>Ga0129307_1000208_pt1 | contig 102312 bp, 99 predicted proteins | sample P1105metagenome_FD_94437 | JGI IMG/M metagenome (GOLD analysis project Ga0129307, IMG submission 94437) | Capybara group fecal microbial communities from Wisconsin, USA - P1105 metagenome | ecosystem: Host-associated > Mammals > Digestive system > Large intestine > Fecal | place: USA: Wisconsin... | reverse complement strand
CTATTGAGGGAAACCCTTTTGAAAAAGGGTTCTCCCTCAAACTCCCTTCCTAAAACTTTCAGTATTAATTTTTGCCCATTATAGGGCGCACACCAGTAAAGTAAGGATTTCTCATTCCTTGCAAGTGCGCCCTATAATGGGCAAAAATTCTATTAAAAGTCTTTGGAAAGGGGGGCGGGGAAGAACCTTTCCTCAGAAAGGTTTTCCCCGATAAATGCGTATAAAGTTTCTATATGAGTACCGAGGTTACAGCTGCTCTCTATTATTATGAATTTCTCTTAGCTTCGATCTCAGCAAGAGCGTCCTTGCGTGAAAGATTGATTCTGCCCTGACGATCGATCTCAGTAACCTTTACCACGATCTCGTCACCGATAGAAACGATATCCTCAACCTTCTCAACTCTTGACTTGTCCAGCTTGGAAATGTGAACCAGTCCGTCAACGCCGGGAACGATCTCAACAAATGCGCCGAAGTCCATGATACGAACTACCTTACCACGGTAAATTGCGCCGACCTCAGGACCGTTTGCAATTGTCTCAACGATCTGGAGAGCCTTGTTGGAGTTTCCAGCATCAATGCCGCTGATAAATACGTTTCCGTCGTCGCTGATATCGATCTTGACATCGCAGTCAGCAGAGATCTTCTGGATAGTCTTTCCGCCTGAACCGATGACCTCTCTGATCTTGTCAGCAGGGATCTTGGTCTGGAGCATCTTAGGAGCGTACTTGTTTACAGTCTTTCTTGGTTCTGGGATAGCCTTGAGCATAATCTCATCGAGGATGTAGAGACGAGCCTTTCTTGTCTTCTCGAATGCTTCCTTGATGATAGCAGGTGTAAGACCGTCGACCTTTATATCCACCTGGATAGCAGTGATACCCTTATGAGTACCGCCAACCTTGAAGTCCATGTCGCCGAAGAAGTCTTCGAGGCCCTGGATATCCACCATTGTCATGAATTCGTCACTGTCGGGCTTTGTGATAAGTCCGCATGAGATACCTGCAACAGGAGCCTTGATCGGTACGCCTGCATCCATGAGAGCAAGTGTGGAACCGCAGATAGAGCCCTGTGAAGTTGAACCATTGGATGAGAGAACTTCTGAAACAAGTCTCAGAGCGTATGGGAACTCGTCAACTGACGGGATAACAGGAGCAAGAGCTCTTTCAGCGAGAGCACCATGGCCGATCTCACGGCGTCCGGGTCCTCTTGAAGGCTTTGTTTCGCCAACTGAGTAGCTTGGGAAGTTGTACTGGTGCATATATCTCTTTGACTCTTCTTCATCAAGACCATCGATGCGCTGAGCATCGCTGACAGGGCCCAGTGTAGCAATAGTGAGGACCTGTGTCTGACCTCTTGTGAAGAGACCTGAACCGTGAACACGTGGGAGAAGTCCTACCTCAGCAGCAAGAGGACGGATCTCGTCGATGCCTCTGCCGTCAACACGCTTGCCCTCGTAGAGCCAGTTACGAACGATCTTCTTCTGGAGCTTGTAGATGCACTCGTCGATCATAGCGATCTGCTCAGGGTACTGCTCGTCGAACTTAGCGTGGATATCGTCAACGATAGGAGCAAGTCTCTCGTCACGAACGTTCTTGTCGTTAGTATCGAGAGCGAACTTAACTCTCTCAGCTGCGAATTCTTCGATAGCGTCGAACATATCGTGATCTACTTCCATAGACTCGAAAGCGAACTTAGGCTTGCCGATCTGTGACTGGATGTCCTTGATGAAAGCGACCATCTTCTTGATCTCTTCGTGACCCTTCATGATAGCTTCGAGCATTGTGTCCTCGGGAACTTCGTTAGCGCCAGCCTCGATCATAACGATCTTCTCGGCAGTACCTGCAACTGTAAGTACAAGGTCAGTCTTGGCTCTCTGCTCAAGAGTAGGATTGAGCACGATCTCGCCGTCAACGAGACCTACGTTGATGCCTGAGATAGGACCGTTCCATGGAATATCGGAAATAGAGATAGCGATGGAAGTAGCGATCATACCTGCGATCTCTGGTGAGTTGTCGGGCTCAACAGAGAGAACAGTCATAACAACTGAAACGTCGTTTCTCATATCCTTAGGGAAGAGAGGACGGATAGGTCTGTCAACACAGCGTGATGTGAGGATAGCCTTTTCTGTGGGCTTGCCTTCACGCTTTGTGAAAGAACCGGGGATCTTGCCTACTGAGTAAAGTCTCTCTTCGTAGTCAACTGAGAGAGGGAAGAAGTCAACGCCTTCTCTTGGCTTAGCGCTTGCGGTAACGTTGGCCATAACGACAGTTTCGCCGTATCTAACCCAGCATGATCCGTTGGAAAGTCCGCAGGTCTTGCCTGTCTCGACTACGAGAGGTCTGCCTGCATAAGTAGTTTCAAAAGTTCTGTAATTTTCAAACATTGATATGCCTCCTGTGATAGAATTTCCAATACGGAGACAGCGCATAGAAGTTAGAGGCAAATGTCAGCCTGTGCGCATGGCGCTTGCCTCTGACTTCTAATCATCTGCCGCCGTATCGTATAGTATGATTTTGTGTCGATGTAAAGACGTAAAGGCAGAAAGCGAAAGCCCTCTGCCTTAGTACACGAATGATTACTTACGGAGACCGAGCTTCTCTACGATAGCACGATATCTGTTGATGTCCTTCTTCTTGAGATAGCCGAGAAGGTTACGTCTGTGACCAACCATCTTGAGAAGACCTCTTCTTGAGTGATGGTCGTTCTTGTGCTCCTTGAGGTGGTTTGTGAGATCATTGATTCTTCTTGTGAGAATAGCGATCTGAACCTCAGGGGAACCTGTGTCGTTTTCGTGTGTTCTGTTAGCCTCGATAACGGCTGTCTTTTCATCCTTCAATAACATTTTGAAGCACCTCTTAATAAAATATTCCGCTAACGTAGACAGGGGTGAAAAACGAGGTCATGCCCGAGTCCAAGTACACGGTGTAAATATTATACCACATAATTCTTCTTTTGTAAAGACCTTTTTTGAAAAAAGTTATTATCGAACTGTTCAGTGATATTTCACTCTGTCGATAAAGTCAGATTATATGTGTGATTACCGGGCGGACGAGGGCGTCCGCCCCTACAATACGGCTATTCGGCGGGAATGTTCCATGCTTTTCATACTATTGCAATATCTTTGGGAAATGATTTTGTGGTCAACAGCACACATCTTATATAACTGGCAACTAATAACTTCATAACTACTTGACTATATTAATTTTTTGTGGTAAAATAATTTGTAAGACAAATCATGCAATTATCGCAAAGGAGGTTTTTACATGAAAAAAGATGAGATAAAATATGTCTGGACCGCTAAGAAAGGCACTTTCTTAGGCCTTCCGCTTTCTTTTACAAGGTATTTTCTCACTGAGACCAAGTTCATTACACGTACAGGTGTTTTCAGCATCAGCGAGGATGAAATAGACCTTTACAAGATAATCGATAAAAAAGTACGCCTTCCGTTTCTTCAGAGACTGGTGGGCTGCGGCTCTATCATCGTCTACAGCAAGGATGCCGATACTCCTTCCAAGGAGATACACTGCATCAAGAATGTCCGCAAGGTTTCCGAGCTTATCGACAAGCACATGAATATCATGCGTGACAGATACGGCATCAGAGGCCGTGATATGATGGGCTACGGCGGCGGTTACGGCGGCCATTATGATGATAACTACGACGAAGGCCACGATGACCATTTCGACGGAGAAACATATTAATAAAACCACAGGGGTGATAAAATGCTCTCCTTTATAACTGAAACACAATCCTGCTGGGACAGATTAAAGGCTGAAGAAAGACCAATTTTTATATACGGAATGGGCGACGGCGCTCTCAAGATAATGAACGTTTTCAAACAGAGAGGCATTGCCGTTTCCGGAATATTCGCAAGTGATGATTTTGTAAGAGGCCATTCATTCGAGGGCTTCCGTGTACATAAGCTTTCCGAGATTGAGGAAGCTGTTGACGATTTCGTTGTGGTACTGGCATTCGCCGCAGGCTATCAGGAGATAGTTGACAAGATCCACGAGATCGCAGAAAAGCACACTCTTTACGTGCCCGATGTGCCTGTTGTCGGTACGGGACTTTTCACATATGAGTACTGCAAGGAGCATGAGGAGCAGATCCAGAAGGTTTACGACAGCCTTGCTGATGACTATTCACGCAAAGTTTACGCAAATATCATCAACTTCAAGATAAGCGGAAAGATCGAGTATCTCAGCGAGGTTACAACTTCAAAGGCTGAGATCTACAAAAAGATCATCAAGCCCGGCCTCAATGAGGTCTACGTTGACCTGGGTGCATACAACGGTGACACCATCAAGGAGCTGCTGGAGTTCACACACGGCAAGTATGCGGCTATATTCGCACTTGAACCCGACAAGAAGAACTTCAAGAAGCTGACCAAGTTCATTGACGAGATGCCTAATGTTTTCGCTCTCAACGCAGCTGCATGGTGCATCGATACAGAGCTTCCCTTTGCGGCAAAGGCAGGCAGACAGTCCGCTATCTCCGCAGGTTCGGAGAATATGGTAGCTGCACGTTCTGTTGACAGCATCCTCGGAAAGAGATCGGCTACTATTATAAAGATGGACGTTGAAGGCTTCGAGCGTGAAGCTATCTGGGGTTCGGCTATCAATATTGCCCATAACACTCCTAAGATGATGGTTTCGCTCTACCACCGCAACGAGGACATCTTCGAGCTGCCTCTTCTTATTAAAAAGCTGAATCCTGCGTACAAGCTGTACATAAGACATCAGCTCTACATCCCCGCATGGGAGACCAATCTCTACGCAACTCCCTGAGTCTGTAGTGATTGAAAGTAGAAATCAGAAAACAGAGATTAGAAAGTAGAAATCAGTAACTTAATTCCCTGAAACACAGTTTCGTTTCGGGGGATTTTTTTATTGTAACATAAAGAAAAGGTCCGTAAGCGATCAAACTTACGGACCTTACTACTTTCTGCTTTCTGATTTCTACTTTCTAATCTCTGCAATCAGATTTCCTTGGCTTCATAAATTTTAGTGGATATGAGCCATGAAACGATGAATACTGCTGCTGATATGCAGAATGCAAGTGTGATAATTAATGATGGATTGCTGATCTTTGAAAGAATGGACTGCTTGTCAGGGAGCATTGTTGTTGCTGAGAGAAGTGCTGCTGCGAATGCTGTAGCGATGAAGTACATTACCTTACCCTTTGATGTGCCGAATTTGAAATCGAAGGGGAGCGATAGTGAAGGGAGTATAAGTGATTCTGCAACTGCTGCTGCAAGGTAAGGAGCGATGCGTCCTATGGGATTTTCCGGATCGGGCTTGAAGTTCTTCAGTATGACAATTGAGATTGCAGTTATGATGAATGCTGCGATGGAGATGAAGAATATCAGCAGGTACTTTGAAGATACGATCTTTTTTCTGTCAACTGGGAAGCAAGCGGAGTACTTATCCCATTTGCTGATCTCGTCAACAGCAAGTCCCTGCTTAGCCATCATCGGGAGAAGAAGCGGAATGAACATGATGTACATGATATTCTTCATCATGATTCCGAGTATAATAAACATTAATATAATGAATATCTGAGTTCTGGATGTCTTTAAGAATACGATAAATTCCTTTGTAAGTAAACCTTTCATCATTGTTTTAGTCCTCCTTAGCCATGAATATGAACAGATCTTCTATTGTAACGGGTTTTGTGTCGAATGAGTCGGGGATCAGCTCTCTGTCAACGATAGCCTCAGTGCCCCACTTTGATGAGCGCTTGCCCTTTACTGCGTTTTCGTCCAGTTCAGCAAGCTTTTCCTCGGATGTGTTGATGAATACGTACTGTTCGAGGAGTGCGTCCTTCTCCTCGCAGAGCATCAGCTTTCCCTTATGGAGGAATGCTATGTAGTCGCAGAGCTTTTCGAGGTCGCTGACGATGTGGGAAGAAATAAGTATCGAGTGATTATCGTCTCGGGTGAAGTCGTTGAGGATGTCGATTATTTCATCTCTTACCAGCGGATCAAGACCGCTTGTAGGCTCGTCAAGGATGAGAAGTTCAGCGTTATGGGAGAGTGCAACTGCGATTCCCAGCTTCATTTTCATTCCCTTAGAGAATTCCGAGAAAGCCTTGTCATCGGGGAGCCCGAACTTCTTGATATAGCCGAGAAAAGCATCATTATCCCAGTTAGTGAACATATTTTTCATGATCGAGTTCACGTCTTTGACGTTGAGCTTATCTGGAAAACCGACTTCATCCAGAACAACGCCTATCCTGTTTTTCAGGTCAGCGGATATTGGTTTGCCAAGCACTTTGATGTCGCCGTCATATTTTAACGAACCCAGAATAGATCGGATGGTAGTACTTTTTCCTGCGCCGTTTTCTCCGATAAGTCCGAGGATGCATCCCTGAGGGAGTGAGAAAGAAATATTATCGAGTGTAAATCCGTTGTAGTGTTTGGTAAGATTTTTGATCTCTAATGCGTTCATAAAAACATCTCCTTTAGTTTTCGTCAAGATACCTGTACATTGCGATAACGTCATCAGTGGAAAGATTGCAGCTTGCGGCCAGTTGTTTTATCTCAAGCAGGTAGTTTTCAATGGTTTTCAGATTCTCCTCACGAAGAAGCTCGGTGTTTTTCGGAGCCACGAAACAGCCCTTTGCGGGGAGGGTGTAAATGAATCCCTCACGCTCAAGCTCGTCGTAAGCTCTTTTGGTAGTGACCACACTTATTCGCAGGTCCTTAGCCAGATTGCGGATAGAGGGGAGAGCGGCGTTCTCTTTGAGCTCTCCGGATATGATGGCGCTTTTGATCTGATTGTAGATCTGATCGTAAATGGGAGCGCCGTTTTTGTTATCAATGAATATATTCAAGTCATCACCTCACTGTGTACCTCGTCTGTACTGTATGTATACAGTATACACAGTTAGCACAGTTTTGTCAATAGCCTGTGCTGATGTTTGGATGTGTGCACAATTGAAATGGTGAAGCCTTAAACTTATGTGTTGCATATGCACAATAAATCCGCAAATCATCAGCCAAACTGTTATCATGAGGTGTGAAACTGTATATACTGTTCATATACAGTTCCTGCGGATCATATACACTTTTTGCCATATACTATTATAAAGGGACGGAGATACGTTTGCAGACCGGAAAATAATGTTAAAAATAAAAAATATTTCTTTTCATTGGAGAAATATCAAAAAAATAGTGCAATTTCAAAAAAAATATGTTATAATTAGTACAGCTGTTTCAAAGGCTATTACGGCTTTAAGCTGAATTATAATATTTTACAGGGAGAATTTCCCGAAAGGAGTAATCATTATGGGACTTATCAAAGCTGCTATCACAGGTTTCAGCTCAACACTTGCTGACACATGGGAAGAGTATTTCGTTTGCGAATCTATTCCTGCTGAGATCCTTGTTGTCAAGGGACAGAAGAGGATCGGCAAGGGTTCATCCAATAAAAAGGGCAATGAAAATGTTATAACTAAAGGAAGCAAGATCGTTGTTCATGAGGGACAGGCTATGATCATGGTGGATCAGGGCGTTATCCTCGAGATCGCAACAGAGCCGGGCGTTTACACATATGACGCAGGCACTCCCGGTATCTTCTCCAGCACATTCGGCGGCGGACTGAAGGATACTTTCAAGGAAGCATGGGATCGTATCAAGCACGGCGGTGACGCTGCTCACGATCAGAGAATTTACTACTTCAACACCAAGGAGATCACTGATAACAGATTCGGTACACAGAATCCAATCCCATTCAGAGTTCAGTATCCCGATCTCGGCAGAAGCTTCACAGTAGGCGTTCGCTGCAATGGTACATATTCATATAAGATCGTTGACCCTGTTCTTTTCTATTCAAGCGTAACAGGCAATGTAACAGGTGCATACGGCCGTGACAGCATCGACTCACAGTTCAAGGCAGAGTTCCTTGACGCTCTCCAGCCTGCATTCGGCCAGATCGGCGGTTCAGGCATCAGATACGATGAGCTTCCTATGCGTCAGACCGAGGTAAAGGCTGCTCTCGATCAGGCACTCAGCGCTGAGTGGACTGAAAAGAGAGGTATCGCCATCGTTAAGGTAGCTATCAACTCCGCAACTATTTCCGATGAAGATACAAAGCGTATCCAGGAATTCGAGGACAGAGCTTGGAACACAAATCCGATGAACGCAGGCGCTACTCTTGTAGAAGCTCAGGCTCAGGCTATGCAGAATGCTGCTAACAATCCAAACGGCGCTGCTATGGGTCTCTACGGTATGGGTATGGCTCAGCAGGCAGGCGGATTCAATGCTCAGAATCTGTTCAGCATGGGCGCTGCTCAGGGCGCTGTAGGTGCTACAACTGCTCCTCAGGCTGCACCACAGGCTGCTGCACCACAGGCAGGCGGCTGGAACTGCTCATGCGGCAAGACCGGCAATACAGGCAAGTTCTGTGCTGAGTGCGGTTCACCGAAGCCGGCTGACGCTGACGGCTGGACCTGCGTATGCGGCGCTCTGAATAAGGGCAAGTTCTGCGCAGAGTGCGGCAAGCCAAAGCCATCAGGCGCTCCTAAGTACAAGTGCGACAAGTGCGGCTGGGAGCCTGAGGATCCGTTCAATCCTCCTAAGTTCTGCGCAGAGTGCGGCGATCCTTTTGATGATAAGGACATTGTGAAGTAATTTAATATCAGCAACACGGGCGGACGCTATCGTCCGCCCATTATACTATAATTTTCAGCGAGGTGAAACAATGGCTGAACTTATTGAATACAAATGCCCTTCCTGCAACGGCAAGCTGGAGTTCAACAGCACTGTCCAGAAGATGAAGTGCCCTTTCTGCGAATCCGAATTTGACGTGGCTACCCTCATGTCATTCGATCAGCAGCTGGAAAATCCGCAGGAAGACAACATGAACTGGTCAACTGCGGCAGGCGGAGAATGGCAGAACGGCGAAGCTGACGGGATGAAAGTCTACAAGTGCCAGTCCTGCGGCGGCGAGGTAGTCGCAGACGCTACAACTTCCGCTACTCACTGCCCTTACTGCGATAATCCCGTTGTAATGACAGGCAACTTCTCAGGTGATCTGAAGCCTGATTACGTCATCCCGTTCAAGCTTGACAAAGAAGCCGCCAAGAATGCTCTCAAGAACCATCTCAACGGCCGGAAGCTCCTCCCCAAGGTGTTCAAGGACGAGAACCACATCGACGAGATAAAGGGCGTTTACGTGCCTGTGTGGCTTTTCGATGCGGAGGCTGACGGCAATATCCTCTATAAGGGCGAGAAGGTGAGAACCTGGCAGGACAGCCAGTTCCGCTATACCGAGAGGAATTTCTACTCCATAACCAGACAGGGAACTCTCGATTTCGAGCACGTCCCCGTTGACGGTTCAACAAAGATGCAGGATGAGCTCATGCAGTCCATCGAGCCTTTTAACTTCAAGGACGCCGTACCTTTCCAGACCGCCTATCTTTCGGGCTATCTTGCAGATAAGTACGACGTTGCCGCCGAGGACAGCATCGACACCGCAAACAAGCGTATCAAGAACACAACCGAACAGGCGTTCCGTGATACAGTGCAGGGATATTCTTCCGTTATACGCCAGAGCGGAAACATTAATCTGAACAACGCCAAGGCAAAGTATGCGCTCTATCCCGTGTGGATACTCAATACATCATGGAACAACAATAAGTACACCTTTGCCATGAACGGTCAGACAGGCAAATTCGTAGGCGACCTTCCGGTTGATAACGGTGCGGCAATGCGATGGTTCATCGGTGTAAGCGCTGTTGCTGCTGCCGGATGCTATCTTATCGCTAAGCTGCTGGGCTACGCCTGAGGAGGTAAAGGATGAAAAAAAGATTTTTAGCAGCAGCTGCTGCAATGCTGCTGACATTTTCTGTCGGCATCCCCACTGTGTCCGCATATGCCGATAACGGTTACGGCGAGATATACGACATCGACGAGGACTACTACGACAGCGGACAGGGAGAGATACTTGACTCCGAATACGATTATGAGGGCTACGGCAATGCTGAGGAGGTCACACAGGAAAACGGCTACGTCACATACGACCAGTACCAGACCACCGCAAGACAGGCAAATCCCGCACTTACTATCCTCATCTGCATCGGTATAGGACTGCTCATAGGATTCATCGTAACAGCTTCCATGAAAGCGTCCATGAAGTCGGTGCGTCAGCAGACAGGTGCAGCTGACTACAAGGACAGAACAGGTATAAAACTCAGTGTAAGGCGTGACGATTTCCTCTACAACAGGATAGAGAAAACTCCCATCGCCCAGCCACGGCAGCCGGGAACTCCGCCGCAGGGCGGAGGTCAGCAGCCAAGACCTTGACAAAACATATAAAATAATATATAATAGTAAAATAGTGTATTATACCTATGAATTGTATATAAATATAACCATAAACGGAGGATCAGATTATGTGTGGAATAGTTGGCTTTACAGGAACAGCTCAGGCAGCTCCTATCCTGCTTGACGGACTTTCAAAGCTTGAATACAGAGGCTACGACTCAGCAGGTATTGCTGTTCGTGACGGCGAAAAGGAACCCGAAATAGTAAAGGCTAAGGGCAAGCTGGAAGAGCTCAAGAAGATGACAAACAACGGTGAAGCTGTCAAGGGAAGCTGCGGTATCGGTCATACCAGATGGGCTACTCACGGCGAACCATCAGTTGTCAATGCTCACCCTCATGCAAGTGACGACGAGAACGTTATAGCTGTACACAACGGTATCATCGAGAATTACCAGGAGCTCCGTGAGAAGCTTGCAAAGAGCAATTATACTTTCAACTCACAGACAGATACAGAAGTTGCTGTAAAGCTCATCGATTACTATTACAAGAAGTACAACCTGGGTCCTGTTGACTCAATCGCACGTGCAATGATAAGAATAAGAGGTTCATATGCACTCTGCGTTATGTTCAAGGATTACCCCGGCGAGATATACACAGCACGTAAGGAAAGCCCTATGATCATCGGTATCAAGGACGGCGAAAGCTACGTTGCATCAGACGTTCCTGCTATTCTCAAGTACGCAAGAAACGTTTACTACATCGGCAACAACGAGATAGCTAAGCTTGAAAAGGGCGCTGTTACATTCTACAACATCGACCGTGAGGAGATCAAGAAGGAACTCACAGAGATCAAGTGGGATGCAGAAGCTGCTGAAAAGGGCGGCTACGAGCACTTCATGCTCAAGGAGATCCATGAGCAGCCAAAGGTTGTCAAGGATACCATCAACTCTGTTGTAAAGGACGGAAAGATCGATTTCAGCGGCATCGGCCTGACAGACGAGGAAATGCAGAAGATATCACAGATCTACATCGTAGCCTGCGGTTCTGCATACCACGTTGGAATGGCTGCACAGTACGTTATCGAGGACCTGACAAGCATTCCTGTAAGAGTTGAGCTTGCATCCGAATTCAGATACAGAAAGATGTCACTGGTCAAGGACAGCCTTGTTATCATCATCAGCCAGTCAGGCGAGACAGCAGACAGCCTTGCAGCTCTCCGTGAAGCTAAGGAGAAGGGCATAAAGACTCTTGGTATCGTCAATGTTGTAGGCTCATCTATAGCCCGTGAAGCTGACAATGTATTCTATACACTGGCAGGTCCTGAGATATCAGTTGCAACTACCAAGGCATACAGCACTCAGCTTATCGCCGCTTATCTCCTTGCTGTGGGATTCTCCAAGGCAAGAGGCGAGATGGACGACGAGAGATACACAGAGCTCATCAACGAGATATACACACTTCCCGAGAAGATCGAGAAGATACTTGAAGACAAGGAGCGTATCCAGTGGTACGCAAACAAGCTTGCAGGCGCTAAGGACGCATTCTTCATCGGACGTGGCATCGACTACGCTATCTCACTTGAGGGCAGCCTGAAGATGAAGGAGATCAGCTACATCCACTCCGAAGCATACGCAGCAGGCGAACTGAAGCACGGCCCTATCAGCCTTATCGAGGAGGGCATCACAGTTATCGGTGTTCTCACACAGCCTGATCTTTACGAGAAGACCATCAGCAACATGGTGGAGGTAAAGAGCCGTGGAGCTTCACTTATGGGACTTACCACATACGGCAACTACAGCATTGAGGATCTTGCAGACTTCACAGTATACATCCCACAGACAGACCCGCATTTTGCCGGAAGCCTGTCCGTTATCCCGCTCCAGCTTCTGGGCTACTATGTATCAGTTGCAAAGGGCTACGATGTTGACAAGCCGAGAAATCTTGCAAAGAGCGTAACCGTCGAGTAATAAGTTGACAGTATAACAATAAAAGCACATGGGGCGCACGTTGTGCGCCCTTTGTTGTATCTGATCACTATGTATTGAAGGAGAATAATATGCTGATCGAACACATAGCAATGTACGTAAACGACCTCGGTTCCGCAAGAGATTTTTTCGTGAAGTACCTTGGCGGCACATCCAACAGCGGCTACCATAATCCAAAGACAGGCTTCCGCTCCTACTTTATCAGCTTTGACGGCGGTGCAAGGCTTGAACTGATGAACAAGCCAGTAATGGACGATATCCCCAAACCAGCGAACCGCACAGGCTATGCTCATATTGCTTTCAGTGTCGGCTCAAAGGAAAAGGTGGATTCTCTTACAAAGGAATTGCAGGTCGCAGGCTACGAAGTTATAAGCGGTCCGAGAACTACAGGCGACGGCTATTACGAAAGCTGCATCGTTGCGGTCGAGGGAAATCTCATAGAAATTACAGAATAAATTTTAGAAAACAGTGAGAAAAATCATCTGCTAAGCGGTACTAAGTAGTGAAAGGTAAAAACCTACACTGAAAAAGGAGTTGATCTTATGAAAAAAACTAACCGACTAATGGCTGTTCTCATGTCAGCAATGATGACTGCGGCTTTACCCGTTGGCACGTTCACTCATGCCGAAGAAGCTGAGACTGTCACCGAAAACTACAAAGGCATGACACTGGAAGAAGCCGTCCTTGAGATGTCAGGCGGAGATTATCTGTGGCTGGCAGGCAAAAGACCTGTTCTACGTCCAATAAGAGGATTCACGGGCAAGATCTTCACTGTTACCGCTGACAACAAGACCCACAATCTTGAAGCGGCAAAAGCTATCACATCCATAAGGATGAAGGCAGGAAAAGAGCTTCCCTACGACGATATCAAGGCCGCTGTTGAGGCTGAGGGACTGACAATGCCTGTAATCCAGAAAAACGGCAGGGACTACGAGATAATCAGTTCAATTTCGGAAAAGGCCTATAACTTCACTCTCGATCAGATCAAGGCTTGTCCCGATGTTACGGCTATTGACATGAAGTACAAGCTTTTTGATGACAGAATCAACAAACTGAGTATCTACTCTCTGCAATTTGAAAATGTGACAGAAGAGGAGATCAGTGAAAAATATCCCGAACTGAAGAAAATGGGCAATGACTCAATTCAACCGACTGAAGGAACCAAGCTGTACTATGAATTCGATAACGACAAGCTGTATGATATCATCGGCAAACTTACCGAAAACGGTACGCCGTTCACTCCGGGCTGGTCGCAGACTGAGCTGGGTATGAGGTATGAATATGTTTACTGCCATGAGCCCGTTCTCATCGACACCACTCCCGGCGATGCCAATATAGACGGATATGTGGACGTTTCCGACTCTGTAATGATAATGCAGTCACTGGCAAATCCAAACAAATACGGCCTGACCGCAGAGAATGGCATAACCGAACAGGGCAGGGATAACGCCGACACTGACGAGGACGGACTTACCAACACCGACGCACTGAACATCCAGAAGAGCCTTCTCGGAATGGGAGATATCCCGATACCGCCGAAGGATGCTGATATCGACCTTGTAAGCTACGACCCCATCGACTTCACAGAAGAGCGTCCGTTCAGAAGCATGATCATGAACGGCAATAGATACACGGTTTCATACGCTCCCGTAAAGAAGGATCTTATCGGCGAAGAACTTGGCGAATTCACTGCAACAGGCCCCAAAACCACTTCGATGTTAGAGAAAGAAACTGTAGAAGAACCTGTCACAGTCTATGAGATGAAGGGATATGCAGTTGATGCGATGGTAGCATTCCAGTTCAAAGACAGCAATAATTACTACGTTTTCAGTAATCAAAAATATCTCCCGAAGACAGTCGGCGAACTTATCGAGGGAATGCAGCTTGATGAGCAGCTTATCTTCAATCGTGTCTACATACAAAAGTTCAAGCCTTACGAAACGGCTGATTACGATCCCGAAAAAGCCTTTATATGGGACGCACTGTTCGGTGATAAGGATATCGAGATCATGGAACTGAACGATACCAACAGATATAATAATATCACGCACGTACCTCGTCCCGACAATGATTTCCAGTTGAGCATCGGATGCGATATGCCGATAACAGGCAAATACAACTTCGGATTCACCGTTTACAGCACCGGCTTTGTAACTACTAATCTTGTGGACTACGGACTCTGTTTCAAGATCTCACCCGAAAAAGCACAGGCTCTGATGGAGCATTTCGATAAGTAAAAACGAATATATGCACAACAGGGGCGGATGATTCCGCCCCTATCTGTTTGTGCTGACATATGGCGTAAAATCGGGAACTTCACCGATGATCACAGTCTCCGCCAGCAGAAAGCCGAACTCCACCTCGCTGTCGAAGCTGTACAGGGGCAATGATGAGGAAAGCTTGACGGTAATGACCGCCGATATGCGGTGACGGGTCTGGTTTATGCCTGCGGATTCCATTTCACTGCGTATCTCGGTCTCAGCAATGCCCACGGGACATATCTTCACTTTCAGCTTCGGCCCTTTGCCTGCAAGGAGAAAAGAGCCTGTCAGCGAGCCCACGGGTATCCTGTCGCTGATAGTCCCCGAATCTGCCAGCTTGCGGTTCACAGCAGAAGCAAGCTCTGCCTGCACTTTATTGATGTTGTAGGGGATGGTCTCGATAGACACAGCTCTGCCATCGTTGTAGAGGACGGCGGCGAAATCGCTGTAGGTGTACTCATTTTCCCTGAGATAGTCGGAAACTGCCTGTTCTACGATGTTTTCGGCGCATACCTCCGCAAAGTGACGGGCTCGTAGACCGGCCACGGGACGGACTGCTTTATCCGCCCTGACCCCAAGCAGAACTATTACAAGAACCACCGCAGACAGAACGGCCGCCCACACATATGTACCGATATTACGCCTTTTCCGTCTGCGGGTCCTCATGTCAGCTTATAATATCATCGAGGCCGTCACAGCTGTTCATCAGCGCAGGCGGATCGAACTCCTCCTCGGGGAATCGGAGCCTGTCGAATATCTCACAGGGCGAATCAGAATCAGTGCAGCAGTCCTTGCGTGGGATGTTATACTGATAAGCCTTCACCATCAGCGTGATGGGACGGGCAAGGTCTACCACGTAGAAAAGCCCGAGAGTAACGGCAACTCCACGTTCCTCGGTTTGCCTTGGTGCAGGCGTATCGGGGATAATGGGGCAGCTTCGGGTAAGCTTAGTGTCGAGGACAACAGGCTCCAGCACAGATACGCTTGCTATTGGCATATCGGGGGACGGAAATTCCGTTGGACTGCTTGTATCCTCACTTGTGAAGGTTTTCACTGATGAGCCGCTGCCGTAGAGTATGCAGTTTCGGGACACATTGGCTGTACCGAAAACGGTGACGGGAGCGGAGCAGGCTTTTTCGTAGCACTGAAGCTCCAGACGGAAAGTGAAGCTCAGGTCAATGGAGTAGAAGCCCTTATTGAAAGGAATTGGCTCAACGCTGACACAGGCGCTTTCCACGGCGGCAGAACGGGTCCTGACTATATTTGTCTCAGGGGGCAGAGTACCGTCAGTGAGGGTAACAGGGATATCTGTCAGGCAGTCCTTGTCGCTGCAGCTGTCAAATACACGCATCACCTTTACGGGAGCGGTGCGGTCGGAATTCATATCGTTCATAAGATACCTCCTCAAATTGATTTACTGCATTATATTCACGCCGTTGCAAAAATGTGACTATGGACAAATCCGCATATTTATGATATAATGAATGCAAACGCATTCATTATAATTATCTTAAAGCCCTTGCAGATACGCAAATCACAGATTTGCTTCCTGCAATCGGGCAATTTTATCATAACGCTTCGCTTTTATGATAAAATGTATACAAGAGGTGTTCATATGCGCAGAAGCTGCGGCTGCAACGCATATACAGCACCTGAAAATCAGCTTACTATAATGAAAAATTACGGAGCATATATATATGAAAAAAATTACACTGGGCATCACCGCTCACGTAGACTCGGGCAAAACGACCCTTGCGGAAGCGATGCTCTATACCTCGGGAAGCATCCGCAAACTGGGGCGTGTGGACAACGGAAACTCCACACTTGATACCAACTCCATTGAGCGTGACAGAGGGATCACAATATTTTCGGCACAGGCTGAATTCACCACAGGAGACACAGAGTTCACTCTCCTTGACACTCCCGGACACGTTGACTTCTCCGCCGAGACCGAGCGCACTATGCAGGTGCTTGATCATGCGGTGCTTGTTATCAGCGGTACCGATGGCGTACAGAGCCACACCGCCACATTGTGGAAGCTGCTGATGAAATACGAAGTTCCCGTGTTTATCTTTGTGAACAAAATGGACCTGACAGGCGCAGACCGCAGCCACGTTCTCGACGACCTGAGAAAAAGGCTTTCGCCTGCCTGTACGGACTTTTCGGGCAGTTCTGACGATATCTGCGAGGCCTCTGCGATGTGTTCAGAGGAGCTGATGGAGAAGTATCTGGCGGAGGGACAGCTTGAGACTTCCGACATTGCCGAAGCCATAGCCGAAAGGCGGATATTTCCGTGTATGTTCGGTTCGGCTCTGAAAATGGACGGGATCACTGAACTGCTTGAAGTACTTGACAGGTTCACCGCAGAACCGAAGCGTCAGAGCGAATTCGGAGCCAAGGTATACAAGATATCCTATGACCCCAAGGGAAGCCGTCTGACCCATATGAAGATTATGGGCGGCACTCTCAATATGCGTGAGGAGCTGACCTACACCGATCAGGACGGCAATGAGATCACGGGCAAGATAAGTTCCATACGCTTTTACAGCGGCGAGAAATTCCGTACCGCTGACAAGGCGGAGGCAGGGGAAGTCTGTGCAGTGACGGGACTTGCAGGCACCTACGCAGGGCAGGGAATAGGCACTATCCGCAACTCGGACAGAGCGGTGCTGGAGCCTGTCATGACCTACCGTGTCATGCTTCCCCCTGAGAAAAACGTACACGAAGCGCTGAAGGATTTGCGCATCCTCGAGGACGAAGACCCACAGCTTCACATCGTCTGGAACGAGCAGCTGCGTGAGATCCACATTCAGCTTATGGGGGCGGTGCAACTTGAAGTGCTGGAACGTCTCATAACCGAGAGATTCGGCTATTCTGTGAGATTTGCAGACGGTGCAGTTGCCTACAAGGAGACGATCAGGTTCACTTCCGAGGGCGTTGGCCACTACGAACCGCTGAGGCACTATGCCGAGGTGCATCTGCTCATGGAGCCTTTGCCAAGGGGAAGCGGACTGGTGTTTGATTCGTCCGTCCACACCGACGACCTTGACCTGAACTGGCAGCGTCTCATCCTTACTCATCTGGAGGAGAAGACTCACATCGGAACCCTCACAGGCTCGCCCATCACCGACATGAAGATAACTCTTGCGGCAGGCCGTGCACATCTGAAACATACCGAAGGCGGCGACTTCCGGCAGGCGACTTACCGTGCGGTGCGTCAGGGACTTCGGAGCAATGAGTGTGTGCTGTTAGAGCCGTGGTATGACTACGAACTGGAAGTTCCCTCGGAGAATGTGGGACGTGCTATCGCCGATCTTCAGCATATGTCTGCGGAATTTGATGCACCCGAAACTATAGGGGAAATGTCCGTGATAAAGGGAAGCGGCCCTGTTTCCGAGCTGGGAAGCTACATGGACGAAGTCATCAGCTACACCCACGGTCAAGGCAGACTGACCTGTATCGTGAGCGGCTACCGTGAATGTCACAACGCCGACGAGGTCATTGCCGCCATTGGCTACGACTGTGACGGCGACACCGAAAATTCCGCCGATTCCATTTTCTGCTCCCACGGCGCAGGCTTCAATATCAAATGGGACGAGGTGCCGCAGTATATGCATCTGCCCTCATGTCTCCCCGACGGTGAAACTGACGATGAGGAGCCTGAGACCAAACAGCAGAGAGCCGCAAGATTCGTGGAGAAAGCTGTGTCCGACGAGGAACTGATGGAGATATTCGAGCGCACCTACGGCAAGATTGACCGTGACCCGAGAAAGGCATTCAAGAAGACGAAAGTCGCCAATCTTGAGGACAAGAAAGTCCGTCTGACCCAGTACAAGGGACCCGATTATCTTCTCGTTGACGGATACAACATCATCTTCGCATGGGACGACCTGAAAAAGATAGCCGAGGAGAATCTGGATGCCGCAAGGGGAGAGCTTATCAAGCGTATGTGCAACTATCAGGGCTACGCAGGCTGTGAGCTTATTCTGGTATTTGACGCTTACAAGGTCAAGGGCAGACACCGTGACGTTGAGAAATACTGCAATATCAATCTTGTTTTCACCAAGGAATCGGAGACTGCGGACTCCTACATCGAGCGAGTGACACATGAGCTTTCAAAGGATCACCGTGTGCGTGTTGCCACATCCGACGGACTGGAGCAGATGATAATTCTGGGCAACGGCGCAATGCGTATCTCAGCGGCGGAATTCCGCAAACGCTGTGACAATGCCGAGGAAGCGATACGGGAGTATATATCGTCTATGAAGTGAGGTATTAGTTTTTATTGATAAGTGAATATATAATAGCCCCGGAGTTGAATGGCTTCGGGGTATATTATATCATTTTGTTAGCAAATGCTAATGATTTAAAAAATAAAATAAATAAAAACAGCAATAAAAGTATAGAAATTTGTCTTTTAATATGTTATAATTAATTTTGATTGGGTCATTTGCAGAATGCAGATGATCTATGAGGTATCCTTCACTCCATATGAAGTATATCTCTGCTGACAGCCATTGGCTCAGTATTTTAAATTTTATCTCTGCAATGCAGAGTTATTTTTGAGGAGGCTTGTACATGAAAAAAGTGCAACTGACAGAAACCGTTTTGCGTGACGCTAACCAGTCACTGATGGCAACTCGTCTGCCTTATGCCGATTACGAGGGAATCCTCGATGATATGGACAAAGCAGGCTACTACTCCATCGAATGCTGGGGCGGCGCTACATTTGACTCCTGCCTGAGATATCTCGGTGAGGATCCGTGGGAGAGACTTCGCAATCTCAGAAAGCATCTCCCGAACAACAGACTCCAGATGCTTCTCAGAGGCCAGAACCTTCTGGGCTATAAGCACTACCACGACGACGTTGTAGAGAAGTTCATCGAACTCTCCATCAAGAACGGTATCGACGTTATCCGTATCTTCGACGCACTCAACGACTTCAGAAACATCCGGACTGCTCTCGAAGCTACAAAGAAGTACGCTACAGACAAGACTATCGCTTCAGGCTGTATCTCCTACACACAGAGCCCTGTACATACCGTTGACAAGTACATCGAGATGTGCAAGGAGCTGAAGACTATGGGATTCGACACCATCTGCCTCAAGGATATGGCAGGTACAATGTCACCATACGAGGCTGAGCATCTCATCAAGGGCATCAAGGACGCTATCGGCGATATGACACTGATACTCCACACCCACTGCACAACAGGTATGGCTTACATGACTCTCACAAAGGCTATCGAATCAGGCATCGACGTTATCGATACCGCAACTTCATGCTTCTCAGGCGGTACTTCACAGCCTGCGACTGAGACAATGTACTATGCACTCAAGCAGTACGGCATCGAGACAGGTCTTGACGAGGACGTTATCAACAAGGTAAACGACTACTTCAAGCCTATCAAGCAGAAGTACATCGACAACGGTCAGCTCAATCCAAAGAGCCTTGCTACAGACGCTCAGGCACTGGTTTACAAGGTTCCCGGCGGTATGTTGTCAAATATGATCGCTAACCTTACAGATATGCACGCTATGGATAAGTTCGACGAAGCACTTGCCGAGATCCCGAAGGTAAGAGCTGATATGGGCTATCCTCCGCTGGTAACACCTCTTTCACAGATGGTTGGCAACCAGGCTGTTACAAACGTGCTGGTAGGCGAGAGATACAAGAACATCTCCAAGGAGATAAAGAACTACATCAAGGGTGAGTACGGTAATCCTCCTGCTCCTATCGCTAAGGAACTGGTAGAAAAGGTACTCGGCGACGGCGAGGCTGTTGACTGCCGTATCGAAGACCAGAAGCGCACAGGCGAGGAGTTCAAGGCTTCAAAGGAAGCTCTCGGTGATCTCTGCCGCAGCGAAGAGGATGTTATGAGCTACATCTGCTACCCCGATCAGACTCTCAAATTCCTGAAGGACCGCAAGGCCAAGGAAGAAAATGAGGCCGTATATACCATTGAGGAAATGTAAGGAGGCGGCAATATGAACACTACTCTTTCTATCGTTGCTGCCGCTGCCGCAACAGGCGGCAAGGAGATAAGCATCGGCGAAGCTGCTGTAACTGCCGTATTCGGCTACTGCGTAGTATTCTTCGGACTTATCATCCTTATGTGTGTGCTTTACGGTACAGGCGCTTACTTCAAGTCCAAGGACGAAAAGGCCAAGGCAGCTGCCAAGTCTGCCGCACCGTCAGCACCTGCAAAGGCTGCTCCTACAGCCGCAGCTCCTGCCGAAAAGCCAAAGGCTCCCGGCTCAGCAGGCCATATCAAGCTTCACGATGTTCCTGACAGAGAAGCTGCAATGATCATGGCTATCGTAGCTGACAAGATGCAGAAGCCTATCAATGAGCTGCACTTTATTTCCATCAAGGAGGTCAAAAAATAATGAAATACAAAGTTACTCTTAACGGCAAGACCTATGAAGTAGAGGTAGAGCACGGTAAGGCTGTACTTCTCGATGAATATGAGGCACTTGCACCTGCACCCGCAGCTGCTCCTGCCGCTCCTGCTGCCGCTGCTGCTCCTGCGGCTGCTGCACCCGCAGCTCCTGCCGCTCCCGTAAATCTTGCAGCAGGCGAAACAGTTACTGCTCCTATGCCGGGCAACATCCTCAGAGTTGACGTTGCTCAGGGCGATACTGTAAAGGCTGGTCAGATACTGGTCATCCTGGAAGCTATGAAAATGGAAAACGAGATCGTTGCTCCCAAGGACGGCACTGTTGCTCAGGTCGTTACAAGCAAGGGCGCAGTAGTAGATACAGGCTCTCCGCTGGTTGTTATAGCATAAGGAGGGCATAGTATGGACATTCTTGAGACCCTGAAGACCCTTTGGGAGAGCTCGGGCTTCCACAGCTTCCTCATTGAAGGCGGCTGGAAGAACCTCATCATGATCGTTGTATCATGCGTGCTTCTCTATCTGGGTATCAAAAAGAAATTTGAACCGCTCCTTCTGGTAGGTATCGCATTCGGCTGTCTGCTGGTAAACCTTTCCTACTTTGCAGCAGGCGACACCGCCGACGCTCTCTACCACATGGACTTATGGGATAACTTCCTTAATCCCGATCATCCCGATTACCACAGCTACGGAGCTATAATGGCTCACGGCGGTCTGCTGGATATCCTTTACATCGGCGTAAAGGCAGGTATCTACCCGTCACTGATATTCATGGGCGTTGGTGCAATGACAGACTTCGGTCCGCTTATCTCCAACCCTAAGAGCCTCCTTCTCGGAGCTGCTGCACAGATGGGCGTATTCCTTGCATTCTTCGGCGCTGTATGCCTCGGATTCACAGGCAATGAAGCTGCTTCCATCGGTATCATCGGCGGTGCTGACGGCCCTACAGCCATCTTCCTGACGACACGTCTTGCACCTCATCTTCTCGGACCTATCGCAATCGCTGCTTACTCCTACATGGCTCTCATCCCAATGATACAGCCGCCGCTCATGAAGGCTCTTACAACAGAGAAAGAGCGTAAGGTAAAGATGGAGCAGTCCAGACAGGTATCAAAGACAGAGAAGATCATCTTCCCGATCATCGTTGCAATGTTCGTTATCCTTCTTCTCCCTTCAACAGCTCCCCTTATCGGCTGCCTCATGCTCGGCAACCTGTGGAGAGAGTGCGGAGTTACAGAGAGACTTTCCGACACAGTTCAGAACGCTCTCATGAACATCGTAACAGTATTCCTCGGAATCTCGGTAGGCGCTACAACAGCTGCTGACAGATTCCTCTCACTTGAGACAATCAAGATCATAGTACTCGGACTTACAGCATTCTGCTTCTCAACAATAGGCGGACTTCTTGTAGGTAAGATCATGTATAAGCTTTCAGGCGGCAAGATCAATCCTCTCATCGGTTCCGCAGGCGTTTCAGCCGTACCAATGGCTGCAAGAGTTTCGCAGATGGAAGGCCAGAAGGCAAATCCTTCAAACTTCCTGCTCATGCACGCTATGGGGCCGAACGTTGCAGGTGTTATCGGTTCTGCGATCGCAGCAGGATTCCTTCTCGCTGTATTCAAATAAGCCGCTGAGCGAGCGGAAGCGCTTGTCACGCTTCGCTCGTAAACTCGCTTACTCTGTACGGGTAGGGGAGTCTGCTTTCGCACGACGGTACTAAAATATTTTCTGTAGGGGCGGATAATATCCGCCCTTTCTTATACCTAAAAACGATTAATGAACCACTCATACTTGCTCATATCGAAATCATCCTTTTTGACTTTATCATCCTCCATCCATTTGCGTATCACCGCAGCATAATCCGAATATGGTCTGCCCGTTGCCTTTACGTGTGTATCGATTTTCCTGATGTAGTCCCGTGTATTACTTTCACCGTAATCATCCGTAAGCTCCTTGAACTCATCATCGGAAAGAAGAACAAAGCCGTATGGTCCACGGGCTTTTCTTTCCCTTTCTTTAATATCTTTTTTTCTTTCTTTATATGTATGGTTACCATTTCCGGCAACTGTAGAGTTACCAATTTCGGCAACAGGGGAGTTACCATTTTCGGCAATAGCAGGGTTGTCATTTTCGGTAACTGTTACCATTTCCGGTAACTGCATGAAATCTTCGCTGAGTGAGATGGTCTGGGGACGCATTCCCTTTGCGGAATGACGTTCAATAAGTCCCATTTCAGAAAGCTTTTTCAGTGCCCTTGACACATGGGAAGCGAGCATCCCCACAGCCGAAGCTATCTCAGACAGAGGAATCTCGGCGAAGTCACGGTTGAAGCCGTAAGTCCTGCGGATTATATAGAGAAGTATCCTCATCTCGTTGCCTGATACATTGAGAGTGCAGAGCGCCTCGAGGACGTCGTTTGGTATGCGTGTGAAGTTTCTGTTCATGTTCATAATGAGCACCGCCTTTCACTATAGGGCAGAAAACAGCCCAGATTCAACGCATACCCGTTGAATATTGATTGTAAAATTTCTGTGAATTTGTTTCTGCACTTTGTGCTTCGCCTGCGGGTATTGTCAGTCCCTGCAAATCGGCTGTTCTGCGAAAATGATTTTTTTTGAAAAATATTACGGAAAGGCTTGCAAAATCTTATAAAATAGTGTAAAATAGAAATGTACGTTGTTAAGTTATTAACAACAAGAGCAATCTGTCTGCAATATCAGCCGCACAGGGCTTGCGCTCCGACGGATACAAAGTATATAACGAAAGGATGTCATACCAATGGCAGGATTAAACAAAGTCACAGTAGAAGACATTAACGTAAAGGGCAGAAAGGTACTCGTAAGAGTAGACTTCAACGTTCCTATGAAGGACGGCGAGATCACTAACGATAACCGTATCCAGGCTGCTCTCCCTACTATCAACAAGCTCGTAGAGAACGGCGCAAAGGTTGTTCTCTGCTCACACCTCGGCAAGCCAAAGAACGGCCCAGAGGCTAAGTTCTCTCTCGCTCCCGCTGCAAAGAGACTGGGCGAGCTCGTTAACACTAAGGTAACTTTCGCAGCTGACGACACAGTTGTAGGCGACAACGCAAAGAAGGCTGTAGCTGCTATGAACGACGGCGAGATCGTTGTTCTTGAGAATACACGTTTCCGTGGCGATGAAGAGACTAAGAACGGCGAGAAGTTCTCCAAGGAACTGGCTGACCTCGTTGACGGCGAAGTATTCGTAATGGATGCTTTCGGCTCTGCTCACCGTGCTCACGCTTCAACAGCAGGCGTTACAAAGTTCGTTAAGGAAACAGCAGTAGGCTACCTCATGCAGAAGGAGATCCAGTACCTCGGTAACGCTGTAGAGGTTCCTGAGCATCCGTTCGTAGCTATCCTCGGCGGCGCTAAGGTTGCTGACAAGCTCAACGTTATCTCTAACCTCCTCGAGAAGTGCGATACACTTATCATCGGCGGCGGTATGGCTTATACATTCATTAAGGCTCAGGGCGGCTCTATCGGTAAGTCTCTCGTTGACGACGAGAAGCTTGACTACTGCAAGGAGATGCTGGCTAAGGCTGAGAAGCTCGGCAAGAAGATCCTTCTCCCTGTTGATACAGCTATCGCTGCTTCTTTCCCTGATCCTATCGACGCTGAGATCTCTGTTGAGTACGTTGATTCCGACAAGATCCCTGCTGACATGATGGGTCTCGATATCGGACCTAAGACAGCAGCTATCTTCGCTGAGGCTGCTAAGAGCGCTAAGACTGTAGTTTGGAACGGTCCTATGGGCGTATTTGAGAACCCAACACTCAAGAAGGGTACAGTTGCAGTTTGTGAGGCTCTCGCTGAGGCTGACGCTACAACTATCATCGGCGGCGGTGACTCTGCTACTGCTGCTATCCAGCTCGGTTTCGCTGACAAGATGAGCCACATCTCAACAGGCGGCGGCGCTTCTCTCGAATACCTTGAGGGTAAGGTACTCCCCGGCGTTGCAGCAATCGCTGAAAAGTAATTATATGAACAACAGGGCGGATAGCGATATTCGCCCTTGTTGTGATAAATGAGGTATGCATTATGAAAAGCGGAGACGCCTCCGCCGGCGGTTCACGCTTCGCTCGTAAACTCGCTTACTCTGTACGGGTAGGTGGAGTCTGCTTCCGCACAACGGCGCTGAAACGTGCACATGAATGCAGGGAGCAGCTTTATTGACAGGAGTATTATTATGAAAAAATGTGACTGCATGAATAAATTTAATGAGGATGTAAGAAGCAACAACACAGCTGTATGGCTTTTTGCGTTTTGCAGCTTTCTCCTCGGTATCGTACTGGGCTTTATGTTCTCTCCTGTAAAGAAGGGGATCAGGATCGGCTGCGACAATAAATCTGTCAGCGGCGCAAGTGAAAAGTCTCTCTACGATTTCGACAATGACGACGACGAAGACGTTGTCAGATTTTAACTGCTGAGCGAGCAGAGCGCAATCACGTTACGCTTGTAAACTCGCTTACTCTGTACGTGGCGGCAAGTCTGCTTTCGCTCGTTCTTACTTTTGGTGAAAAGCAAACTAAAATTTGCCGCTGAAATAGAACTTCAGTTTGTAGGGAACGGCGCCCTCGCCGTTCCATTTCGGAATACGAATGAATTTGCGGAACGCCGTGGGCGGCGTTCCCTACATAAATAATTAAGGAGTAATCACCCATGAACAAGAATTTAAGAAAAGCAATTATTGCAGGTAACTGGAAGATGAACAAGACAAGACCTGAGGCTAAGGCTCTTCTCGAAGCTATCAAGCCTCTCGTTGCTAACGCTGAGGGCAAGATCGAAGTTATCGCTTGCGTACCTTTCACAAACCTCGAAACAGCTATCAACACAACAGCCGGCAGCAACGTAAAGATCGGTGCTGAGAACGTTCACTTTGAAAAGAGCGGCGCTTTCACAGGCGAAATTTCCGCTGATATGCTCACAGAGCTTGGCGTTGAGTTCGTTGTTATCGGCCACAGCGAGAGAAGACAGTACTTCGGCGAGACAGACGAGACTGTTAACAAGAGAACTATCGCTGCTCTCGAAGCAGGCCTCAAGCCTATCGTTTGCGTTGGTGAGCTGAAGTGGGAGCGTGAGTGCAACATCACTGAGGAAGTTATCGCTCGTCAGATCAAGCTTGACCTCTGGTCACTGACAGCTGAACAGGTAAAGAACGTTGTTATCGCTTATGAGCCTGTATGGGCTATCGGTACAGGTCTTACAGCTACTCCCGATCAGGCAGAGGAAGTTTGCGGATTCATCCGTGCACAGCTTGCTAAGCTCTTCGATCAGGCTACTGCTGACGCTGTAACAATCCAGTACGGCGGTTCTATGAACGCTAAGAACGCCGCTGAGCTTCTTGCTAAGCCAAACATTGACGGCGGTCTTATCGGCGGTGCTTCACTGAAGGCTGAGGACTTCAACGTTATCGTTCAGGCTGCTGTAAACGGCTGATGCAGTACGCTTATAAAGTCGATTGCTTCGACTGCACCTTCATGGGCAAGGAGAAGTACCGCTCGAAGCTGGAGGAGCTGCTCAACATAAGGGCTCAGGAAGGCTGGGAGCTGTTCTCATCCGAGGTCTCGGGAGAGGGAAGTCTTTGCACTGTCATCTTCCGCAGAGATGCTAACGGAGCTATAAAAGAAAAGTATTAATGAAACGCAGGGGACGGCGTCCTCGACGTCCCACGGACTGTATCTGTGGCGCTGTCCCACACGTTTTTTGAAATTCAAAAAATAATTATCGAAAAACAATAATTTTCTATTGACAAATAATATTTTTCGTGGTATACTGTAGTCATAGGCAGGCAAGGTGTATAGCTTTGTCGTACCTGTAAATATTTTTACGAGGTGATACTATGACTGACAATATCGAAAAGCAGAAAAAAACAGGGTTCGCTTTACTCAACTCTGTACTCGCTGTCTCATTTTTCTTCGGCGGAATTATATTTCTGATCGCCACCATTGGCATTACAGCTATGCTGTTATTGCCATTCATCATCGTTAACGCTGCACTTGCCGTCTTTTACGGTATTTACAGAAAAAACGGCGCTATGAAAGTTCCTGTTATCTTTTGCAGAGTTACGGCGATTCTCATGGTCATAGTCATTTTCGGCTCACCGATCATAGGCATGAGTTTCAGTGATATCCCGTTTATGTACAAGGCCAAAAGAGCGATTTTCGGATACGGAGTAAGATCCGGCGCAAACATGGATACCTTCCTCCCGAAGGACATCCCCGACAACTGTGACAACTATTATTTCCGTACACAGCTGTGCTTTGTTGCACAGGACTATCATCCCAACGCATATCTCACTTTTCACTGCGATGACAGCTGTTTCCCCGAATATATGGCAGCTGCCGAAAGAATCGGAGAAAAATATGAAAAGGAACTCACATTCGAGCAGTTTATCAGTGAAAAATGCAATCTTGAATCCATAGAAGGATTGGACGTGGAGCAAAAGGCGTTCGTTATCGGCCGCTACCACAATATCCCTCCCCATGTGATCTCAATGCTTAAGGATGAACACAGGAATATGCTTACCCCCTCAGCTGAGGTCTATAATAACTTTGGTCCAGGAGGATGTATATTCGACAGAACAACAGGACTTATGATCTTCTGGGCATAAGTCACCATAACCAACGGCAGAAACCGTATTTCCGCAAGAGGGAAGTACGTTTATTGCGTGTCTTTCATGGCACTTATAGATTCACATTTATCTTCAAAGGAGAATTTTTATGTCAAAAAAACCTGTAGCACTTATTATCATGGACGGCTTCGGCTACAATCCCGATACATACGGCAACGCTATTGCTGCTGCAAAGAAGCCTAACATTGACAAGTACTTAGAGACCTGCCCCAACACCATCATCGGCGCAAGCGGACTTGATGTAGGTCTTCCTGACGGTCAGATGGGTAACTCCGAGGTCGGTCATACAAATATCGGTGCAGGCCGTATCGTATATCAGATGCTGGTAAAGATCTCCAAGGACATCAAGGACGGCACATTCTTTAATAACAAGGCTATCCTCGGCGCTATGGAGAATTGCAAGGCTAAGGGAAGCGCTCTCCACCTCATGGGACTTCTCTCACCCGGCGGCGTTCACAGCCACATGGAACACCTCTACGGTATCGTTGAGATGGCTAAGAAGAACGGTCTCGACAAGGTATACATCCACGCTTTCCTCGACGGCCGTGACGTTCCTCCGTCATCTGCTGCTGAGTACATGGAAGAAGCAGTTGCTGAGCTGAAGAAGATCGGTGTAGGCAAGGTAGCTACTATCTCAGGCCGTTTCTACGCTATGGACAGAGACAACGCATGGGACAGAGTTGAGAAGGCTTATGCTGCACTCGTTTACGGCGAAGGTGTCAAGGAGACCGATCCTGTTCAGGCTATCAAGAATTCCTACGCTAACGAAGTAACCGATGAGTTCATGCTTCCTACAGTTATAGAAGGCGGCGCTCAGATCAAGGCTGACGACAGCGTTATATTCTTCAACTTCCGTCCTGACCGTGCAAGACAGATCACTCGTTCATTCGTTGATCCCGAGTTCACAGGCTTCGAGAGAAAGAACGGTTTCTTCCCTGTAAACTTCGTTTGCATGGCTCAGTATGACGCTACAATGCCAAACGTTTCTGTTGCATACCCACCTGAGCAGCTCACAATGACAATGGGCGAATATCTTGCTAAGCTGGGCAAGACACAGCTCCGTATCGCTGAGACACAGAAGTACGCTCATGTTACATTCTTCTTCAACGGCGGCGAGGAGAAGCAGTTTGACGGCGAGGATCGTATCCTCATCAAGTCACCTGACGTTCCTACATTCGATCTCAAGCCTGAGATGAGCGCTTACGAAGTTTGCGACGCTGTTTGCAAGGCTATCGAGGAGGATAAGTACGACGTTATCATCCTCAACTACGCTAACTGCGATATGGTTGGCCACACAGGTATCTTCGACGCTGCTGTCAAGGCTGTTGAGGCTACAGACGAGTGCGTAGGCCGTATGGTAGACGCTATCCTCGCTAAGGGCGGCGCTGCACTTATCACTGCCGATCACGGCAACGCTGACAAGATGATGGAACCTGACGGAAGCCCGTTCACAGCTCACACTACAAACCCTGTTCCTCTTATCGCTGTAGGCGTTGAGGGCAAGCTTGCTGAAGGCGGCGTTCTTGCTGACCTTGCACCAACAATGCTTGATATCATGGGCGTTGAGCAGCCTGCTGAAATGACAGGTAAGTCACTTCTTATAAAGTGATCAGAAAATAGAGATCAGAAATCAGAATAAGGCCATTGCTTTATTTTGTAGGGGCCGCCTCTGGCGGTCCTCTGATTTTTTATGACTATGTTATACTACCGCTGATTCGATAAATATATGGATAGAAATTTTATTATGACCGAATATGACCAAAAGCTGGAATCCCGTTTGTTTGCGTTTCTGGAGAAGTGTCTGCCCGAGTCGGGACGTGCTCTCGACCTGAACGGCCGACACAGCTTTTACAAGGATATCCACGGCCATTTCGACGTTTTCCTGTGCATGACAGACGGCGAAACGATCATTGGCACTGTTGCTGTAAGGCCGATGAATGACAAGGACTGCGAGCTGAAATCACTGTATCTTCTTGAGAAATACCACGGCATGGGATTTGGCAGAAAGCTGCTGGAAACTGCTGTAAGATACGCAGCAGACAGCGGATACGAGCGTATGTATCTGGATTCGCTTTCCACCAGCAAACGTGCATTGAAGCTTTACCGAATGGCTGGGTTCAGAGACACGGAAAAGTACAACGACAGCATCTTTTCGGATGTTTTCATGGTTCTGGAACTATAAAGGCAACACCTCACAAGTTTTGTGCGGTGTTGCCTAAAATGAAAAAAATAGCATTTGATATATAGGAGATGATGGTATGTGGAACGGCAGAAAAAAAGCCCTTACATTCAGCTATGACGATGGCATAGCGCAGGACATTAGATTCACTCAGCTGCTCAATAAGTACGGCATGAAGGGCACATTCAACCTTAACAGCGGACTTATGAATGATGATGGTGCATGGACTACCGACAACGGCATACACATCAGAAGACTGACTCCCACGGAAGCTGTGGACGTCTACAAAGGCCATGAAATAGCCGTTCACTGCGTTACTCATCCCCATATCGAGGGAATGCCCGAGGATGAACTTCGCCATGAGATAATGGACGACAAGGCGGCGCTGGAAAAACTTTTCGGATGTCACATCAGCGGCATGGCTTATCCCTACGGCGAATACAACGACCTGATAATGCGTGTGGCAGGGGAGTGCGGAATAAAATTCAGCCGCACCTGCTGGGATATGCACGGTTTTGAGCCTCAGAGCGAACTTCTGGCGTTCAGGGCGACCTGCCATCACAGATATGAGAAACTGTGGGAACTGGCAGATGAATTTCTTGCATATGACGGCGATGAACCCATTTACTTCTGTCTCTGGGGGCACAGCTACGAATTCGATATCCACAACAACTGGGAGCTTATCGAGCGCTTCTGCGAAAAAATGGCAGGGCACGACGATATCTTCTATGGCACGAACAGCGAAGTCCTGGGAATATGAAAACGAGCACATGGTTAGCTTCGGTTAACTCATGTGCTTTTCTTATAGATTTATGTTAGTGAAATATAATAAATTGATGTGTTAGCGCTTGCAAATAAATTTAAATAACGTTAAATCGCTGAAAAGTCCATTGACACGTTAAAATGTAATATGTTATAATAGTAAAAGCGTTTCTCCGTCGAAACGTTTGTATTATTAAGGAGAAATTTATGTCATTTAAATATTTATGCATTTCTGCATTGCTCATATCCTGCACAGGCTTGCTGTGTTCGTGCAGTTTGCAGCTTTCATCGTCTGTAACCGAGAGCGGCGGCGATGCTCAGAATCTTGATGTTTTCGCAATGAATACTTATATGTCCATGAAGGCTTACGGCGATAATGCACAGAAAGCCCTTGATGATTCAAGGAAACTGATAATGCGCCTTGAGAGCGAACTTTCCGTTACCGACGAAGGAAGCTGTATCTACGAGCTGAACAAAAACGGAAAGGGGACTGTTACCGACTCTGCGGCTGTGCTGATAAATAAGGCGGTCGAAATAGGTGACAGAACAGGCGGAGCTCTCGATATTTCGCTTTATCCCGTGCTGAAAGAGTGGGGATTCACCACCGAGGACTACCATATTCCCGATGATAAAATTCTCGCTGACCTTTTGTCTAATGTGGACTATAAAAGCATTTCGATCAGCGGCAATGAAGTGACGCTTCCCGAAAACGTTCAGATAGATCTGGGCGCACTTGCAAAGGGCTACACCAGCGACAGCATAATGGAGCAGATGTCCGCAGACGGCGTAGATTCGGCAATCGTCAGCCTCGGCGGAAACGTACAGGCAATAGGCGGAAAGCCCGACGGCTCGGCATGGAAAGTGTCTGTAAGAGACCCTTTCGCTCCCGACACTGATATGTGCATCGTGGAGATAAAGGACAAAGCCGTTATAACATCGGGCAACTATGAGCGCTTTTTCACAGGCGACGACGGAAAAAATTACTGGCACATCATTGACCCTGCTGACGGATATCCTGCTGATAACGGACTGGTCTCCACTACGATCATCGGCGATTCGGGACTTGAATGCGATGCTCTTTCCACTGCGTTTTTCGTTGCAGGAAAGGACAAAGCTGTGGACTACTGGAGAAGTGACCGAAGCTTTGACATGATACTTGTGTCCGATGACGGAAAGATATACTACACCGAGGGAATCGCTGACAGCTTCAAAAATATCAGCAGTATGGAAGCGGAGGTGCTCAGACTTGACTAAGGGTGTAAAAATCTGTCTTGCGGTCGTGATAGTGCTGTTTGCGGTATCGGCTGTGCTGTCGGTGATAATTCTGCGTCCTACCGACAAAAAAATGGTGGAGATAGTTCAGGACAATCATGTACTGTACACCATTGACCTGAGCAGCGAGGAGGACAGATCGTTCCGTATCGAATATTCCGACGGCGGCTGGAACGAAATAACCATCAAGGACGGTCAGATAAGCGTAACTGATGCCGATTGTCCCGATAAGACCTGCGTGAAAACGGGAGTTCTACGCTCAGAGACTATCCCCATAGTCTGTCTGCCACATAAGCTCATCATACGATTCTGCGGCGAGGGAGGAAGCCAATGAAAGCGAAAAAAATTGCGGAGCTTGCCATGCTCACAGCGGTTGCTCTGATCATCTTCATCGTAGAGTTGCAGTTCCCCAATCTGACTCCCATACAAGGCGTAAAACTGGGACTTGCCAATATTATCACGGTTTACGCTGTCTACAAATACACAGCTAAAGAAGTGTTCCTTATTGTGGTGACGAGGGTAGTTCTGGGCGCACTTTTCAGCAGCCATATATCAGTCATACTCTACAGCATGGCAGGGGCGATGACCTGTCTTGCGGGAATGCTGCTGCTGAAACGGGTGATACCGCTGAAGTATCTGTGGCTTTGCAGTATTCTTGGCGCTGTTCTGCATAATACGGGACAGACGGTCATGGCAGTCATACTCATGCGCTCTGTTGCGGCGGCTGCGAATTATCCGATCCTCATAGTGACAGGATGCATTGCAGGCCTTTTCACCGGCATCTGTGCTCAGACCGTTTTGAAGCGTGATCTGAGAAATACCGGAAAATCTTGATTTTTCCCGCAACTTATGTTATAATAAATTTATTATAATTACAAGAGGTGAAAATATGAATCCACTGGCAGCAGTAAAAGTCATCCCACTGGTTAAGCGTTTCAGCGAGAATCATCCCAAGTTAAAGCCGTTCATTCATACAGCTTTAGGTATGATCGGCGAGGACAGCATCGTTGAGATAAAAATCACCAACGCCGAGGGACGTACTATCGTTACAAATATGAAAATTTCCAAGGACGATATCAAACTTGTCGAGGAACTCAACAAGCTCAGAAATGAATAAAACAAAAGCAGCTGCACATAACCGTGATACTCATACGGCAGTTTTATGCGCATTTATCGGGGAAAACCTTTCTGAGGAAAGGTTCTTCCCCGAACCCCTTTCCAAAGACTTTTAATAGAATTTTGCCCCCATATAGGGCGCACACCAGATAAGTTTGAATTTATCATTTTTTCAGGTGCGCCCTATATGGGGGCAAAATTAATACTGAAAGTTTTAGGAAGGGAGTTTGAGGGAGAACCCTTTTTCAAAAGGGTTTCCCTCAATAGACTCGTGTAAAAACTTCTGTAAGAGTACCGCAGTTATGTGCAGCTGTTATTTTAGTATTCGATGCCTTTTCGGGCGGTAATGCCTCTGGTATATGGATGTTTTTCGGCTGTGACATTACTGATGTAGTCGGCTTTTTCCGTGAATTTTTCGTCAGGGGAGCGGCCTGTCAGCACGATCTCAGCCCTTTCCGAGAATTCTGAAATAAGCCGTTCGGCCAGTTCAGTGTCCATCATGGATTTGTTGTATGCATCAAGAAATTCGTCCATGATCACAATGTCTGCATTATTCTGCGAAAGCATAGTCATGGCAAGTTCAAGCATGGAATTATGATCATCGGATACCGCATTTTTTTCGGTATCGTTCATTTCAAATGTAAATTTATTGCACTCCTCGCAGCATCTGACAGTGATACCGTCAATTCCGCTCAGAACCTTTATCTCCGAGGATGAGCCGTTTTTCAGGAATTGCAGGAACAGTACGTTCAGTCCTGCACCAGCCGCACGGACAGCAAGTCCCACAGCGGCAGTGGTTTTGCCTTTTCCGTCACCGTGATAGATATGAAGCATAGTCATCACCTCCGATAATAGTATACCATATATCCGTGAATAAAGCAACTATTCACTTGACAAATCTTTATCAATGCATTATAATTGTAATGATCAAAAGAAACGGAGTGTTTATATGCGTTCAATAATATTTTTCGATATTGACGGCACCCTCGCCACTGAGGATGAACGTGCATTTATTCCCGAAAGCACCAGACAGGCTATTGCTGAGACCCGAAAAAGAGGGAATCTCACCTTTGTCAACTCGGGCAGGACAACTTTCAATATCCCGCCTCGGATAAAGGAACTTGGTTTTGACGGCTACATCTGCGGATGCGGAACTTATATCGAGTACAACAATGAGGTGCTTCTCTATCACGCACTTGAAAAGGACTACTGCCGCAGGCTGGCTGAACTTATCCGCACCTTCAATATCACGCCTGTGTATGAATGGAAGGACGGCTATTTCTTCGATGACAAATGCCCTAAGACTGCGGGGCTGGACTACTTCATGAACGTGTTCGTGGATCAGGGCATAGACGTCAACGGCAGAGTTGAGGACGAGGGATTCGTCTTCGATAAATTTGTGGTATGGTGCAATGAGAATACAGATTTTGAGGGATTCCGCAAAGCTATCAGCAAGGACTTCTCCATAATCGACAGGGGAGGCGGATTCTACGAAAACGTGCCTCTCGGATTTACAAAAGCAACGGCGATTCATCATCTGCTCAAAGTGTTGGATATCCCGATAGACAGGGCCTACGCCATCGGAGACAGTATGAATGATCTTCCAATGCTTGAGGCAGTACCGAACAGCATCGCTATGGGAGGCGCAGAAACCATCTACCCATACGTGTCCTACATAACAACTCCCATCGAGGAGGACGGCATTGCCAATGCGCTCAGGCATTATGAACTGATATAAAAAAAGCACCGAAGGATTAAGACAGATACCTATATAGAAGTATTGCCCCTGAGTGTTACAAAGCACTCAGGGGCATTGTGCATATTTATGTTGCGAAGCTAAATCAGAATTTGCCGCATATGTGATAAATTGAAAATGTAGGGGGCGATGCCCACATCGCCCCCCCTACATTTACGTTGATCTATCGGACTGATGTGGGCATCAGCCCCTACAACACTAATTATCGGGACGCCGAGGGCGGCGTCCCCTACAAATATAAATTCCGATTTTTGTCGGTAACAATTATAGCACATCATCTCTGTACTGTCAATAGAAAGCCATAGTACTTCTGACCTTACATCAGAAATACTATGGCGTAAAACTTCTTTATGCGTACCGTTCTTAACACTACGGTGCTTTTTTTATGAATTACTTAGTTGTAGGAAGCTTATCGATAAGCTTGAGCATAAGCTTCTGGATCTCGAGAGCATCCATATTGGATACGCCGTCACCCGGCAGATAGCAGTCTGCGTTAGCCTTACCCTGTGGTGTGATGTGGCTCTTGTCAGAACCTGTCTCACCGTACTTTGATGGGTTGGAGAGTGACTGCATGATAAGTACAGCATCAGCGATCTCAACAACGTTGTTGCAGTTTGAGTCGCCGTAAACTACGTTCTCATCAGACTTTGAAGCAGCACCGTGAGTAGCTGTTGAGTCAGAGTTTTCAGGAGTTGTACCATCAGGCTCAACACCCCAAACAAGCTTGTCGTCACAGTAGAGAGTGATCTTCTCTGTGATAGCTGAAGCAGCGTTGTCGTCCTCGAATGAAACGAGGTCAGCGTAGCTGTAGTCGTTCTTGGAATCCCAGACTACGTCTTCGTAAGTTGTCTTATCCTGGTTGTATCCCAGAGCGAACTGGTATACACGGCTTCCGTAGAAGTCGCAGTCCTTCCACTGCATCTCTACGTAGTATGTTCCGTTGTCGTCGTACTTGGTAGGACCTGTGAACTTAGCCTCATTCTTGCCGTTTGAGAAGCTCTTCTCCTGATCGTAGTCTATACGAGCGAAGATGTACTCCTTAGGATCATATCCCTTGTCAAGGAGTTCCTTGATGTTGAAGTAATATCTTGCCTTCATATCGCTCTCGAACTTAGGAGGATTTACTGTACGGTTGTGAACAACTACCTTGAGCTGAACACTGCCTGTCTGCTCCTGGTTCTTGCCGCCTGAGATGTAAAGGCCTGTAGGAAGCGGATTGCCGTCTTCGTCTACCTGATCGAAGCCGTGAGAATTTGCGGACATATCGAAGTCTTCGATGATGTGGTTTTCCTTTTCATCAATGCCGCCCTTTGTACCGTAGAAGTGGTAGAGACCTGCAAGGTCGCCGCAGAAGCCTGCGTTGTAGTCGTCGGTAACTTCGTTGTAGATATAGTCCTTAGTCTCGTCGTTATGGAAGTCGTCAAGGTCAGGACCGCCTACGAGAGCACCCCAGAGGGTATGTACCTGTGTGATCGGATCGTCCATTGACTGAGTAGGTGAGCAGTGAGATGAACGGTGGTGAGGATGAGAAGCGAAGCTGTTCTCATAGCCAACCTCATAAGAGTAGCCCATAGGGTTGTCGCCGAGGATATACTGCATCTGAGCTCTTGCCCATGGAAGGAATGTATCATCGCCTGTTGTCTTTGCATATACGCAAGCGCAGAGACCAGCAGCTGTGTTGTAACGAGCAGAACCGTAGCCTGATACAACTGCCCAGCCCTTAGGTGATTTAGCGATAAAGTCACCGCTTGTTTCACTTTCCTTGAGGTCAGGGATCTGATCAGCTGTCATAGGTGTATTCCAGAGATAATCGTCTCTGCCGAAGTACTTATGACCGTGTACAGGTTCATAGCCCCAGTCTGAGCAGTCAGTTGTCTTGGAACAGCCTGACCAGAATTCGAGGTTGTAACGGAAGATATACCAGTCACGAGCGGTATTTGTAACAGGAGCAAGCTTTGCGAAAACTCCGCCCCATACAGTATCCCAGCAGTGAACCCAGATATTCTGCCAGCAGTTGCCTGTATCAGTGATGATACGCTTCATATAGCCTGTGTAAGCGTAAGAAGGCTGCTGACCTGTCTGAGCCTGTTCATCATATGAACCACTGTCGGAAAGCGGCTTGGAAGTATCAACTGAGATAATATCGTCGATATAATCATGGTTTTCTGTACAGTAGTAGAGCCATACAGCAGCCCATGCCAGTTCATCGTAGTCATAGCTTGAGGTATAGAAACCGCCGTCGTAGCCGAGACTGTAGCAGTTAGGCACCATACCGGGCTCCCAGTCCTCTACGTGAGTCTTAACAGCGAAATCGTAAAGAGCGATAGCGTAGTCAAGGTTCTTCTTAGCGTAGTCAGGATCTGTATCCTTGAAGTTGAGGTAGTTGATAGCCAGTGAAGCTGCTGCACCTGCTGCCTGATCGGAAGCGGGCATTTCTTCGGTAGCGAAGTAAGCAGGGCGCTTAACGCCGCATGAAGAAGAAGCAACGAATGTGCCGTCTACCTGGAGCTCAGGAGGGCACCAGTAGTTATGGTCGTTATTACCTTCACCGACCTGATAACAGTAAGCAACAACGTTTCCGTCGTCGTCGAGGAAGGTAGCCTTCATGAAGTAATCGTTGATCCAGCGGAGCTCGTCCTCAACGTGCTTATCGAGGCCGGTTTCCTTGTAGGACTCACGGAACTCATAGTAACCCCAGCCTACAGTTGAAGCAGAGTAGCTTCCGGGGAGACCGAACTTAACGTGGTCGCCGGCGTCGTGCCAGCCGCCTGTCAGGTCGAGAGTGCCGTTTCCGTCGGGATCGAGATACTTTTTGTTCTTGGCAATGAACTCTTCGCTCATGTTAACGCCGACATATGAATTAGGATTGTTAGCGTCAGTGTCATTCTTGGTCTTACCGTCATCGCCGGCACCGAGACCCTGATCTTCCTTGAGCTTATCATCGGTCTTGCCCTTGTTTACAGTAGGCATAGGATCCATAGGGACCAGCGGGATCTCGCCGTCCTTTACATGACAGTCTTGACGCCATGAATAGTAGCCGTCCTCGCCGACCTTATCTCCGCACTTGTTGGCATCATAGAAGCAAAGTGCGAGCTGAAGAGCTTCAGCGTAGTTGTGATAGTTGTTGGGATTTTTTTCGTCAATAACTGCGGCATGAGCAGTCGGTATAATACCGCCTGCAAGCATTGTAGCAGCAGCTGAAAGCCCTGCGATTGAACGCTTGAGTGCCTTTCCCTTTTTCATTTTGATCTTCCTTTCAGGATTTATTTTAGGAGATTTTTCTCCTTAAGGCGGTCAAAGACGATGTTGTAACCGTCATTGCCATCCTTTAATGAACGATTTACACGGCTTATGGTCGCAGTGCTTGCGCCTGTTTCGGTGACGATGCTGTTATAGACTCTGTGTTCATCGAGAAGCTTTGCAACGTGAAGTCTCTGAGCAAATGATTTGAGCTCGATACTTGTGCACAGGTCGTCAAAGAATTTATAGCAGTCATCCAGTGATTCAAGAGTAAGGATAGCTTCAAAGAGAAGGTCCATACTGTCTGATTTAATTTTATCGATCATATCTGTTATCTCCGATCTGCCGAGAGGCGTAATATTTGAAATAGCGTTTTCATACTTTACATTGTAACACATTATTCTGCAAAAGTAAAGCATTTTTGCAATAATTGGCATAAAACACTATATAAATATAGTACACCTTTGTGTATATCATAACACATTCTCAACAAAAAGTAAAGTTTTTTCGGGGATGTTCGCAAAAAATGGGAGAAAACTCCAATTAACAGCAACAAATAGTATGCTGTTTTATTATAGAATCATTAAAAGACAACTTAATTAACGAGAAAGTTAATAAACCTTTGCACTACGTTTAAGCAATGCAAAGGTTTATTTAATTAATTATTCACTTGTTCACATTTTTCTCAGCATCCGCAGCCGTTATTGCCGCAGCCGCAGTCATTGCCGCCGTTGCAGAATAAAAGGACGATGATGATGAGAAGGATGATGCACCAGCAATTGTTTCCGCCAAAGCATGAGTTACACATAAAAAAACAGCTCCTTAGTTCGGATGTAAGTCATCCGTGATGTATTTGAAGCGTTCATTCCGCCGCTTCATAGTTCATAATATGCTGGGGCCGGATTTGTGTTACAAAAATTTTTCAAGGCAGAAGATTCGACTGTTATCGCATGAAAAAAGTGGCATAATTAATACATCAAATATGAAAGGAACATTTATGAATACAGACAAATTTGCAAAACGATCGGTAAAAATAATCGAGGGAGCTGTCGCCATCGCATCACAGATGGGCCATACTTTTGTGGGCAGCGAGCATCTGCTCCTTTCCATTGCAAAGGAGGGGAATTCCGCAGCTGCCGATATCCTCATAGACAACGGACTGACCTATGATGATCTTCAATCTGCTGTTGTGAGAATGATAGGCAAAGGGACGCCTTCGACTCTCAGCAGCAGGTGCTTCACAGCTGCAGTAAAGAGGATACTTGAAAATGCGGCATCAGGCGGAACGATCCAGAAAAGACGTCAGGCTACTCCCGAGAGTATTCTTTCCGCAGTTATAAATGATACCTCCTGTACGGCGAGAAAGCTGATAGTCAGTGCAGGCGGTGACATACGGGGGATATGCGAGAGTCTTGATGTGAATTGCCATCTTGATGACGATGAGTTATACAGTTCATGCGCACCGAAACGCAGTCAGTTTCCGTATTTATTCCGTTATGGCAGACACATCACCGACAGCAATGTTCAGGCAAAAAGGGATCCTCTCATCGGCAGAGAAGCGGAGGTGCAGCAGGTTCTGATGACACTGTCACGCCGAACGAAGAATAACCCCTGTCTGATCGGTGAAGCAGGAGTGGGAAAGACAGCTATAGTTGACGGGATAGCAGGGCTTTTCATAAGCGGTGATGTACCCGATGCGCTCAGAAACAAGTATATTTTCGCTCTTGACCTGACAGCTCTTATCTCAGGAGCGAAGTATCGTGGCGACTTCGAGGAGCGTCTGCGTGGATGCATTGAAGAAGCCTCATCCTCGGGAAATATCATCCTTTTCATCGATGAGATTCACACCATTGTCGGCGCAGGTGCGGCAGAGGGAGCTATCGACGCTGCAAATATAATGAAGCCTCAGCTTGCAAGAGGTGAGCTTCAGGTGATCGGAGCCACAACCTTTGATGAATACCGAAAGACTATAGAGAAAGACAAGGCTCTGGAGAGGCGTTTTCAACCTGTTACAGTGAACGAGCCCTCAGTCGGTGAATGCGTGGAAATGATAAAGGGCATCCGCACAGCATATGAAAAATACCACAATGTCATTATCAGCGACGAGGTGGCGGAGTTTTCGGTCCGTACCTCCGCCCGATTCATCAATGACAGATTTCTTCCCGATAAAGCCATCGATACACTTGATGAAGCCTGTGCAGCTGCGGCTATCCGCAACAGGGAAAATTGTCGGAAATATGAGATCAGCTGCGGCGATATAGCCCATGTTATATCGCTGAAAACAGGCGTTCCCGAAAGCAGCATAACTGCATTTTCAGACTGCCGTGCAGCCGGTATAGAGAAGCTTCTTACACAGCGCATAACAGGCCACAGGGATATTATCCGCAAAGTGGCGGAAGCAGTTTACCGCTCCGACTCGGGACTTAAAGACAGCCGCCGCCCTGCCGCATCATTCTTGTTTGCCGGGCCTACCGGTGTCGGCAAGACCGAACTTGCAAAGGCGCTGGCAGAAGCTGCATTCGGCAGCAGCGGAAGTTTCATCAGGATAGATATGTCCGAATTTATGGAGAAAAGCAGTATCACCAAGCTGATAGGTGCACCTCCGGGATATGCAGGCTACAGCGAGGGGCGAAGCAATCTCTGCGAGCAGGTTCGCCGTCATCCCTATTCGCTGGTGCTGTTTGACGAGATAGAGAAGGCCGATACGGAAGTGCTGAATCTGCTTTTGCACATACTGGACGAGGGCGTGATAACCGATTCGGAAATGCACAAAATAAGCTTCCGAAGCTGCTTCATAATCATGACCTCCAACATCGGCGCTGACCTTGTCACAGGAAATTCTTCAATGGGATTCGGAAGCAGTGCAGATTCGGTAAATGAACGAGTTACCGACCGTATCCGTGAGTATTTTTCTCCTGAATTCATTAACCGCATCGACGAGATAGCCGTATTCGGCAAACTGAACAGCTGCGACCTTCTCGGCATTACCCGTAATCTTCTCAGCGATCTGAAACGTCGGAGTCAAAGCATAGGCATAAATGTGGAGTATTCGGAAAAGACGGTGGAGATATTCTCACGCACCAAGGATACCGACCGATACGGCGCACGTCCCATACGCAGACGAATCACGGATATGATCGAGAACAAGCTTGCACAGATGATAGTGAACAGGGAAGTGGCAAAAGGGGACAGCGTCAGAGTGGATACTTCCAACGGCGAGATCATGATAACCAAAACTGTTGCGGTATAAGAACAAGTTATGTATCATTTTAAAATAATGGGCTGTCGAGGACGCCAGCCCCTACAATCGGTTATTTTTCATTGAGTAATGCAGTGGTGAGTTCCGCTCGCCTGCATATCACCTTATTTGACAAACAGAAAAGCGGTACAAAACGTACCGCTTTCGCATTTATTTAAGATCGCACAGATCGAGAATAGGAGTTTCGGGATCTGTAAAGTCATCGCCTGTGATATTGATGTAAACATTGCCGATCATGTCTTCGCTGACAAGGAAAGCAAGCTGAATATCAGCGCTTCCGCCCACAGGGATATTGACATGGTTGTTATTGCCCTTATTCGGTGAATCGAAGGAGAACATCATATCATCACACATGAGATGGAGCAATGAATCATTTGCATACATTCCTTCTTCTGAATCCCATGCTATCGTTGAAGGCTTCTTCATGCTGCCGTTATCATTTGTAAGGATAGTCGGACAGATAACGCTTCCCATAGTGTCGTAATTGATATCTGCGCTTCCTGTATTTGTGTATGTCACATCAAGAACAAGCACCTTCATCAGCTGATTTTCAAATGAAACAAGTGTATCGACAGTGTTTACACCGTCACCGCTCTTCATCCATTCTCTGTGGTTGATGATGCGTCCGCTTGAGTCGAGATATTCGCTGAAATCAGTCTCCCAGCCGCTTGCGTCAGTGTGGAGCCCGTCGAAGTTGTCCTGATAACGTGCGCTGTTTATCCTGATATCTTCCCCGAACTGCTCGAAGCCGATATTGATGGTATCGCCGACTTTAACAAGATTTGCGTTGTCCTTTTCTATAGTTGGCGGAGTATAAACATCTACAGTACCATCGCCGGTGTTTTCTGATTCTGCATCCCAGTCAGCCCACTCTCCGACAGTTTCTTCTTCCGCTGGTACAAGCCGGATGTTTTCGGCTATCTGACGGACATCGTCCTTGCTGAAATCATCGGTGATGTAGAACATCTGAACGTATTTCGTACCCTTGAATGCCACCCAGACTTCTCTGCCGAAATTGATATGTGCGGGCTTGTCCTGTACGTAATCCTCGTCATGGGGAGCATTTTCCTCATAGCTGACACGGTAGTTTATCATGATAACTCTGTCATCGGTCTCGTACTGCTCAAAATCTGCGGAATTGTCAAGTCTTTCCTGTATGCCTCTTTCGGGAACGATCATCAGACAGGGGGTCATACCTCCGCCGTAGCCGTTATGGTATTTGCCTGCAACGTTGGTGTTTTCTCCTCCAAGAGTTACCCCTTCGGGAAGCCAGCCAAATTCTGTGGTAAGTGTCTCGTTTATCCTGTCACCGTTAGCAGGATAGTTCACGTAGATGTAATTCTGATATTCTGCTGTCTTTTCGATCTTTGCGTAGAAATATCCGGAAGCTTCGGTTTCCTCTGCTGCTTCTTCGGAAACAGGCTCGGTCTCTGCCTCGGTAACTTCCCCGGCTGTTGTCTCCTCAACGGATGAAAGCTCAACTTCTGTAAGGGGAGCTTTATTGCTGCCGAGATGGCTGACTGCGAATACTGATGCAGGCACAAGTGCAACTGCTGCTGCCATTGCGATAAGTGCTGACGGATTTATTTTTCTGCGTGAGGATTCCTTTTCACGTCTTCTTTCGTTGTTGTCCATGATATTTCCTTTCTGCAATTCTGCTTTGCGGCGCTCGTATCTGACGGAGAATTCGTGAATCTCAGATGATGAGAAAGCGTCGTCAACTATCTCGTCCCATTCTTTTTTTGAGGGAAGTCTGTTATTTTTCATCAGGAATTTCTCCTTTCATTTTAATTATACGTTTACGTGCACGTTCAAAACGTTTTCGGGCATTTGCTTCGGTGATGGACATTTTTTCGGAAACCTCTCTCCATGACAGCTCGTCCCTGCATCGAAGAAGAAGTATCTTCCTGTCGGTATCTCCGATACTTCCGAGAATATCCTCAGACCTGCTGCGCTTATCGAGAATATAGCTCTCAACATCCTGTGCAGGGTCACGGAACTGTACTGTATCATCGTCTATATTGATTTCCCGTTCTACTCTTTTTTTATTTTTTCTGTAAATGCTTATGGCTGCCGACTTTATTGTCCTGACGATGTAAGCACGGGTCCTGTTGTCGGATGGGTCTGCAAGCTTGTGCAGCTTCGGGATTATTTTCATGAATGAATCCGAGACCGCATCCTCAGCCAGACCGCTGTCATGCAGAACAGCATAGGCTATCCTGTACATAGGCAGTTCATAGAGCCTGTACAAAGCCTTCAGCTTTTCTGAATCTTCGTATGTCATTTTATCACCTCTTTGAGACGTCTCGTAATATATAACGCAGGCAGAAACAGATATGTGACACTTATTCTAAAAAAGTTTTTAGTATTAGAAAGTAGTAGGGGAGCCCACCCTCGGGCTGCCGTCAGTATGCATAAAACTTTCGGGAGGGCGATGGAGCCCTCCCTTATAAATTCGGGCGGATGATATCTGCCCTATGATCATATTCCTGTAAGGTCGAACAGAGGAACGTACTTATCGCTTGCGGAGCTTTTTTCCTGTGTGAAGCCGTTGAGACCAAGTTCAGCGGCATGGCTGACCACGCTGTTGTACTCCATTTTCGTCACTCTGCGGCGGAGTTCGCTGTACTCCTCGGGGATATGCTCAAAGGGCGTGTACTGATTCATAATGCTGACAAGAACCTCGTCAGGGGATGTGTTTTCTGCTATCCAGTCCATTATCTTCATTGAATCGTGACGCTGTTTCGGCAGTACAAGATGACGTATCACCGTACCCTTTACAAGTCCGCCCTCGTCATTATAGGTAAGCTTTCCCGTCTGCTTTATCATGGCAAGCACAGCCTTTGAAGCGCAGTCAAAGTAGTCCTCCGCATGGGAATATCTCATAGAGACTTCGGGGGAGAAGTATTTGATATCGGGCAGATAGATATCCACGTACCCCCTGAGCATTTCAATAGTTTCGGTGCGTTCATAGCCTCCGGTATTGTAGACCACAGGAATATGCAGTTTATGCTTTATCTTATCGAGAGCGGCAATAATATCGGGGACATAGTGGGTAGGCGTAACAAGATCGATATTATCCGCTCCCTGTTCCTGAAGTTCGAGAAATATCTCCGCAAGTCTGTCATTGGTTATGACCTTGCCGTAATAATCATTGCTTATCGTGTTATTCTGGCAGAAAACGCAGTGCAGACTGCAACCGGAAAAAAAGACAGTCCCTGCGCCGTTTTTGTAAGAGATACACGGTTCCTCCCACTGATGAAGAAAGGCTTTTGCCGCAGATATTTCCGCAGTCATTCCGCAGAATCCCTTGCTTTCGTATCTGTTTACGCCGCACATCCTCGGACATAAAACGCAGTTTTCGTAATTACTTGTCATTGCCGATCATATCCTTGTAATCATAATTTGTCTCGTTTACCGTATTGTTCAGCAGTTCATCAACGCTTATCCTGTTGTTGATGCAGTACATAGCCGCACTGTTGAGGAGCAGGCTCTTGGAAATATTATTTCTGCGGCAGTATTCACTGATGATCTTATCCTCATATTCGGTCATTCTGCAAGAAACGGTCTTGTAGTTTATGAATCCGCTCATATAACGTGTCTTCTTTTTATCCATATAATATCATCTCCGAAAGGTATTTTACCATATTTCATTAAATTAGGCAATACCGCAAATCAAAAAATAATACTTGATTTTTGCATAAACTTGTAGTATAATAATAGAAAAATATAATAGTAAGGAGAAATCTACCATGACTAATATAGGTTTTATCGGAGCCGGCAATATGGGCTCCGCAATAATGAAGGGCATTGCTTCAAGCGAGCTGAAGAGCACTACAAAAATTTTTGCATTCGACCCTGACAGCGCTAAGCTTGATTCACTTGCTGAGTGCGGCGTTACAGGCTGCAAAAGCGAACAGGAAGTAATGGAGAACTGCAAGTATGTATTTCTCGCAGTAAAGCCTCAGATAATCGAGGGCGTTCTCGAAACAGTCGCTCCTTTCACAACTTCTGAGACAGTATTCGTATCCATCGCAGCAGGTATCTCGGATGAATTCATCGAGAGAAAAACTATCAGCGGCGCAAAGGTAGTACTTGTAATGCCTAACACTCCGCTTCTTCTGGGCGAGGGCGCATCTGCACTTTCACATAACGACGCTGTTTCAGATGAGGAATTTGACGTTGTACTCAGTATTTTCAGACTTTGCGGCAAGGCTGCTGTTATCTCCAAGGACAAGATGAAGGAGATCATCGCTGTCAACGGAAGCTCTCCCGCATTCATCTACCTCTACGCAAAGGGATTCATCGACTATGCCGCTTCTGTAGGCATCGACAGCAAGGCAGCTATGGAGCTTTTCGCACAGAGCCTTATCGGTTCCGCTAAGATGATGACTGATTCAGGCTACACTATCGACGAGCTTATCAAGATGGTATCATCTCCCGGAGGAACAACTCTTGCAGGCCTTGACAGACTCTACGAAGGTAAGCTGACAGAGGTAGTCAACAACTGCTGTGAGAGCTGCACAAAGAGAGCATACGAACTTTCCAAGTAATATTTTCACGAACTGACGCATATCATCCACTATGAAAGGATGATGTGCATGAAATATAAAGTCAGCGGCAAAGGGACAGGCTTCCTCATTATGGCTGCTATTGCTGCGTCGGGGATAGCCGCAGGTGCGGTATGGGCTGCTCATGGAGGCTTCACGGATACGCCGTGGATACATCAGTTCTTCCGCAGCGAGGGCAGTCCGTCACAGCAATTTCTGCGCAGTACAGTATCGGCTCTTGTTTTTCTCGGAGCGGTATTCATCGCAGGCACATCCGCCATCGGACAGCCTGCTGCTCTTGGACTGCTGTTTTACCGTGGATTCGGAGCAGGAGTTTCGGCTGCTTTGCTGTACGGCGGAATGGGTGTCAGGGCAGTGCCCGTGGTAGCTGTCTTTTTACTGCCGAAAGCTGTGGGATATATCTTTACGGCCATGCTTGCAGTCAGGGAAGCTGTACGCTCTTCATGCGGACTTGCCCGATTCATGGCATACGGTGACGACAGCGGTCAGGGAAGTCTGCGGCTTTATCTTGTCAGATTCTTCGTGCTTGCAGTCATGTCAGCAGGTGTTTCCGCATTGAACGCTGTACTGACCCATTTTGTAAAATAATAAGGAGGTAAACGGCATGGGGCTGTTTTCAAATAAATACGATAAATCGGGGCCCGGCATATCAAAGGATGAAGCCAGAAAAAAAGGAATGGCGCTGTTCTTTGATCTTCTCGGGCGGAAATTCTGGAGCCTGATGTGGCTGAATGTGCTGTATGATCTGTTTTTTATTCCGATTATGCTTATGTTCCCGGCCTTTCTCCTGATAAAAAACCACGTTGCTTCACTCTCGGTAATAGGCGTTCTTGCAGTGATCTTCGCATTTATAATCGGTCCGGCAACAGCAGGCCTGATGAAGGTGCTGAGATATTTCTACATTGAAAAGCATTCTTTCATAGCAAGGGACTTCTTTGACGGCGTGAAGGAGAATTTCGTCAAGGCCTCTGTGATAGGATTCATCGACTGTTTCCTTCTTGTTTCCGCATTTGCATCGCTTCAGGTATATCCTGCACTGGCTGCAACAGTCTCGAAGGCATTCTACATCCCTATGGTGATAACGTTCAGCATTTTTCTGCTGGTGATGATAATGAATTTCTATATTTTCCTCATGATGACAGCTACGGGACTTTCACTGAAACAGCTCATCAGAAATTCGTTCACTCTTTCCATAGTGGCAATGAGACAGAATCTTCTCACAGTTGCAGTTATAATCGCTGTACTGTTCCTGATGTCGATACTGCTTCTCAACGTATTCCAGGTATTTGCGCTTCTTATACCGATTTTTCCAGCGGCATTCCTTGGATTCGTGACCTGCTTCAACTGCTATCCCGTTATTCAGAAATATGTCATTGATCCTTACTACACCGAAAGGGGCGAGGTCAATCCCGAGTATCTGACAGGCAGCGAGGAAGTCGAAGAAGAGGCAATATTCGAGGATATGGGCGGCAAGGAAGAAGTCATTGAGAACCGTCCGAAGAAAAAGGGCAAGATCATCAAATAAAAAAACGACGCTTCCGGATTTATTTCCGAAAGCGTTTTTTATTTTATATAGCATCCATATAATCGTTTTTTTCGTCAGCTTTAGGTTCAAGTTGATGCGAAGACGTTACAAAATCATCCATAACGCCACGTACTTCCTCTTTTGCATAGAACTCCTCACGGCGCTGATAGGGGTCGGCTTTCAGAGCTTTATCAGCAGTTTCCAGAACATGGCTCTGCAATTCTGTGAAGTAGGGGAAACCCTCCTGCTGAGAGAGATAATCGTAGGTCTTGTTCACCTTCGGAACGAGGACTGCAAGTGCGATAGATAAGCCGAGAAGCAGAACGTCGATCAATCCGAAGTAAAACGGTACAGAAGCTGCAATGGTGAAAAGTCCCAGTGCCGCAGGGATAATAGAATAAAACGCAAACTTTGACGTTTTAGTGTACATCGAATACATCGCCATTGCGATATTGCACGGGATAAGCACGACAGCAAGCAGAAGTAAAACCAACAGATTACCGCCGTTAGCAAGTGACGTTAACAGATTCGGAACGAAGAGAAGTATCATAAAAACAATGAGTACAATGTAGAATTTGAAAATGCCGTTGTAGAACATATTGCATTTCTTCAGCAGGTTTCGGTGCCGTGGATAATCGGAATATGAGATCATTTTTTCCTCCGTGGTTCACTTTTTTAGTTTTGCAGCATATAATATATTGCAGTCAGATACTGACTATATTCAGTACTATACCCGCAGGGGATATATCGATATGCCCGAAAGACGGCGGTCTGCCGTCACGGGGACATGAAGCGCTTCCGGGATTCATTATCTTGAATCCGTTCTCAGTACACTCGAACCTCTCATGTGTATGGCCGAACAGGATAATATCGCATTTATTCGCTCTTGCCAGCATTTTCAGGCGTTCCCGGGAGCTGTTCACTCCGTACAAATGGCCGTGAGTGGCAAGTATCCTGTGACCGCCGGGCAAAGGCAGAATGAAATGCTCCGGGCTCAGACTGTTATAGTCGCAGTTTCCTGCAACATGGATTATTTTCTGGGAAAGTTCGGGGTGTGATACGACAAAGCGGTCCAGCTCACGTTCTCCGTCGCCTAAATGGATCAGCCAGTCCGCATCAGTATTTCTCATAAAGACTTTTTCAAGGGCGGGGTAATTTCCGTGTGTATCGGATATTACAATTACACGCATGATAAGCCCTCCTATAGTTAATAATTCATAAATGTATTATACCACAACAGCAAAAAAATGTCAATAGTGAATATGGAGGATAACATGGATAAAAAGAATTTTGACGAAAACAAGGTGAATGCACTTCTTGGAGCAGTCAGCAAAAAGATAGGGGTATCAAGCGATCAGCTGAGAAAGGAACTGGCGGAAGGTAAATTCGACAGTGCACTGGCTTCAATGAATAAGAATGACGCTTCAAAACTTCAGCGGGTGATGAACGATCCGAAGCTTATCGAGAAAATGATGAGTACTCCGCAGGCTCAGGCTCTTTACAAGAAGCTTTCGGGGAAATGATAAATGGACGACATAATGGGAAAACTTGGAGATCTGCTGTCTGATGAGGAAAGCGTCAGACAGCTGTCGGAACTGGCTCAGATGATAAGATCGGAATCGGATGACGGCGGAGAAAAGGATTCAGGTTCGGATGCTGACCTTGGCGATATTATGAAAATAAGCGGACTGCTAAGCAGTTTCACTGCAAAAGACAGCAATACCGAGCTTCTGCTGGCACTTAAACCGCATCTGAAAGAGAAGCGTCAGGCAAGGGTGGATAAAGCTGTGAAGCTGCTGAAAATCATGGCTGTATTGGAACAGGCAAAGGAAAAAGGACTGCTCAATGATATTTTTTAGCGAGGTGAGGTGAATGCCGCTGTACGACAGGAACAATATGGACAGGATGAGAATGGACGCTGTGCGGCGTTCACAGGAAATGCACAGGCGTTCGGAAGAAAATGCTCCCCGACAGTACGTGCAGCCGTTAAAGCAGTCCGACGGCACGGATATCACAGATACACTTAAAAAGCTGACATCCGACACTGATGTGCTGCTGATAGCCGCAGTACTGTGGCTGCTGTACAAAGAGGGGGCGGACATCAAGCTGCTTCTCGCTCTCGCATACATATTATTATAGCAAAGGAAGTGGAGTATGGACACAAAATCGCTGTTTTTCGCCATCTGCGCTGTGTCATTCATCGTTATGGCGGTGTATTATGTCAGAAAGCGCAGGACTATTTCATCGGTAATTTCGGGAGCACTCCCCGGAATAGTCTCACTTTTTCTTCTTGAAAAAGCCTCGGAGATGTTTTCACTGAGTGTCACACTGAATCCGTTCAATATCATAGGAAGCCTCATTCTTGGAGTGCCGTATGTGGTTATAATTACAATAATGAACTTTTTGTAAATCTTCATGTAAATTTTATAAAAACTATTGAAATTTTAAGATAATTCTGGTAAAATATAAATATAACTAAGCTGGAGGTGAAATATGAACATTATCGATATCATCAATAAAACAAAACGCTCTGTACCGCTGTCTTCCGATGAGATAAGCTGGCTGGTGACGAACTATACAAACGGGAATATCCCCGATTATCAGATGTCAGCATGGCTTATGGCTGTCTGCCTCAACGGTCTGACAGAGGACGAGACTTTCGCTCTTACAGCTGCTTTGCGTGACAGCGGCGAGATCATGCATCTTTCGCTGCCGCTTACTGCGGACAAGCACAGCACAGGCGGAGTCGGAGACAAGACAAGCCTTATCATTGGTCCGGTCTGTGCATCATGCGGCGTTCCCGTTGCAAAAATGTCCGGCAGAGGCCTTGGACATACAGGCGGCACTATCGACAAGCTTGAGAGCATCAAGGGATTCCGGACTGATATTTCTATCAGCGAGTTCCAGGATATCCTTCGCAAAACAGGCTTTTCCATCGTTTCACAAAGCGGTGAGCTGTGTCCTGCGGATAAGAAGATATACGCTCTCAGAAATGCAACAGGCACAGTTGACAGCATTCCTCTCATCTGCGCAAGTATCATGAGCAAAAAGCTTGCAATGAATACCAATATCATCGTGCTTGATGTCAAGTACGGTTCAGGCGCTTTCATGAAGACAAAGGAAGACGCTGAAAAGCTGGCTTCACTCATGGAGAAGATCGGCACCGCAGCAGGCAAGAAATGCCGTGCCATCGTTACGGATATGGACAGCCCGCTCGGCTGCAATATCGGCAATTCTCTGGAAATTTCCGAAGCTGTTGATGTGCTGAAGGGCAAAGTCAGGGGCTATCTCTATGACGTATGTATAGAGCTTTCGGCGAATATTCTCGAGCTTGCAGGTAAGGGCAGTTTTGATGAATGCAGGGCAATGGCTGAAAAGGCGATAGAAGACGGAAGTGCGCTTCGTGTACTCAGAGAAACTATCAGACTTCAGGGTGGAGATGAAAATATCTGCGACGACACATCACTTCTTCCTCAGGCTAAATTCAGCTACACTGTCAGAGCGGTAGAGCGAATGAAAATAATCTCTATCGACAGCGAGGAGATCGGTATGACTTCTCTTATGCTGGGCGCTGGACGTATATCCAAGGATGATCCCATCGATATGTCGGCAGGCATAGTCATGCACTGCAAGGCAGGGGATATCCTCGGTGCTGATGATCCGATAATGACGCTGTATTCCACAGTTTGCAGCAATTTCTCTGATGCAGCTGTACGTGCACTCAACGCAGTAAAAACGTCGGGACAGGCACGTAAAAGTTATACTTGACATAAACATTCAAAAGTGGTAAAATGATATTACAAACGGCAGAGGATGCCGGAGTAAAGAAACGGAGGTTTTTATTATGAGTTTTCTTGATTCAGTAAAGGATATTGCAGGTGCAGTAGGCAACACCGTCAGCAAGGGCGCAAAGAGCGTTTCCGAAAATTCCAAGAAACTGGCAGAAAAAAACAGGATCAAGCGTGAGATTTCCATTCTTCAGGCAGATATCAATAACTCCTATATTGAAATAGGCAAAAAGTTCTTTGAGACTATTAACAGAGCTCCTTCCGAAGAATACGCTTTTGATGTTGAGAATATCATAGCTAAAAATGAACAGATGGAAGCTGCAAAGAAGGCGCTCATGGAGCTTGAGGATAAGCATAACTGTCCGAAGTGCGGCGCTCCTGTTTTCAAAGATCAGCGATTCTGCGATAAGTGCGGCGCTAAGCTCGAGGAATGCATCAAGGTAGAGGTGGTTGAAGAAATGAACGTCAACGAGGGCGTTGACTGCAAAACCGATACTGACGAGAAGAATATAGTCGATGTAACTGAGGAATCCTCAGCAGAATAATAAAATCAGCCATAGTATTTCCGATAAGGAAGTACTATGGCTTTTCTGCCGTAAAACGGCCGAGACATTAACAGCTGTAGTTTTACAGAAGCCTTTATATGTTTCTATAAGAGAACAGCAGTTAAAACTGTGATACGCATACAGCAGTTTATACGTATTATTGAGGTAGACATTCTGAAGAAGATTCTTCTCAAATTCGTTTCCCAAGACTATTAATTTTGCCCCCATATAGGGCGCACACCAGATAAGTCTGAATTTATCATTTTTTCAGGTGCGCCCTATATAGGGGCAAAATTCTATTAAAAGTCTTTGGAAAGGGGTTCGGGGGAGAACCTTTCCTCAGAAAGGTTTCCCCCGATAAATACATATAAAGCTGCTATATGAGTACCACGGCTATCTCAGCCGTTTTTATTATGCTTTGAAGATGTATCTCACAAAGTTGTAGAGGTGTGCATGGATGGAGTTATCGCCGTGGTATCCGCCTTTTACGTAGTGCCAGATATGGGGGATGTTATTCTTTTCCATATCATTATGATAGCCGGATGGAACGGTATAAACTGTCTGGTCATTATCACCGGCTGTAAGGAAGATCAGGTGCGGATCGTTCTCTGTGCCGAGCCTGAAATCAGTGGATGCTCCGGGTGCCGGGCAGATTGCGCCGATATAGCTGAACAGATCGGGACGCTTTGTACCGATGAGAAGAGACTCACGTCCGCCCATTGAGAAGCCTGTTATAGCTGTATTCTCACGGCCTGTCTTTACGCTGTATGTCTTTTCGATATGAGGCATCAGGTCCTTTGTCAGGTCGTTGATGAAGTTATCATAAGCCTGATTATTCGGCTCGTCCATAGCCGAACAGTTCTCCTGAGTAGCGCTGGAATAGATGTAGGGGAATACCACTATCATATCCTCAGCTTCGCCTGATGCAATTGCATTGCCGATTATCTGGCGTGTAGCCATGACGCCGTTGCCCTTGATTATCATTCTGTCCTGATTCTCCCAGTAGCCGTGCATCACATAGAGAACAGGATATTTCTTGCTTTCGTCATAGTTTGCAGGAAGGAGGATATTATACGGCTTATTGCGGTTGCAGGTAGTTGAGAAATATGTGCCGCTCTTGACTGTGCCGTACTGAACCCCTGATTTCTCACTGTGGGAATCATTTGGTTCAACGTTTACGACGCTTTCATTGACCAGTGAGGTGTATTCGTTAAGTGTCATTCCTGATGTCTTTATGTCCTCCCCGGCAGGCTGACTATCTCCGTCAAATTCTTTTTTCTCGCCAAGGACAAACTTATGGATGAGAATAAGATCGTTTATCTGGAATGAACCGTTGCCGTCAACGTCAGCGGCCTTCTTTGCGGCGATGCCTGATAAGCCGTTAATGATGCCCTTTCTGCCTGCAATAACGTCAAAAGAATCGATACAGCCGTCAGAATTAATATCGCCCGGGATATACTGAACGTCACCGGATTCGGCAGGAGCAGCGCCTTCGATCAGACGTCCTGCCTCAGCAACTATAGTATCGTCGATGTAGAAATCGCCGTCGCCTTCTTCGGTCTCAACGTATATCTGCATATTTGTTGCGCCTGCGGGGAGCATATAATTCGTATTTGCAAGCTGAGCCCACTCGCCCTTGCGGATGTAGCCTTTAGCGATCTTGTCATACTTGACTTCGCCGTCAGTATCCTCATACTGTAAAGTGAAGAAGAAAAGCTGTTCATCGGGTCCATCGGTGTACTTGACATTTGTGGAGAAGCTGTACTCAGTGCCTGACTTTATCTTGGAGCCGAGAGCGTGAGTAACGCCGTTCCATGAAGCGGTTCTGCCCGAAACGTAAATTGATGAACTGCCCTCGAAATGCTCTGTTCCAGTGCTTTCGACAGATGCAGCACCTCTGCCTGACCAGCCGTCAGTCTTACCCTCGAAAGTGGAGTGCATCAGGTAGCCGTTCGGATCGGGCTCGGTGTAAGTAGCAGGATTCCACTCTGCCTTGCTGTACTCGAAGAAGTCGATATCAGCGTAGCCGCCTGTGTTCTTGGTAGCGTAGCTGTAGATGCCGCTTCTGTAGCCTGTGAACAGCTTCAGATCGTAGGTCATGCCAAGCTGTTCGCCGAGCTGTTTCCAGTCGGAGCCGTTTGTGGAGTAGTAGAATGTAGCCTTGTCGATGTTGTTGGACGAACTCATGTCTGACTTTACATCATTGAACTTGAAATCGATCTTGAGGTAAACCTCGTCGCCGCTCATGTTGGTCTCAGCGATGATCTTGTTGAAACTTGTAGCGATGTCAGAACCGCCGTTTCTTGCCATGTAGATCTTCTTCTGACCGCTGTCATTGACATAAACACCGATATTTCCGTAGTTGAACTGGAATGCTGAGAGACCGGCGTAGTCACCGACCTTCATGCCCTTTGTATCAAGTTTGATATAGCTGGTGCAGGCAGGTCCTTCTGTACGCATAGTCAGCGTATTTCTTGCGTTGAGGAGGTTAGTTGCCTTTGTATTATTATGAAGTCTCAGCCATCCGTCACGCTCTGTTACTGACCATGACTTGTTATCAGGATTGTGGTTCCACTGCCATTCCAGTTTCAGATCATTGGATGAGTAGCTGAAATCGTCGGAGCACGCCAGTGATGACCCTTTGTAAGTGTCAGTGTCCATAGTCAGAGTAACGGGAGCCTTGCCGTTAACGCCCATCATCGGCCAGCCGTCCACCCATGTTACGGGAACAAGAGAGGGGATACGTCCTACTGCGCCGTGATCCTGGAAAAGGAGACCGTACCACTTTCCGTCGGGAGTGTCAACGATACCGCCCTGAGCAAGACCGCTGCCGTATGAGCCTACGCCTGAATCGAGGATCGTTTTGCCTTCGTAGCTGCCTGTGAGAGATTTACTGCGGTAACAGAGCTCTATACGTCCCTTGCCGTTAGGCCATGCAATGATGAAAACATAGTAGTAATCGCCGATCTTCTGGATGTGTGAGCCTTCGCCTGCCAGACCTGTGAGACCTGTCTTGAACAGAGTCTTGTCAACTCCGCCCTGTTTGAAGCCGGTCATCTCTGAGTTGAATTCCTTGATCTTGATCTCGCCGCCGCCTCCGTAAACGAGGTAATTTCTTCCGTCGTTGTCAAAGAGGATAGAAGCGTCGTGATACATACCGTTAAGCTCAACTCTGTCCCATGTGCCGTTTTCTATGTCACGGGTCTTGTATATGTAGGATTTTCCCGTGCCGTAGCTTCCGAAGAAAACGTAGAACCAGCCGTCCTTGTAGCGGAGACTTGCAGCCCACTGTCCGTGAGCGTAATCGTGCCTGCCGTTGGTCAGATTCTGAACGTCGCCGTTAGCCATGGTGTCATAAACATAGTTGCAGAGCTCCCATGAAACAAGGTCATCGGATTTCATGATCGGAGCGCCGGGGCTGAAGAACATGGTAGTGCTTACCATGTAGTATGTATCACCCACACGGATAACATCGTCATCAGGAACGTCAGCCCAGATGATCGGATTGTGCACAACTGTTTCAGCGGAAGCTGTCAGGGTTGTACTGTCGATAATATCTTTCGGGAGAAGAGCAGCAGTGCCCATAAGTGCCACAGCAGACAAAACAGCGCCTGCGGTCATTTTCTTTAATATATTCATAGTAACCTCCTTAATAAATGCATAATACTTATCACTTTTATTTTATTATTTTTGTCATTATGATACAACTCACAAAATGCAGATTAGGTGTGATTTTTGCAGAAGTTGTTGTTTTGTATGTATAACTTCTATAATTGGCTGGAAATATTTTTGTATTGACTATCAGCGATATTATGTGTTATTCTTAGATCATGGGATCCCTTATCAAATGTACGGAGGTTTTAACGAATGAAAAGAACATTATCAAAAATTGCGATTTCCTTATTATTTGTACTTACATTTATTGGTGCTGTATTCAGTACAACATACCCGTATTCTTTTATAACTGTTAACGGTGCAGCTGAATACGAAGGCGATGTACAGCGAAACTACGCCATGGAAGTAGCAGCGATCGTAAATCGTGAACGTGCCGCAAACGGACTGCCTGTGCTGAAATATTCAGACGAACTCAGCAAAGCCGCAAATACAAGAGCAAAAGAGATACAGTCTTATTTCTCACATACACGTCCTGACGGAAGAAGCTGTTTTACTGCGGTTACTGATATGGGCATCCGTTACCGCTATATCGGTGAAAATATAGCATACGGACAGCGCAGTCCCGTGGAAGTCATGAATGGCTGGATGAATTCGCCGGGGCATCGTGCAAACATTCTCAGCCAGAACGTGGAGTACATGGGTATCGGTGTTGCGCAGCGGAACGGAGTTTACTACTGGACACAGTTCTTTGCATCTGCTGACGGTCTGACGGGAGAGGTGATAACATCCGATGAAGCGGTGCAGACTACGGTTACAACTGATGTTACATCCACAGCAACTACGTCTGTGACAACTTCTGTAACCACATCCGGGACAAAGCCGTGTCCGAACTATAATTTTAAACTTGATATCCTCAGGGAACTACTGAAAAAATACGGCATCGACCTTGACGAATTGCTCAGATGATCCTGAAAAGTCTTTTTCATAAGAAGACGGCTCAGGCTGTCGAAAAACTATTTTGGGGACGTCGAGGACGCCGTCCCCTACAAAAGCATTCACGAAGAATAGTAGAATTGTAGGGGCTGGCGTCCTCGACAGCCCATTTTTCTACGATAATATATTACTTTTTTGACAAGCTGAGCCGTTTTCAAATGAAGACGGCTTTTGTTCATATAATATGTCTTGATTTTTCCTGTGTAATGGTGTATAATTAAATATCATTATATTAGGGGAATGAGAGTATGAAAAAACTTTTTTCTATTATAACTGCTTTCAGCTGTGCAACTGTGCTCTCATCCTGCGGAAGTAAAAACAAGACCGAGATCACAAAGCCTGACGGAAAACTTGATCCGTGTACGCTGAGATTCTCGTGGTGGGGCGGCGATGACCGCCATGAAGCTACTCTTGATGCTATCGAGCTCTGGGAAAGCAAACATCCCGATATCAGCATTGTCCCCGAATACGGCGGCTGGGACGGCTGGACGGAAAAGGTAACGGCACAGATAGGCAGTGCCTCGGAACCTGACATTCTTCAGATAAATTACGACTGGCTCATTACCATGTCTTCGGACGGCAAGGGATTCTATGACATAGGCACTCTTGACGGCCTTGACCTTTCGGGATTTGATGAAGAAGTGCTTTCTTTTGGCAAAGTAGGCGGAATCATGAACGCTGTGCCGGTATCTCTCAGCGGAAGAGGACTTTTCTATAATTCGGATGTTTTCTCAGATTTAGGAGCAGAGTATCCGACTACATGGGATGAACTCTCCGACCTCGGAAGCGTTTTCGGTGAAAAAGACCTGTATCCGCTGGATCTGGACATTCAGTCAGGCGGTACTGCGTGGTATTTTGCTGTAGTGTACATTCAGCAGAAAACAGGCAAGGAATTCATAACTATGGATGGACAACTTGGCTTTACCGAAGAAGATATCAGAGATGCGCTTGTTTTTTACAAAGACCTTGAGGATGAACACGTTATCCGTACTTTGAAAACACGTACCGATGAGGACGGCAATGCCGCTCTTTATCAGTCTTCGGAGTTCATTGACGGCAAAATAGCCGGTGTTCTTGAGTGGGGAAGTGCTGTCGGCAAATATGAGTCAGTATTGCCGCAGGGCGTGCTTGAAGCGGGACCGTTTCTCAGTGACGGCAAAGGGAATAATGGCGGATGGATGATAAAGCCGTCCCTTCTCTATGCTATCTCGAAGAATACGGACCATCCCGACGAAGCCGCTGCTTTTATGGATTTTCTTCTCAATAATGAGGAATGCGCTGAGATACTCGGTACTACCCGCGGCGTCCCTGCTTCTTCATATGCGGAGGAAAGTCTCGAGAAAAACGGAAAGCTTACAGGCCCCGCTCAGGACAGCAATGAGATGCTTGACAAACTTGATACGGTGACTATCAGCCCGTATATGGAGCTTTCCAGAATGAAGGAGTTTTATAATACCGCTATCGAGGCTGTATCGTACAATACTGCTGACCCTTCCGAGGCAGCACATGAGATGTATGAGTCGATAGTAAGGTATCTGGAAAAGATCAGAAAATGAAAAAAAGAACCTATAGCAATCCCGTGGGAGTCGGAAAATTCACGGGATTACTTCTGATATCCCCGTTTATACTGGGATTTCTCCTGTTCACGCTGTACCCCTTTGTGTGTTCTTTTATACTCGGACTTACGGACAGCGACGGAATAAGCGCTCCTGTCTTCAACGGCGGAGAGAATTATATCCGTATGCTCACCGACAGCGGACTGCACAAAGCCATCGGCGTGACTTTCAGGTATACGTTTATGCTGGTGCCTCTGAAAATGCTGGTATCACTGGCAGTTGCACTTCTGCTCAATATGGAACTTAAAGGCATGGGCGTATACAGGACAGCTTTTTACATCCCGTCGATCCTCGGCGCAAACCTGTCAGTCGTGATAATGTGGCAGTATCTCTTCACATCAGGCGGACTTGTGGATCAGCTTCTCGGCACTGTCGGAGCATCACACGTAAGCTGGTACGGCGAACCTTTCCACGCCACAATGATAATCGTACTGCTAAGACTCTGGGAATTCGGCTCTACTATGGTCATATTCCTCTCGGCACTGAGGGATATCCCAAGGGAGCTTTATGATGCTGCCCGAACGGACGGATGCGGCAGAGTCAGGGCGTTTTTCCATATAACCCTGCCCATGCTGAAGAACGTGATATTCATAAACCTTGTGTTGCAGACCATTTCGGCGATACAGGAGTTCAACGCTCCCTACATGATAACGGGAGGCGGCCCCATGAAGGAGACTTACACTCTCGGTATGCTTATCTATGACGAGATGTTCCGCTTCAATGACGCAGGCTATGCGAATGCGGTTTCATGGGTGATGTTTGTGCTTATCGCCGCAGTTGTTACTGTCATGTACAAGCTGACAGGCAGATTGAGGGAGGAAACGAAATGAAAAAGATCGTCCCTTATCTGCTGCTGACAATGGCGGCTGTTGTAATGATTTATCCCGTGTTATGGCTTCTCGGAGCATCATTCAAAAGCAATGAAGAAATATTCTCCTCGATCTGGTTTGTCCCGGAACATATTGAACTTTCGGTGTACAAAAACGCATGGCAGACTGTGACTCCGTACACAATGGGACATTACTTCCTCAATACATTCACAATAATCATACCGAAAACGCTTTTTGCAGTTCTTTCCTCAGTGCTGGTGGCATACGGATTTGCAAGGTTCGATTTCCCGATGAAGCGCTTTTTTACTGCACTTCTGCTGGGAAGTATGTTCATGCCTGCAATAGTCACCATACTGCCGCAGTATCTGCTTTGGAACAAACTGGAACTGATAAACACCTATATTCCGCTGACGCTTCCTTCGCTGTTTGCCTGTGAGGGAACATTCGTGTTCATCCTGATACAGTTCTTCAGGGGGATACCGAAGGAATTCGATGAAGCCGCTAAGATCGACGGATGCGGTACTTTCGGCACACTCTTTTACATACTTGTGCCATGTATACGTCCTGCAATAGTATCAATAGCCGTGTTCACATTCCTGTGGACCATGAACGATTTCCTGACACCGCTGATAATGATCCACTCGGTGGAGAAATATCCGCTTTCACTTGCGCTGCGCCTGTCTGTGGACAGTACAGGTCAGGGCTATGAACAGCGCACAGTTATAGCTATGTCAGTTATCGGATTAATACCGTCAATAGCTGTGTTCTCACTTGCACAGAAAAAATTCATCGGCGGCATCACGATGGGAGGTCTTACAGGATGAATCATATCGATACAGCGAATGGGTATATCAATAAGCTGATACTGCCTTCGTCACCCGAATGTCCTCTCTGGAACCGTGAAAGTCAGATTTTCAGCAAGCCTATGAAGTGGAATTACATCGACGGCTGCATGATAAAAGCTGTGACAATGCTATACGAGGTAACCGGCGACGAACGCCTTCTCAGCTATGCCGACAGCTTTATGAAGGCGTTTGTGGACGAAAACGGAAATATCCGCAATTATTCGCCGGCTGACTATAATCTGGATAATATCAACGGCGGAAAAGTGCTCATTTATCTTTATAAGAAAACAGGGGATGAGCGCTACAGACAGGCTTACAGGATGCTTTATGAGAAGCAGCTGGCTGTTCAGCCAAGGCTTGATTGCGGCAATTTCTGGCATAAGTCAATTTATCCGTATCAGATCTGGCTGGACGGTACATATATGGCATTGCCGTTTATGGCTGAATACTCGCTTGCCGAGGATAATCCCGAAATTATGGATGATGTCATGGCACAGCTGAGAAATGTCAGCGACATCATGCGAGACCCGGAAACAGGACTTTATTACCACGGCTACGACGAAACCCGCACCATGAAGTGGGCTGACAAAGAGACAGGTCTTTCACGTGAATTCTGGATGAGAGCGATGGGCTGGCTGTGTGCGGCGCTGGCTGATATTTATGAGCTTAGCCCGGATACCGAAACCGGTCAGCAGCTTTCACAGCTTCTCGATGCAATTTCGGGCTGGCAGGATGACAGCGGAATGTTCCGTCAGCTGCCTGCAAGAAAAAACATGAACGGCAATTACTGCGAAACCAGCGGAACTCTCCTTTATGCGTACAGCGCATTGAAAGCTTCACGGCTCGGTGTCACCGGCAGCGATATACGCCTCTCCGGTGAAAAAGCCTTTGCAGCCGTCAACGAAGGATATATATCCATGAACGGCAGCGGCACACCCGTGCTGAGGAACGTCTGTCTCATGGCAGGGCTTGGCGGTGCGGCAGGCAGAGACGGCTCGGCTGAGTATTACCTATCGGAGCCGAAAGTGGAAAATGATGCAAAGGGGATAGCTCCGTACCTGATGGCTTATGCTGAGATGATAAAATCATAAAATATTGTCTTTTAATTGACAAAGAACATCATTGGTGATATAATATATTTTGGTTTTGCCGCTTCCCATATCTTTTCATGCAGGCGGAACCTGCAGGGAGGCAATAAATATAGGAAGAATGATGATATGAAAAAAGTAGTTTCTATCCAGGATATATCCTGTTTCGGAAAATGCTCGCTTACAGTCGCACTGCCGATAATCTCGGCTATGGGAATCGAAACTGCTGTTATTCCTACGGCGGTTCTCTCCACCCATACCGGCAGCGGCTTTGATAACTATACCTTCCGTGACCTGACAGGGGATATCCCTGCCATTGCTGCACACTGGAAAAGTATGGATCTCCGCTTTGACGGTATCTATACAGGCTATCTCGGAAGCATCGAACAGGTCGGTATAGTGTCGGATTTCTTTGACGACTTCAGAAGCGAAAATAATTTTATCGTTGTCGATCCTGTTCTGGGAGACGGCGGAAAACTCTATGCAGGCTTTACAACGGAATTTGTTGCAGAAATGAGAAAACTGTGCGCAAAGGCAGACTACATCATCCCGAATATGACGGAGGTTGCTTTTCTGCTTGATATACCGTATACCGAAGATTATGACGAGGATTACGTTCATGATGTTCTGAGGAAGCTGTCTGAGCTTGGATGCAGAACACCGGTACTTACCGGAGTATGCTTCGGTGATGGACGTCAGGGGGCTGTCGCTTATGATTCGGCAACGGGTGAGTTCTACAGTTCGTTCGGCGAGAATGTTGATCAGCATTTTCACGGAACAGGGGATATTTTTTCAAGCGTATTCACAGGTGCGGCCGCTCTCGGAAAGCCGCTTCAGAAATGCCTTGATATCGCAGTCGGATACACTTTGGACTGCATAAAGGCGACAATTCCGCATTTTGAGGAAACATGGTACGGATCCTGCTTTGAGCTCTGCATAGAAAATCTTATTAAATATGTGAAGGAATGATAAGTTTATGTGGGAACTTCTTGCAAGAATCGGAGCGATCCTTCGTGCGGACATCGACAATAAGATCAATGTGAGAATAATCAGCGATCTTAAAGATGCGTTCTACGGCCTTAAAACAGCCGATGAACTGATAGAAATGCTGCATGAAAAAAGGTACCTGCCTGAGATGAATTATGAGGGCTGGTATGTAGGAACTCCCGTTCCCAATGAGGAAACTGCTTTTGCGGTGCAGTCAGTGAATGTGCTTTACACGGCGCTGACTAACGGCAATTCAGAACTTGCCTATGACGTTGCAGACGTAATACAGGCACTTCCGGAAAAACGTTTTCTGTCCGATAAGGTATCCGTTGATGCGTTCAACTCAATCTACATCGGCACGGTTAATAAGAAGTGGAAGGAAAAAATACTGCCCGATCTTCTCCTCATTAAGAAGTGAAAAAACGCCATGGCATTAACCGTGGTATTCATATGGCGGTTTTATGTGTGTCTATTGAGGAAACCCCTTTTGAAAAAGGATCTTCTCAAATCTGTTTCCCAAGACTATTAATTTTGCCCCATAGAGGGCGCTCCCAGTGAAACTACTGGTTTTCACATCTTACGTGGAGCGCCCTCTATGGGGCAAAATTCTATTAAAAGTCTTTGGAAAGGGGTTCGGGGAAGAACCTTTCCTCAGAAAGGTTTTCCCCGATAAATACATATAAAGTTGCTATACGAGCACTACGGTTATGCTGTGGCGTTTTATTATTGATCCCCGAAGTGTGAAGGCGCACCTCGGGGATATTGTTTTATTTCTTTTTGAGCTTAATGAGCATGTACACGAAAAGCTCAAGGGATATAAGACTGACAACAGCTGCTCCTGCGATAACAGCGACCATTTTTACATTTCCGCTGTCTTCCTGAGATTCGCTGTCCTTTCTGGATTTTGTAGTTTTTGCTGCCTTTTCCTCTGATGGTGAATTGTCCTTTTTTGTGGCTTTGGTATTGGATTCACCCTTGCCGCCGTCATTGGAGATACCGGCAGCTGAACCTGTGCTGCCTGCCTCGATTCCGCCGTTTTCCTGAGCGATAAAGCCTGTGAGCCACGCAAGTGATGCATTCCAGTTGATGGTGCATTCGTTGACTGACCAGGCTTCAATATTGTCAAGGTAGCACTTCTGCGGCGCGATCTCGCCCTTTTTCCAGCCTGAGCCCTGAACCCACGGATCCTGCATACCTGAGTTAGGACCTCCTGCCATTACACCGCATGGCGCTTTCGGGAAAGCAGCATCTACCTGATTTGCCCAGTAGCGGTGGTGCGGATTTTCAGTGGTATGAGTGCCATAGCCCGTAACATAGGAGTAGTCCATAGCATTTCTGCCGAGAAGATAGTCCATACCGCCGATAGCACCGTCAAGATATTTCTCGTCTCCGCTGAGGAGGTAGCTGTACGCCATAACTATGGAGTTATCGGCAACGAAAGAGTTTGAGCCCCAGATGTAGCCCTTGTCGCTGTCGTTGTAGCTGAGAGTGCTCTGTCCGTAGGGCACACCGTATCCCTGATTTTCCTCCATTTCGATGTAATGGTCAGCAGCTTTCGCAAAGACGTCAACGATTATCTCAACGTCGCCCTTATCGAAGCTGTCAGGATTGAGTGCAGCGCTGAATGTGCCGAGGAGAGCGGTGTTTCCCCAGTCGAATGAGCCGACTGTATCAACGCTTTCTCCGCCTCCGAGAGTTGTGGGAACATCGAGGAAGAACTGCGAATCAGTAGTCTCGTCGTAGTAATCCTCGTTGCCGGTTGTGATGAACAGTTCCATGGCAGCCCAGTAGAATTCATCCTCTACATCAGTATCACCGTATGCACCGCCGCCTATGGATTCATCGAGAGGAGCGAGCATATCGGGATGAGCCTTTGCCGCTTCATAGGATCTCTCCGCAGCTTCAAGGCACTTCTTTGAGAAGTCGTCGTCAATGCCTTTCCAGAGGCGTGAAGCCTGAGCCGCACAAGCCGCAAAATTGAGAGTAGCCGCAGTCGTGGGAGGCTTTACTATTCGTTTCATATCATCGTCAGCAGGAGCGATTCCGAGAGCAGTCCACTTTTCGTCATGAGCCTTGTGGTAGACCATGCCCTCATATTCTCCGCTGTCAACTATCATGCTGAACATCCACTCCATTTCCCATCTCGCCTCGTCAAGAAGATCAGGGTATGAGTTTGAACATTCGGGGATGAGCATAGTACCGTCAGCGTAGACGTCCTCAAAGCCGTATTTAACAGCAGTTTCGTACTGATTCTGCATCATCCACAGAGAGAAGCCGCCGTTGACAACGTATTTTCCGTGGTCGCCTGCATCGTACCATCCGCCGGTAACATCGATAGAGCCGCTTGTGCCGCTATATCCCCATGTCTGCTCTATTTCGGCCATATCTGTAGGATGACCTGCTGCACGTGCAAGAGCAGATGTATCACCTGAGGAAATGAACTGGCTTTCTATCGGGATTCCGCTTCGGTTCTGGTAGAAATAGTTCAGCGAATCGTAGAGCATACTTGAGTATTCGGATGAGCCGCCGATATTGAATTCACGGCTCTGAGCTCCGTCGGAAGTCTCAAGGTAGAATGTTCCTTCGCCTGTGAAATCAGTAAAATCTATGACCTGAACATTGTCGCCTGAGTCCTCGTCAAAGCCGAAATTCTTAGTCTTGCCGCTGTAAACGGAACTGCCGGAAGCATCTTTCAGCTGGAATTCTGTCTCTTTGTCGCTGTCAGTGAGGAGAGTTGCTCTCTTGGCACGGCCGCTGAAGTATCCAAGCTGATTAGTAAGGATATCAGCTCTCTGCCATACTTCCTGTTCGGGATAATCATTTTCATCGCTTGTCAGGTCAACGAGAGACATATTATCAAAAGATATGACAGTTCCCTCGGGGAAGCAATCCTGTGGAGTATACTGACCGCTGCCTCCGAGATGGAAAGCCCACTCAGCCACTTCCATATTCTGGTTAGCGGTAAACGTAAGGGACACGCTGTTGGTTTTGTTTGCGTCAATATGTATCAGATCCCATGAGCCGTTGAAGTCAGGGCCGTTGTCAGCCATATTGTTATGCCACAGCTCCACATCTCCGTCGAGGTTGCCTATCTTAGTGTAGTACATACCGCTTTCGGTTGCGGTGATGTCATACTTTACCTCGTACTGATGGCCGGAAACAATATTCAGACCACGATGACGGAACTGGCAGTCCCATCTGTCTTCGCCTCCACGGGAAGCACCTCCCGGATTTACGATAGTAACGTTGTAAGTACCGCCGTCAATTGAGAAATCCATTTCTCCGGGAGCGGATTCAACGATGTGCCATGGCAGACCTACGCCTTCATCAAAATCGGTCTGACCAAGCTGCTGACCTGCATATACGGCAGTCGGAGCCGATACGTAAGGCACGGCCGCTGAAACTGCAACGACAGCCGCCGCAGCCGCTGAGAGAAGTTTCTGTTTTCTGTTTCTCATTTAATATCCTCCTTATACTAATTCCATAAACATTGGATTAGTATTATTTGCGTTGTTTTCTATTCCTTATTCCACTATATACTTTAATACTTTTTAAAATGAATGTAAAGGGGAGTTTCCAAAAGTTTACAAATCGTTTTTGCAATCCTACGTTTTGACTGATTGAATCAACATAGAACAAAACATTTTCAGCATATTTTTATAAGTTAAATATGACCTGTTGTCAAATATCTTTTTTAATTGAAAAATATCCGAAATCTATTGACTTTTTGTCCGCTGGGGTATATAATGAATATCGCTGAAAAAGGATTTTTTTGACAAATACGGACGCACGGAATGTGCAGATGGGATTTTTTATGGATACTACTGATATTTTTCTTAATAAGCTTTTATCCGCTGATAAAATGTACGGGAATGTGGCTGAAATGCTCGGACGTGAAAGCATTACTGACGGCGATTCGCTTAAAGATTACCTCGACAGCGTATCATCTCCGCTTAATCTGAGAGTGTTTATCTCCAATGAGGAAACTCCCGATACTCCCGCTGAGGAAGCTTTACAGATCATAAGAGGCTGCGCTGAGAGCAATGACAATATCGACGCTGAATTTATAGTGGATGAATTTCTGAATCTGATCGATGACAACAACAGGATAACCTCAAAGAGCTATCCACGTTCGGTAGTCCACAGAAGCGGACTTCTTCATCCGACAGTTCATATATGGTTCATCAGACGCAGAGATATGGGCGTAAGTGTTCTTCTCCAGAAGAGAGCACACGAAAAGGATATCTGCCCCGACTGCTATGACGTATCAGCAGCTGGCCACGTTACACAGGGCGGTGAATTCCGCCACACTGCTCTACGTGAGATCCACGAGGAGCTTGGTATCGATATTCCTTCAAATAAGCTTGAATTCATCGGTATTCGCCATAATGAGCATATAGAAAACGAAATCGACGACTCTGAGCTTGTGGCTGTCTACATCTACAGAGGAGACGTACACAGAGCAGAAATGACCCTTCAGGAATCCGAAGTTTCTGAGGTCTGCTGGGCAGAGATAGACGAGCTTATCTCACTGATGAAGTACGACAGGATCAAATGCTGTGTTTCTCTTGAAGAGCTGACAATGATCAAAAAAGCAGTTTACTGATAAAAAAAGGCTTCCCGATCCGGGAAGCCTTTTCTTTATCAATATCCGTAGTATCCGTTATCATAGCTGTTGTCGTAGCCATAGTCGTAACCATAATCGTAATTGTAGTCATAATATCCGCTGCCATCATCGTAATAACCGCTGCCGTCATCATAAGTTTCGTCATAATACTCAGTAGCAGTTTCTGTTGTAGGAACATAGCCGGCTGAATAGGGTTCGCCTGTGGGGATGGTGTTGCTTACGTAGAATCCCGAACCCGATGTTACATTGATAGTGAATTCCTTATGTGATGTGGTTGCAGCTGTAGTTGTAGCAGCTGCCTTTGAAACGACTACATCTTCCATAGCTGTTGTCGTAACGGCTGTAGTTGAAGCAACTGTAGTCTGTCTGTTGTTTCTCGAAATGCTTTCACGCCCTAAACCTGCGATTACCTTTTCAGAGGGGGTAATAGGGAACAATACGAAAAATATGAGGATTGCCATTGTAAGGATGAGGAAACATCCGCAGGATAAAACAGTGATCTTGGTTGACTTTTTGAGTCCGCTGAAATAGCTTTTCTTTTTGCTCATTAATACACACTCCCGAAATAAATCAATAAAAACGTACAAATTTATTTTATTACAATTCAGGGAAAAAGTCAAGCAAAAACGCAAATTTTCACATAATGCACTTATTCACGGCAACATATATCTTTCAATGGTGCAGACTGCCCTTAACTGTGCGAATCGCACTTTTCTCAAGGCGTGATACCTGTGCCTGTGAAATGCCGATCTCTCCTGCAACTTCAGTCTGAGTCTTTCCACGGAAAAAACGCAGATAGAGAATGTTCCGTTCACGCTGTCCCAGCTGATTGATAGCGTCACGGATAGTCAGTTCATTCAGTCGGCTTTCGATGTCATTTCTGTCGCTTATCTGATCCATTATGAAGAGCGTATCATCAGAATCGGAATAAACCGGTTCATACAGTGAAACCGGATCGCTTATGCTTTCAAGGGCGATAACGATCTCGGAGCGCTTTTCGCCTATATCTTCGGCTATCTCATCCATGGAAGGCTCACGCTGAAGTCTGACAGTCAGTCTTTCCTTGGACTGGATGGCTTTGTACGCAAGATCACGCAGTGAACGGCTGACCTTGACGTGACTGTAGTCACGGAGATGCCGCCTCAGTTCGCCGCTTATCATAGGCACACAATAAGTGGAGAAACGAACTTCCTTGGTCAGGTCAAAGTTATTGATAGCCTTTATCAGCCCGATCACGCCTATCTGAAAAAGATCATCTATATCCTCGCCTCTGCCCGTAAATCGCTGAATTACGCTGAGTACCAGCCTGAGATTGCCTTTTATCAGCTTGTCACGGGCTTCTTTGCTGCCTGTAGCTTTAATTTCCCTGAGAAGTGCCATTTTCTCATCCTCTTTCATAACTTTCAGTTCAGAGGTATTTATCCCTGCTATCTCAACTTTATTGTAACCCATACACATATCCTCCGTCAGTTGATAGTGATAGTATTGACGGAAAATATAGTCATAAACATGGGAAAGAATGGCAATTGGAGTAAAAATAAAAGTCCTGATCTCTCAGGACTTTTTACGATTTGTTTATTTATTCTTTGAAGCTGCGATCTGTTTTTCGATTTCTTCAGCACGGAGAAGAGCTGTATCGATGTGGTCGCAGAAATTCTCCTTGCCCACGTGTTCGATGAAGCCTGCCTTTTCCATAGCGTGCATAGGCTGCTCGTTAACGTGAGAGAATATGACCTTTACGCCGTGTCTTTCACAGCGTCTTACTATTCCCATAAGAGCCTCAACTCCTGCTGCATCAATAGCAGGAACGTTTCTCATACGTATGCAGAGAACGTCGATATTCTTGTCAGAAAGCATATATCTGTATTTATCGGAAGCAGCAAAGAACATAGGACCGTTGATCTCGTAAACTCTTGTGTTCTGTGGTATCTTCTTGAGAAGGATGTTGTCGGGGTCAGTGTCTTCATCGTCAACGTCTACCCATGCGTGAGCCTCAGTAACATCAGCCATTCTCTTCATGAAGAGGAGAGATGCCATGACCATGCCCACACCGATAGCAACAACAAGGTCGAATACAACAGTGAATATCAGTGTTACGAACAGAACAGCAATATCACTTTTAGGAGCAGTTTTCAGTGTGTTGCGGATATTTCTCCATCCGCACATATTATAAGCGACTACGAAAAGGATAGCTGCAATAGTCGGCATAGGAATAAGTGAAGCCTTGTCCATAAGGAGACAAAGGATTATAAGCACAACGACCGAGTGAACCATGCCTGCAACGGGAGTACGTCCGCCGTTCTTTACGTTAGCGGCTGTTCGTGCTATCGCACCTGTAGCGGGGATTCCTCCGAAGAGAGCAGAGCCGATATTAGCTGCACCCTGAGCGATGAGTTCCATATTTGAGCGATGCTTTGAACCGATCATACCGTCTGCAACTACGCATGAGAGAAGCGATTCGATAGCCGCAAGGATAGCGATAGTGAATGCATTTGGTACAAGTGCCTTTACTCTTTCAAAAGTAACGTCAGGGATGGTGAGATGAGGAGGTTCCTTTGAAACGGTGTAAAGGGAACCGATTGTATTTACGTTCAGATCCAATGCACCTACAAGCACCGAACCCACAATAACTGCGATAAGTGATGCGGGGATTTTTTCCAGCTTCTTTGGCCAGAATATAAGGATAGCAAGCGAGATGGCACCTATCAGAAGCGCCTGTGGATTGATAGTATCAAGGCTGAGGAATATCTCTTTTACCTTATCTACTGTTTCGATAGGAGAATGCCTGAATGTAAGACCAAGGAAATCCTTGATCTGTCCGAGAAGAATAGTAACTGCAATGCCGAATGTGAATCCGCTGGTTATTGTGCCCGGAATGTATTTGATAAGAGCGCCGAAGCGGCAGAATCCCATGATCAGCATGATGATGCCGGCCATTATGGTGGAAATAATAAGTCCGTCCATGCCTTCAGAAGCGACAATACCTGCAACAATAGTAGCGAATGCGGCGGTCGGACCGGCTATCTGCACACGGCTTCCTCCGAGGAATGAGACAATGAATCCGGCTACAATAGCAGTATACAGACCTTGTTCAGGACCTACTCCCGAAGCAAGTGCAAGAGCAATAGAGAGCGGAAGAGCGATGATAGCAACGATGACACCCGATATAACGTCTTTGATGAACTGTTCTTTTGAGTAATTCTTGATGACAGAGAAAAGCTTTGGTTTCAGCTTTTCTTCCGTAGGTTTCTGCGCCTGAGCTGACATAAACATGACCTCTTTTTCATTAAAATTTGCAAACAACGATTTTTATTATACTACTATTAAATCGGTATTTCAAGCAAAAATCGACGAAGAGGAAAAAATCGGCGTGTTGGCTACTTTTGGTAAGAATATACTAAAAATAATGTGGATTTTTTACTTTGTGAGCTCCCAGTAATAGCGCCTTGCAGATTCGGGAAAATCATCCATAACACCGTGCTCGGGATCGTAGAAGACTCCTTCGCAGTAAAGCGACCAGTGCCAGCATCGTGGAGTTTCAAGACTTAGCATACACAGAGGCGGAAGCTGTTCCTTTTTTAGTACAGGTATCCTCTTATCCGAGACTGATACTCCGAAATGGCGGAATGTGTCTTTCATCTCTTTCAAAGTGGTCTCACGTTCGTTCCCGAGAAAGGCGACTATTTCATCTACTGTAATGCCAAGAACCATAGCCAGCACCGCCTGGCCGCACTGAAGATCGGTGGGTTCGTGAATATATTCAATCATCATGTTTTATCTCATACAGATCGGCTTTGGGATCGTAGATCCAGTGGAACTGTGGATAGTCGTCGAAGAGGTCATCACGCATATATACAATTGATTTAGCAGAGGTAAGTTCATCTTTATTAATAATAACATTAGTTTCTACGTATATAGGCAAATATTTTACTCCATTAAGTTCCTCTTCAGTATATACTTCATCTATAAGCGAAGGACATAAAACAAAATCCGGAAGCCCTTTTTCTCTCCATTTTTTCATTATTGCTTTTGTATCCTCTTTATATTTGTAGTGTACATACATTTCATCAGGACACTCAACATTAAAATTCATAATAATATTATGATCAAAAGCTATTGTGATAGTTGGTCCAAGTCCACATATATAAGTAAGATGCATCTTGACTTTTTCATGTTCAAAAGGAAGTTCTGAAAATGATGTGTTAATGTCCAAAGCATTTGATAAAGCGGTTGCATTCGGATTCTCTGATGATTTTTCAAATTCATTATGCCATGTTATCATTATCTTTGAATCTTCGAGATGGTTTTCTTTAATAAAATCTGCCAGATTACCATAACCATAGTAATACTTTAATTCAAGATATGAAGCTGCAATAGAATAATAAAAAGGCATAATAGATAATACAATCATTAATGTAGCTACACTTTTTTTTATTATAGAAGATTTAATAGTATTTCTAAGGTGATGAATATAGTTTGGAATTTTGATATTAGTGTTTGCGTCAAGTATTATCCAGAAAAAGAATATGTGAAATAATGTGCTTATCCCGATATGATGGGGGGCCATATATTTGCAGGAACAGAAAACTAAAGTGATGACATATGGGAAAAGGAATGTAAGGAGTTTCTTGTTTGAAGAGGCAATAGAAATGAGTACTCCCCATGATAACAATCCCAAGATTATAGATGCAATATGAATATTCGGGGCGCTGGATTTTATAAGTCGTGTACTCCAGCTGTCTAGCGGAATATCCAAAAACTTGTTCCAGAAGTCGAAAGAGAATACTTCGCCAAAAAAAGATTTTTCTTCAAAAATACCAGCATAAAAAGTATCACTCGCTGGAACAATTAAAATAATTAAGAATACTGCGATTATTAATATAAAGAAGAGAGCATAAACCCTTTTATCTGTAGGTATAGTTTTAAATGTTTTTTTCTTTACTATCTCGTACACTATTTCAAATGTCCATACCAAACAAAGGCCACCTGCGATTATGATTCCGTAGGCAGAAGACAGGCATAATAATGTAAGGGAAAGGATGTACTTCCATGGGTGTTCGTTTCGCTCTTTATAAAAAGATGCAGCAAGAAAAAACGCCAGCATCATAATGCAGTAAGGTCTTGTATTAACTCCGTAGCGATAGAACAGAAAATACGTAAACGGCAGTCCGCATCTGATAATTTTAGGAAATGGTGACTTGTAGAGCAATACTGCTATTGCAGCTGATGAAAAAACTGTGTTTATTACTTTTAAAGTAATCTTATAAGGAGCACCATTCTTGGCGAATATAGCAAGAATGAGATGCCATAACGGCGGATGTCCTTCGTAATGCGGGATCTCAAAGATCATTTCTTTTAGCGACGCACATCTTGCGATTTGCCATGCCTGTGCTTCGTCAAACCATACTTCGTGAAAAAGTCCGATGATCACGATGCCGACAGTATAAATGATCAGAGTGATCAGTTCCGCTTTACCGGTTTTTTTAGATAAAGCAGCTTCTTTGAATTTGTTCATTTTACCCTCCTGATTATAATATAAAAAAGTAACAGAACAATTATAACACAAAAATTTACATCTTTCAATCTTTTTTGCAAAAGTACTTGACAAATGACTATTATGATGCTATAATGTACTTGCTTGATAAGTACACTTATTAACAATCAAGCACACTTCGTACATCATTAAAGAGGTGATAAATTTGGAGATAATTATCAGTTCAAAGACAAATCAGCCGATCTATGAGCAGATCACGTCTCAGATAAAGGCTAAAGTCATGAGCGGAGAACTAAAACAAGGCGATCCTATCCCATCTATGAGAAGTCTTGCGAAATCGCTTCATATCAGCGTTATCACAGTTCAGCGAGCTTATGAGGACCTTCAGCGTGACGGATTTGTTGAAACTACCGTAGGCCGTGGAAGCTTTATATCTACAGGCGGAACTGAATTCTATCAGGAAGAGCGTCAGCGGCAGGCTGAGGAACATCTTATGCAGGCGGCCGATATTGCTAAATCAAGCGGTATAACACTTGCAAAGCTAATTGAGCTTCTTACAATGTTTTTTGAGGAGAATGAATAATGGATGCACTTGAAATAAAAAACGTAACAAAAAAATATACTAAATTCACATTGGACAATGTCAGCTTTTCCGTTCCGCAGGGATCAATAATGGGTCTCATCGGCGAAAACGGCGCAGGTAAAAGTACTCTGATCAAGGCTGTTCTTGATCTTGTGAACAAGGACGGAGGAGAAGTCGATATCTACGGAAAAAAGCATGACCGTAATTCAAAGGAGATACGTGAAGATGTGGGAGTAGTGTTTGATACTCTCCATTACCATGAAAGCCTTAATCCCATGCAGATATCAAAGATAAGCGCTCTTACCTATAAAAAATGGGATGAGAAAGCTTTTTCCCATTATCTTGAAATTTTCAAGCTCAACGAAAAGTCAAAGATCAAGACTCTTTCAAAGGGCATGAAGATGAAGCTGGGTATTGCGATCGCACTTTCCCATGATGCAAAGCTTCTAATTCTGGACGAACCGACAGCAGGCCTCGACCCTGTAGCAAGAGATGATCTTCTGGATATCTTCCTTGACTTCATGCAGGATGAAACCCACAGCATTCTTATCTCGTCCCATATCACAACTGATCTGGAAAAGATCGCTGATTATATCACTTTCATCCATGAGGGAAAGGTCCTTCTGTCCAAATCTAAAGACGAACTGCTGTATGATTACCGTATCGTAAGATGCGGAGAAAGCGATTTCATCGAACTCAAGGAAGAAGAAGGCGCTGTATGGCGCAAGCATGATTATCAGTACGAGGTGCTTCTCCCTACAGGCAAGAAACTCGAAAGCAAGTACTCATCATGTGAAATGGAAAGACCTACCATTGATGAGATAATGCTGATGTACATAAAGGGGGAGAGGTCATGAAAGGGCTTCTGAAAAAAGATCATATACTTTTAAGGGATTATTTTTTCTTATTTGTAATGCTTGATATCGCTATTTCCGTGATGATCGGCGGAACTTTATTATTAACTCAGCCTGAAAAGGCAGTCATGGATGTTAGCAGACTTGCAATCATATCATATGTTTTATTAACCATGGTCCAGTCGCTGGTAAATCAGACCTTCAACGATGATGAAAAAAGCGGATTCCTTGCAAATGCTTTCACTCAGCCTGTTGCAAGAGGAGATTATGTCAAGGCGAAGTACATACTTGCTTTACAGCTGACAGGAGTATTTGCAGGTATCCATACAATAGGGATTTTTATAGGTCTTGTTCTCAGAAAAGAGCCTTTGCCTTCCGATGCAATGATGCTGCTTGCAGAGATCTTTATTATCGCACTGGCAGGAGCGACAATTATCAGCTTCAGCAGCATAAGCTTGTTCATGAAGTTCGGCGGAGGCAAAAAAGGGATAGGGATCAGACTTATTGTTGTTGCACCTATGATAATCACTTATTTAATATGGGCAATGAATCTCAGCAGAGACAATATCGAATTGAATATTTCTCTGCCTGCAATAGTAACTCTGCTCTCTTTTGGCGTAAGCTTACTGCTTGTACCAATGAGCTTCAAATGGGCTGAAAGGAGAGAGTTCTGATGAAAGGTCAGCTTGCAAAAGATCTTTATTTAAGAAGAAAAGACCTGATATTACTTGTTATAGTATATCTGGCAACTATAGCATTTACCGTAGTTCTTCGCATAGCTGATCCCGTTTCATATTCGGAAATCGATCCTGCCGGAAGAATTTTTGTGATCGCTTACAGTATTCTGCTGGCGCCTGTTATACTTAGTTATACGTTTTTCAATGACGAAAAATGCGGACATCAGCTTTATACATTTATAACGCCTATAACAAGAAAGGAATATGTCAGCGCAAAATACCTGTTTGCTTCAATTAATGTTGCTTTGTGCGCAGTGTTAATGTTTGCTTTTCTGTTCATTGCATCAGCTATCTCTGAAAAAGGTATAACATCAGACGGACTTAAAAAAATTTTCCTTTTCATCGGAATTATGCTGGCTATCGAGATCCTTGCAAATACTCTTATTATAAGCGTATCAGTCAAGGAAGGCGCTCAGGTAGCTGTAATTATTCTCTGTGTACTTGCACTGATACTCGGTGCGGTATTCCCCATGGAAATTACATTTGTTCTTGATTATGCCCGTGAAAAAAACAGCCCTCAGCTCGTTACAGCATACATAATAGTAGAAACCGTTTTTATTCTCGGTGTAGAGATATGGCTTTTCATAATGAGCTACAAATGGGCTGAAAAGAAAGAGGTATGATATGAAAGGTGCATTGCTAAAGGATTACTACAATACTAACGGTTTATTGCTTCTTTTTCCTTTTTATATCTTGTTTATCATTATAGCCGTCGGTTACGGCTTTGAGCAGGGCGGAATGAATGATCTGTCACGTCACGTTATGATGTGTCAGCCGATGATATCATTTTTCATCAGCATCAGCGTACTTTTAACAGCTCTCCGTGCAGATGAGGTCTGCGGATGGATAAACAACGGATTTTCACAGCCTATGACCCGCAGGGAGTACATGAAAGAGAAATATATATTCGCACTTCTTACAGCTGCTGTAACAGGAGGCATTGCGTTTCTCGGTGATATCATCACACTTCTGTTGCTTAAAGGTTTTACTTCGGATGTAATTATAAGCGTGGGCGGATCGCTGCTTTACTTTATTCTCGGTTTTTGCGCTGTATCAGTATGGATAATCGTATTCGGGATTTGCTGCAATCTTCAGAAGCTGTCCTACATTATGTACATTTTCTGCGGAATATTCATTTTATACTTCGTATTCTGCATAAGTATGTCACCCGATCTGAGAACAGAACAAATTATCAGATACTCTGTTCTGGGAACAATTTTTGTTTTATCGATTATTGTATTTATATCGGGTTGGAAACTGATCGAAAAAAAAGATCTGTAAGGAGTTGGTATTATGGAATTAAAGAAAAAAATACGCAGCAGTTCCAATATAAACGGAATCCTGCTGATACTTTTCGATTTGATCGTTATGTGCGGATTACAGTTACTGATCGATCCCGTCACTTCATTATTTGCAGCTGAAAGAGATGCAAATTATGAATCCTTATACACGCTGATAGCCTTTGTTTTACAGTATTTTGTGGGAGTCGGAGTTCCGCTCCTGATCTTCTACAGCACTTCAAAAGGCAAAGAACTCAGCAAAAAGCAGCCGCTTTTCGTGAAACCTGAAATGCCATGGAAATGGGTGATAAAGTTCCTGTTCATCTCCTTTGCATTCGTTTACATCGTTACGCTTGTTTTCAATTTCATCATGAACATGATCCAGATAATAAGCGGAGTTGACTTCTCAGCTGTGGATTTTTCTGCTGATGACAACGCATTTTCACGTATCGTAAATGTAATCGCCATGATGTTCCTTGCGCCATTTTTTGAGGAGCTTCTCTTCCGTGGCACATTCGTCCGCAATTCGTCAAGATACGGAACATGGCACGTTATTATTGCAACGGGAATTCTTTTCGGACTGTGGCACATGAACTATGAGCAGACCTTTGCTACTACCGCATTTGGAATGGTAGGCGCATTTCTCTACATAAAGACACGTTCTATCCTGCCTTCTATGCTTTTCCATTTCTGCTTCAATACTATCGGAACGATCCAGTCTTTCTTCGTGAATGCAGATATAAAGGAAAAAGCAAAAGCAGGGGATGTACTGTCAATTATGAAGGATGATCCTCAGACATATATCCTGATGTCGCTGATGGGACTTGTTATCGTCGGACTGATGGTCACGGGCATAGTGATATTTGCAAATGAAGTATCAAAGCATCCCGAAAGCTTTAAACTCGACAAAGCGCCCGAGGACAGCGGTGAACTCAGTGAAGCTAAAAAAACAGGAGTATATTTCTCAGCACCCGCAACGATCATCATATCAGCCGCATTGATTGTATTGACTGTAATGCGTGGCGCAGGATTTATGGTGTAATAACAAGAGGCGGCATATAACCGCAGTACACATAAAGAAGCTTTATACGCATTTATCGGGGGAAACCTTTCTGAGGAAAGGTTCTCCCCCGAACCCCTTTCCAAAGACTTTTAATAGAATTTTGCCCCATAGAGGGCGCTCCTTTCAAAACTTGAAAAACGTTAGTTGTTTTGGAGCGCCCTCTATGGGGCAAAATTAATAGTCTTGGGGAGAGTTTGAGAAAAATCTTCTTCAAAACGTATGCCTCAATAATACGTAAAAACTTCTTTATGTGTACTGCGGTTATGTATGCTGCCTTTTTATTGTGATAATAACTTGACAAAATATTGACCTTTACGCTTCAATCTGCTATAATATATAATAGTATATTATGGAGTTGAAAATTATGCTTAATAATTTAATCACAAGTCTTGCTGCAAATGATACTGCTGAGGCAATCGAAGATCAGGTCGAGAAGGCTTCCGGATTTGTTGCAGATATGGGCGACATGATAAAGGCTGCGATGCCGTCATTCGTCATTGCTCTTTTTATGCTGATCATCGGCATTCTCATATCAAAACTGATCACTAAGATAACAGGCAAGGCGCTTTCACGTTCAAACGTTGACCACGCCGCTAAGAATTTTCTCATTTCACTGATAAAGATACTGCTTTATGTAGTCGTCATCGTTATGGTACTTTCGTTCCTGAAAGTGCCTATGTCATCGATATTGACTGTTCTCGGTGCGGCAGGACTGGCAGTCAGCCTTGCATTACAGAACTGCCTTTCAAACCTCTGCGGCGGATTCATAATCCTGTTTTCCAAACCGTTTTCATCAGGTGATATTATCGAGATCGACGATTCGGTGGGCATAGTCAGGACTATCGGTATCCTTTATACCAAGATCATGACATTCGACGGAAAGACAGTGTTTATTCCTAACGGCAAGGTCTCTGAGGCCAAGATAGTGAATTATACCGAAACTCCCACACGCCGTATCGATCTTGCATTTGAAATCAGCTATGATTCGGACTACGATAAGGCGAGAGCAGCTATTCTTGAAGTTATCGCTGCACATAAACTTATACTGAAAGACCCCGCACCTGTTGTAAGAATGGGTGCACATAAGGAGAACTCGGTCTCTATCGATACTCTTGTATGGGTGAAAAATGAGGATTATTTTTCTGCAAGATACGATATGCTTGAAAATGTCAGAAAAACATTCGCTGAAAACGGAGTTGTAATTCCGTTCAATCAGGTCGATGTGCATATCAGCGGCAAAAAGGAAGGAAATTGACATATGTATGATATAGCAGTTATCGGAGGCGGAGCTTCGGGATTTGCGGCGGCAGTTTCCGCAAAGCAGACGGACGGTCAGCTTAGCGTGATCATACTTGAAAAGATGTTCCGTTCCGGCAAAAAGCTTGCGGCTACGGGAAACGGTAAATGCAATCTGAGCAATACCAATATCACAGCCGGAAATTACCATGGCTCAATTGATGCAATGGAGATAATCAGCAAAACTCCCGATGCTATGAACTACTTCCGTGATACTTATGGAGTGCTGTGTGTCACCGGAAGCGAGGGGCGCAACGGCGGACTATATCCGAGAAGCAACAGCGCTAACACTGTTCTCAGCGCTGTCAGGCTGAAAATACAGTCTCTCGGCATCGAGGAGCGCTGCGATTTTGATGTTACTAAGATCGGCAGGATAAAGAATGGGTACAAGCTTTATTCCAAAAACGGTGAAGTGGAGTGCAGACGTGTGATCATCGCCTGCGGAGGATATGCAGGGCCTGCTTTCGGCACAGACGGCGGAATGCTGAGACTTCTCAGGGATATGGGGTTGAACAGCGCTAAGATATGCCCCGCAGTTGCTCCTCTGAGAGTTGCTCCCGAAAGCGTGAAGGGACTTAAAGGTGTCAGGATAAAAGGCGAAGTTTCAGCATTTTCCGACGGTAAACTTCTGCGAAAAGAAGCAGGTGAGATACAGTTCAACGAGAATAATCTTTCGGGTATATGCGTTTTCAATTTGGCATATCTCTTTCAGCAGTATGATGGACGTCTCACTCTCCGTGCCGATCTGTTTCCGCAGATAACTGAAAATGACCTGTATGAATATCTTGCTGATAATGTACGTATTGACAGGGGAGACTATCCTCTTGAAGAATTCCTGACAGGCATATTCGTAAAAAATCTGGCGATATATCTTGTAAAAAAAGCAGTCGGAAGAAGTCTTGATGATAAGATAAAAAGCCTCAAAAACGGCGAGATACGGCGCATTGCCAGCCTGATAAAATCCCTTGAATTTGAAGTTACGGGATGTTCGCCATGGCAGAATGCACAGGTCACTATGGGTGGTATCACGGCTGAATGTGTAAACGGCAAGCTTGAAACTTTGAAGTACAAAGGAATGTATCTCTGCGGTGAGATCCTCGACGTTGCAGGTGACTGCGGAGGCTACAATCTACAATGGGCATGGTCCTCGGGTATATGGGCAGGGAGAAACTGTGCGCTGTCGCTGAAAGGATGATCAGATGATTAGAGTTGGAAATATAAGAGTTCCCCTTGATGCGGACTTTTCGGACATAGCAGGCATTGCATCGAAAAAGCTGAAAATACCGAGGGATAAGATAAAAAAAGCGGTGCTCTCAAAAAAATCCGTGGATGCAAGAAAAAAATCGGACGTGCACTTCATTATCTCTGTTGATATCGAAGCAAAGAACGAGGATAAGCTTCTGAAGATACTGAAAAATGCGTCGGCGGTAAAGCCTGAGAATTACGAAGTGAAGTTCGTCCCCATAGACAGTGAACGCCCTGTTATTGTGGGATTCGGCCCTGCGGGAATGTTTGCGGCGCTGGTGCTGGCAATGTCAGGCGCAAGACCGATCGTTCTTGAGCGAGGCGGAGATGTGGATTCACGCTGTGCAGCTGTAGAAGAATTCCGCAGTACAGGCAGACTTGACACTGAAAACAACATTCAGTTCGGCGAGGGCGGCGCAGGTACATTCTCGGACGGTAAGCTTACTACGGGCATCAAGGACAGGCGAATAAGCTGGATCCTCCGCAAGTTTGTGGAGTTCGGCGCTCCTGATGAGATACTGTATCTGGCAAAGCCGCATATCGGCACCGATAAGCTGAGGCTTGTGGTGAAGCAGCTTCGTGAACGTGTCATCTCTCTTGGCGGTGAAGTCAGATTCGGAGCGAGATTCTGCGGATTTACCGAAAAAAACGGACATATTTCAGCTGTGCAGTACGAGGACAGAAACGGAGTTCATTCCATAGATACGAGCAATGTGATTCTTGCCACAGGACACAGCGCAAGAGATGTTTTTGAGATGCTGTACAAGAAGAATTATGATCTTTCACAGAAGAATTTTGCAGTAGGAGTAAGGATCGAACATCCACGCAAATTTATCGATAAGGCCATGTACGGAGGATTCGCAGGCCATCCCGCACTTAAAGCGGCCGACTACAAGCTGGCAATACATCTCCCCAACGGAAAAACTCTATACACTTTCTGTATGTGTCCGGGAGGAGAAGTGGTTGCGGCTTCATCGGAAAGAGGAAGGCTTGCGGTAAACGGCATGAGCTGTTTTGCCCGTGATGCCCAAAACTCCAACAGTGCACTTCTTGTGAATGTGGACACTTCCGATCTGGAAAGCGATCATCCTCTGGCAGGTATGTTTCTTCAGCGTGATATCGAAGAAAAAGCATTTAAAGCCGGCGGCTCTGACTACAGCGCTCCAGTTATGACTGTGGGAGAACTTCTCGGTACTGCCGATGAGGGCGGTTCAGTCGAACCATCCTATCGTCCCGGAGTAAAAAAAGCTCATGTTTCGGAATATCTTCCCGGATTCGTTTGTGATACACTTAAACTCGGTATCCCTGAAATGGGTAAGAAGATAAAAGGCTTCGATTCGCCGTCAGCTGTGCTTACGGGAGTTGAAAGCAGAAGCAGTTCGCCTGTCCGCATCAACAGAGGCGAGGACTTGCAGTCGTTATCGCTGAAAGGTCTTTTCCCGTGCGGTGAGGGCGCAGGATATGCAGGAGGCATAGTTTCGGCAGCAGTTGACGGCATGAAATGTGCGGAATATGTTATAGATGAAATTATAGGAAAATAAAAATCAGGAGGCGGAATAATATGAAGATCAATGTAATTGGCGGAGAACTTGACAGACGTGAGCTTGATGAGTACATAGCTTACGCACATAATAAGTACAGAGGCAGGCAGATCTGCGGTCTGGATATCGTACTTGACGGTGAGTATGCCGACCTTAAAGTTTATTTCAGTGATACGGATTTCCAGAGAGCTTATCGTTCGGCTGATTATCTTGTAAATGATATGGACAAGCTGAATGATGCAAAGCAGAAGGAATTTTCCGAAAAAGAACGTCATAAGGTAGAGTGATAATAAATGAATCTGACCAACATAAATACAGTAAGGGATATTCTCGAAAGACACGGTTTCAGCTTCTCAAAGGGGCTGGGACAGAATTTCATCATCAATCCCGATATATGCCCTAAAATAGCCGAAATGGGCAATGCTCAGGCAGGCTATGGAGTGCTGGAGATAGGCACAGGTATCGGAGTTCTCACAGCTGAACTGGCAAAGCGTGCAGATAAGGTATGCGCTGTCGAGATAGATACACGTCTGCTTCCGATACTGGAGGAAACTCTCAGCGACTTCGACAACATAAAAATATTCAATGAAGACGTTATGAAATGCGATCTTCAGAAGCTGATAGCTGAGGAATTTCAGGGACTTCACACTGCGGTATGTGCGAATCTTCCGTACTACATAACATCTCCCGTTATCATGCTTCTCCTCGAAAGCAGGCTTCCTATCGATTCAATTACCGTTATGGTACAGAAAGAGGCGGCTCAGCGCCTTTGCGCAAAAGTGGGCACAAGAGATTCGGGCGCTATAACTGTTGGTGTCAATTACTACGGAACGGTCAAAAGCCTTTTCAATGTTTCAAGAGGAAGCTTTATGCCTGCGCCTAATGTGGATTCTGCGGTCATAAGAATAGACCTGCACAGTGAGCACAGACTAAGCGAAGAAGATGAGAAGTTCTTCTTCAAAGTAGTGAAAAGCGGATTTTCACAGCGCCGGAAGACTGCGGCAAACGCTGTTTCTTCGCTTATGGGGATTCCGAAAGAGAAGGTGTACTCTGCGCTTAAAGCAGTGGGACTTCCCGAAACTGCAAGAATAGAATCCCTTGATATGGATCAGCTCATAGCATTTGCGCTTGAACTGAAAGGACAGTGCTGATGTCAGGCATTCTCTACGGAATAAGTACGGGACCCGGTGACCCTGAGCTGATGACGCTCAAAGCGGTGCGGTGTCTGGAAAAATGTGGAGCTGTATTTATACCGAGAACCAAAGGCGAAAATACCCTTGCGCTGTCCATTGCAGAACAATGCGTGGATATGAGCGGTAAAAAGCTCATATACGCTGATTTTCCCATGTCATCTGATGCGCTGCTGATAGAAGAAAACTACCGCCGCATTGCGGATAAGATATGCAGTGAACTGGAGAAAGGTGACTGTGCTATGCTTTGTCTGGGAGACATCTCTGTGTACTCCACATTCTCACCCATTGCAGATATTGTCGCTGAGAGAGGATTTACCGTTGAACGTATAGCAGGTGTAACAAGCTTCTGTGCGGCTGCGGCGGCTCTCGGTATTTCACTTGCAAGCGGTTCGGAAGTGCTGACTGTCATTCCTTACAGCAGTGAGGAACTCCCCGGACTTGCAGGACGAAGCGGTAAAAAAGTAATCATGAAAAGCGGACGGAATTCGGCTGAACTTTTACGCCTACTTGCGGAAAACGGACAGAGAGTGTGGGCGGCAGAAAATGTGGGGCTTCCCGATGAAAAGCTCATATGTGATGTGAGCAGCGAAGAAACAGGCTATTTTACGGTGTTTATTTCGGAGAATGACAATGCTTGAGGAATACATATACAGAGGAGCACAGAAACTGAGATGCGGCTACACAACGGGTTCGTGTGCGGCTGCGGCGGCTAAGGCGGCGGCACAGATGCTGCTGACAGGAAAGGCAGTTCCCACAGTCACAATTATGACGCCCAAAGGGATAAGGCTGTATCTTGAAGTAAACGAAACGATTATCACTGATAATTCCGCATCGTGCTGTATAATAAAGGACAGCGGCGACGACCCTGACATAACCAATGGTATCAGAGTTTACGCAAAGGTATGCCGTTCGGCTGAAAACACCATTATCGGCGGCAAAGGAATTGGACGTATCACGAAAGCCGGTCTCGATCAGCCTGTTGGTGAGGCGGCTATCAATTCCGTTCCAAGAAAAATGATACTTCAGGCTGTTTCGGAAGCTGCTGAGGAACACGATTACAGGGGCGGATTCCGCATAGAGATATCCATTCCCGAGGGTGAAGCTATTGCACATAAGACTTTTAATCCGAGAATGGGCATAGAAGGCGGCATTTCTGTTATCGGCACAACGGGCATCGTTGAACCCATGAGCAATTCCGCTCTTGTGGAAACTATCCGTGTTGAAGCGAAAATACGCAAAGCGGCAGGCGACAGATACCTGCTGGTTAACCTTGGAAACTACAGCGGCAGCTTTGTGGAGGAAGGACTCGGACTCTCCCTTGACAGAAGCGTTCAGTGCAGCAATTTTATCGGAGATGCTGTGGATATTGCCGCAGAACTGGGATTTGACGGAATTCTCATAGTCGGGCACATAGGCAAAATGGTCAAGGTCGGGGCAGGTATAATGAATACTCATTCGTCCATGGCTGATGGCAGAATGGAAACGATCATAACCTGCGGAGTTCTTGCAGGAATAGACGGCGGCATCCTTAAACGAGTGGCTGACTGCGTAACTGTGGATGCGGCGCTTGATATTATTCTTGAAGCAGGCGAAGAGAAATATTCACAGCTGCTTGATATTCTTGGCAGGCGCATTGCCTTTCATCTTGATCAAAGAGCAAAGGAAGCACTTACAGTTGGTTCGGTGGTGTTTTCGTATAAGCATCCCTTTCTGCTGAAAAACGGAGCAGCAGATCATCTTATCAATTTAATTTCGGAGGAAAGTAATGGTTGATTTTGTCGGTGCAGGCTGCGGTGCGGCTGACCTTATAACTCTGAGGGGAAAACGTCTGATCGAAGAAGCGGACGTTATTATTTATGCTGGTTCGCTGGTCAATCCCGAACTTCTCGGCTTTGCAAAGGAAAGCTGTGAGGTGCATAACAGCGCATATATGGACCTCGATCAGGTAATTTCCGTCATGGTAAAAGCTGAAGCTGACGGCAAGAAAATCGTGCGTCTTCATACAGGCGATCCCTCGGTTTACGGAGCGATACGGGAGCAGATGGACAGACTTGACAAGCTTGGCATAGATTACAATGTCTGCCCGGGAGTGAGCTCATTCTGCGGTGCAGCTGCGGCACTGAAAGCTGAGTACACTCTTCCCGAGGTTTCGCAAACTGTCATTATCACACGAATGGCAGGGCGTACTCCTGTACCCGAAAAAGAATCCATCGAAAGTCTTGCCGCTCATCATGCAACAATGGTGATATTCCTGAGTACAGGGATGCTTAAAGAGTTGTCGGAACGGCTTATAAGCGGCGGCTATTCACCTGAATCTCCTGCGGCTATCGTTTATAAGGCAAGCTGGAAAGACGAAAAAATAATGCGTTGTACTGTTGCTCAGCTTGCAGAAACAGCCGAAAAAAACGGCATCAGAAAAACCGCTCTCATCACTGTCGGTGACTTCCTCGGAGACGATTATGCTCTGTCAAAGCTGTACGATAAAACCTTTGAGACCGAATTCAGAAAGGCGGAGAAATGAAAGCAGCTGTAATTTCTATTACTGAAAACGGCAGAGTTTTATCCGCTGAGATAAAAAAATCTATTTTGGACTTAGCGGATGTTCAGCGCTTTTGCTTTGCAAAACACACAGACGGTGATGCAGAAGAATTCGGGAGTGTTTCGTCGCTTGTCGGCGATATATTCCGTAAAATGGATGCTTTGATCTTTGTGTGTGCCTGTGGTATCGCCGTAAGAGCGATCGCCCCGTTTATCCGCTCAAAAACCACTGATCCTGCAGTGATTGTCATTGATGAGAAGGGAAGATTCGTTATTCCCGTGCTGTCGGGACATATTGGCGGTGCAAACAGGCTTGCAGAGATAATTGCCGGAAAACTGGGAGCTGTAGCCGCTGTGACGACTGCCACAGATACCGGAAAGCTTTTTTCTCCCGACTGTTTTGCATCGGCAAACGGACTTCTTATCACTGATATGACTGCGGCAAAAGAGGTGGCAGCCGCACTTGTAGACGGCGAAAAATGCGGATTCTATACAGAATATCCCCACTCGGAACTTCCGGATGAATTAACGGAAAACAATAAAACAAGAACGGGAGTGGCAGTTTGTACTGATGAATCGCTGAGGCCTTTCCCCGTAACTCTGACTCTTGTTCCGAAAAACATAGTCGTAGGCATAGGATGTAAACGCAGAACATCTGTAGAGGCCATAGAAAATGCTGTAAATTGCGCTTTTTCAGAAGCTGGGCTCGATACTGCAAGGATATGCACAGCTGCAACGATCAATATAAAAGCAGACGAGCAGGGGATCAATGAATTCTGCCATTTTCATAGTATACCTCTGCAAACCTACACCGCCGATGAACTGATGAAAGCAGAGGGCGAATTTGAAAGCTCTCCTTTTGTACTGGAGACTGTCGGCGCTGACAATATCTGCGAGCGAAGTGCAGTACTGTGCAGCGGCGGACAGCTTGTCATCAGGAAAAAGTCAGGCGGAGGAGTGACGGTTGCTGCTGCAGAAATTCCGATATATCTTGATTTTGAAAGGAAAATTCTATGAAACTCTACGTTGTTGGAATCGGATGCGGAAACAGAAACGGTTTGACGATCGGTGCAGAAAAAGCTGTGCTTGAAAGTGATGTTGTTGTCGGGTATACTGTCTATGCCGAGCAGATCAGGCAGATGTATCCACAGAAGGAATGTTTGTCTACCGGAATGAAGCAGGAAACGGAAAGGGTAGAACTTGCGTTTCGGCTTGCCTCTGAGGGTAAAACGGCAGCGCTGGTTTGCAGCGGCGACAGTGAACTTTACGGAATGGCAGGGCTTGCGCTTGAACTATCAGTTAAATATCCTGATGTGGACGTCGAAACCGTTGCAGGCGTATCTGCTGCATTCAGCGGAGGCGCTGTCCTTGGTTCTCCGCTTACATATGATACAGCTATCATCAGTCTTTCCGATCTTCTTACACCTATGGAGAAAATCGAGAAAAGGCTGAGATGTGCCGCTGATTCTGATTTTGTAATCGTGCTCTATAATCCGTCCTCGAAAAAAAGAGCAGACTATCTGAAAAAGGCCTGCGATATCATCCTTGAGTACAGATCGCCCAATACAGTTTGCGGATATGTCAGAAATATCGGACGTGAAGGCGAGGAAAGCCGTCTGCTTACTCTTGCTGAACTGAGAAACACAAGTGTCGATATGTTCACGACCGTTTTTATAGGCTCGTCCGAAACTAAAATCATCGGCGGCAAAATGATCACTCCGAGAGGTTACAGAAATGTCTGATATCCTTATTTTCGGCGGTACGACGGAAGGACGAGAACTTGCGCAGTATTGTGCGGACAGCGGTATATCTGCCGATATAAGCGTTGCTACCGATTATGGAGCATCTCTTCTGCCGGACTCTGAATTCATCAGGATAATGTCAGGAAGACTTGACCGCTGTGAGATGAAAAAGCTGCTTGAAAACGGTTATCATACCGTAATTGATGCTACTCATCCCTTTGCCGAAGAGGTCACAAAAAATATCCGCTCTGTCTGTAATGATCTGAGAATCCCGTATTACCGGCTGCTGAGAGATGAAACTGACGTGAACTACGGAACAACGGTCAGAAGTATGGATGAACTTGTGGAGCTGCTCGACAAAACAGACGATGTTATTCTCAGTACTCTCGGCAGCAAAGAAGCGGTCAGGCTAACGGAAGTCAAAGATTTCAGGCGCAGAATATGGATAAGGGCGCTTCCGAATGAAAAAGTCAGAGATTTGTGCCTATCCCTTGATTTCGACGAAAAGAAGCTCATACTGGAAAAAGGCCCCTTTTCCGAAGATGAGAATATCAGGCATATCAGACTAAGCGGCGCTGAAATGGTGGTAACTAAAGAGAGCGGAAATGCAGGCGGATACAATGAAAAATCAGAAGCTGCAAAAAAATGCGGAGTGAATCTGATAACTCTGATCCGTCCCGAAGAAACGGGATTATCCATGGAGCAGATCAAGCGATTATTACAGGAAAAGGAGGGAGAAACGTGAAGATATATATTGTAGGCATCGGTATGGGCGGAGACGGAACACTCACTCAGAAAGCTGTGGAAACAATTTCATCATCCGATGTGCTTATCGGTGCAGAGAGGATGCTTGAAAGCTTCAGAAGTCTCAATATACCGTGTATAGTAGAATATCGTGCGGATGTGATCGCTGATCTGCTGAACTGTAAGAATTACGGAAAAGTATCTGTGCTGATGTCCGGTGACTGCGGATTTTACAGCGGTGCAAAGAAACTGACAAAAGCTCTCAGCGGCTGTGATATCGAGGTCATAAGCGGAATTTCTACTCCCGTTTACTTCTGCTCAAAGCTGCAAATGGACTGGTCGGATATGCATTTCGTCAGCCTTCACGGTCAGAAAGGGAATATCGCAAGAAATGTCAGCGCTCATAAAAAAACGTTTTTCCTCCTTGGCGGTGATATTACTGCCGATGAATTATGCCGGCATCTTTGCCGCTACGGACTTGATGATGTGATGATCCATGCAGGTATTGATCTGTCTTATGAAAGCGAGCAGATCATAAGCGGAACTGCTCATGAGATCGCAGCAGGCAGACGTATTGACGGACTTGCTGCGCTGATCGCCGTTAACAGTAGTTACGAGAAATACATGAGAACTTCAGTTCCTGACGATGAATTTGTCAGGGGCAAAGTGCCGATGACTAAATCGGAAGTCAGGGGGATAATAGTCAGCGGACTGGAGATAGGAAATGACTGTATTTGCTGGGATATCGGCTGCGGAACAGGATCGGTTTCAGTGGAAATGGCTATGAGATGCACTGACGGCATGGTTTACGCTGTGGACAACAATAGTGACGCTATTGACCTGACTAAGCAGAACAGCGTGAATTTTCACTGCGATAATATTGAAAGTATTTTCGGTGATGCGAGTGATGTTATAAAAGTACTTCCTGCCCCGGATTGTGTTTTTATCGGCGGTTCAAAAGGTCAGATGCGGCAAATTACGGAATGTGCGATCCGCAAGAATCCGTCAGTTAAACTGACCGTTTCTGCTGTTTCGTTAGAAACTCTGCAACAGGCGTTAGCAGTTTTTGATGAGTTAGGACTCGAAGCCGATATTACACAGATCGCCGTAACGAGAACAAAAAAAATCGGCACTCATACTATGCTTTCTGCTGAAAATCCGGTATTCATTATCAAGAGGAAATTCGGATGAGAAGTATAATAATTGCCGGAACTCACAGCGGCTGTGGTAAAACCACTGTTACCTGTGCGATCCTGAGCGCAATGCGTCAGAGAGGGCTTGCTCCTTCTTCGTTCAAATGCGGTCCGGATTATATTGATCCCATGTTTCATTCTAAAGTGATCGGCGTGGATTCGCATAATCTTGACAGCTTTTTCTGCGACGACCAAACAATAAACAGCCTTCTTTTTGAAAATGGCAAAAACAGCGATATATCTGTGATCGAAGGAGTTATGGGCTACTATGACGACGTTAACGGACGAGGTTCGGCTTACTCGATCGCTGAGATAACAGATACCCCTGCGGTCATAGTTATAAACTGTAAGGGAATGAGCAGTTCCATTGGTGCTGTTATGAAAGGTTTCCTCACATTCAAGCCCAACAGCCGAATAGCAGGTTTTATTTTCAATAGTCTTCCGCACAGACTATGCGGGATGGTTCGTGAGATTTGCAGTGATCTTAACACAGAGTTCCTCGGATATCTTCCGGTGACTGATATTACAGTCGAAAGCCGGAGGCTTGGACTTGTCACTGCTGACGAGATCGATGATATCATTGATAAAACATCTCGTCTTGGCAAGCTTGCGGAAGAGTATATTGATATTGATAAACTGATGGAACTGGCAGATTACGGAGAGAAAAAAACCGCAGAAGAATACTCGATCGCAGCAATAAATGAAAAACCAACAATTGCTGTAGCAAAAGACGAAGCATTCTGCTTCATCTATGCAGATAATATCAGACTTCTTGAAAAACTCGGATGTGAGATCGCCTTTTTTTCGCCTTTGCGGGATAAAACTATCCCTGCAAATGCTGACGGACTCATACTAAGCGGAGGATACCCAGAACTCCATGCTAAAGAACTGTCAGAAAATATTTCAATGAGAAAAAGCATTCTTGAAGCAGTAAAAAGCGGGATGCCGACAATTGCAGAATGCGGCGGTTTCATGTACCTTAGCAGTGCAATACGTCTTGATGATAACAGTATCTATGAAATGGCAGGAGCTGTCAGCGGTGAGTTCTACGACACCGGAAAACTGCAAAGATTCGGATATATCACAATGACCGCTCACGAGGATAACCTGCTTTGCCGAAAAGGAGAAACGCTGAAAGCTCACGAGTTCCACTATTGGGACAGCACCAACTGCGGTGATGGATTTACCGCTGAAAAGAGTGACGGACGAACATGGGAATGCGGCATTTGCAGTGACACTATGTATGCAGGATTTCCGCATTTTTACTTCTATTCCGATATCGGAACTGCAGAGAGATTTGTTCGGAAATGTGCGGAATACGGAGGGAAAAATGGAAAGACTAAAGCTGATAAACCCCACTGATAAACGCTGGTCTGAGCTTGCACACGCCCGATGGAACAGTGTTGCCAAACCGCTGGGCAGCCTTGGGGTATTCGAGGAAATGGTAGAAAAAATCGCCGCAGTTCAGAAGACTGCGGATGTGGATATCTCAAAGCGGACGGTAGTGGTTATGTGCGCTGACAATGGCGTAACTGCCGAAGGAGTGACACAGACCGACAGCGAAGTTACGGCGGTCTGCGCCGAAGCTATCGGGAATGGCACGTCGAATATCAACGTACTTGCCAATATTTACGGGGCAGATGTAATTGCTGTGGATATCGGAATTGCACGAAATGCTGCTTCCATCGTAGACAGAAAAATAATGTACGGCACAGATAATATTGCAAAAGGCCCTGCAGTGAGCCGTGAACAGGCTGAAGAAGCCATAATTTCGGGAATAGATATTGTCAGAGAACTGGCTGAAAATGACACAAAACTCATCCTGACAGGTGAAATGGGGATCGGAAATACAACGACATCCGCAGCAGTTTCGTCCGTACTTCTCGGCCTTTCTCCCGAAACCGTCACAGGCCGTGGCGCCGGGCTTTCTGATGCAGCACTTCTACGCAAGATCGATGCGGTGAAAAATGCGGTCAGGATAAATCGGCCGGATTCAAATGATGCTGTTGATGTCATTTCTAAGGTAGGAGGTCTTGATATCGGCGGTATGACAGGGCTTTTCCTTGGCGGCGCCGTGTATGGGATACCTGTAATTATTGATGGAGTAATATCCGCTGCTGCGGCAGTGCTGGCGTATAAACTTGTCCCTGCCTGCATTGATTATATGCTGCCGTCCCATGTTTCCGATGAACCGGCAGGGAAACTCCTGCTTGAAACTCTGGGACTTCGTGCCCCTGTCTGCGCAGGCCTGAGGCTTGGAGAAGGAACAGGCGGTGCAATGCTTCTGCCGCTGCTGGACGGGGCAATTTCAGTTTACAACAATTCACACAGATTCGACGATATTGGCATAGAAAGGTACGTGGAACAGAATTGACGACACTTATCACCGGCGGCTCAAAGTGCGGTAAATCAACATTTGCCGAGAAGCTTCTGTCATCGCATAGCGGAAGAAAAATTTATATCGCCACACTTCGTCCCTATGGCAATAACGCAGAGGATATTATTGCACGGCATATCAAAATGCGAGAAGGGAAAGGCTTCGTAACCATTGAGCAGTTTACTGACATCAACAAAGCTCCCGTCAAAGACGGTGACGCTGTTTTGCTTGAAGATATCGGCAATCTTGCTGCGAATGAAATGTTTACGGAAAACGGGATCGTGTCACCTGTAACTAAAGTAGTGAGCGGCATAAAAAAGCTTTCGGAAATAGTGTCGGAGCTTATTATAGTTACGAATGAGGTAGGATGTGACGGTATCGGATACGCTCCCGAAACCATGGATTATATCGCTGCTGTATCATCGATAAATCGCAGTATCGCTGAATTTGCCGACAATGTCTATGAATGCGTTTACGGAATTCCTGTGACGCTGAAAGGAGAGAAAATATGCTGAGATCTTTTGCCTCGGCTTTTCTTATGTATTCACGCATTCCTATGCCGAAAGTGGAGTGGAAAGAAGAAAACAGACGCTATGCATTGTGTTTTTTCCCGTTGATCGGAGCTGTTATAGGTGTGTTTTTCTGCCTGTGGTACATGGCTTGCAGTATTCTTCAGTTTAACGAGCTGATGAAAGGTGCTGTTGCAATGATGATCCCTATTGCAGTTACAGGAGGCATCCATCTTGACGGATTCTGTGATGTGTCGGATGCACGTGCTTCGTGGGGCGACAGAGAGAAGAAACTTGGCATAATGAAAGATTCCCGCATCGGAGCATTTGCCGCAATAAAGCTGTGCCTTTACCTGATATTGCAGACTGCCGTATTTTCACAGATATCCGGCAGAAAAACAGTATTGTTATGCGGACTGTGCTTTATACTTTCACGTGCACTCAGCGGACTTGCAGCTGTTACATTCAAGGCAGCTAAAAGTGAAGGAACACTTCAATGCTTTGTAAAGCCGTCACACAGAAAGATAACAATGACAGTGCTGATAATTCTTGCAGTTCTTATCATTTCCGCAATGACCGTGATCTCGCCGTTATGCGGTGTATCGGGAGTTATGGCCTCGCTCCTTGTTGTTATGTATTACAGGCATATTGCGTACAAGGAATTCGGCGGTACAACAGGCGATATTGCCGGATGGTTCCTACAGCTTGAAGAGCTGACAGTTCCTCTTGCGATCGTGCTGACCGAACAAATAAAGGAGGTGTGCTTATGATAATGATCACTGGCGGTTCATTTCAGAATAAAACTGCCTATGCTATGAAGGCGGCAGGTCTCAGTGAATCAGATATTATCGATGGAGCGGAATGTACAGCAAAGGATGCCCTTGAAGCTAAGGGTATAAGAAATTACCATACCCTTGTAAAGCGCATTTTCATGAGTGGCGAAGATCCTCTTGCGTTTACAGAAAAGCTTTGCAAAGCATCCGCTGAAGCAATAATTATGGATGAGACAGGCTGCGGTATAGTGCCCATCGACAAAAATGACAGACTGATCCGTGAAGCAGTGGGGCGCTGCGGATGTATTATAGCACAAAACTGCCATACTGTAGTACGTGTCTGCTGCGGTATCCCAACCATCATCAAAGGAGCAGAAACATGATCATCAACCTTATCCGCCACGGAAAAACAAAGGGAAATTCACAAAAGAGATACATCGGCAGAACTGATGAACCGCTCTGTGAAGCAGGGATCAGCGAACTTAACAACATCTGTTATCCTCCGTGCGATGTTCTTGCAGTAAGCCCTATGAAGCGGTGCATAATGACTGCTGATGTCATCTATCCGCATATGGAAATGATCATTTGCCCCGAACTGACCGAAATAGATTTTGGCAGCTTTGAAGGGAAAAACTACATTGAACTCAGCGGAAATGCGGACTATCAGAAGTGGATCGACAGCGGCGGAACTCTACCTTTCCCGGGCGGCGAAGACCTGACTTCATTCAAAAATCGCAGCATTGACGGATTTATGAAACTCTACAGTGAATTGCCAAAGAACTGCAAATTATCCCTTATAGTTCACGGAGGAACTATTATGTCGCTGATGGAGCATTTTTCATTTCCGGCCTCATCATACTATGATAATCAATGCGGCAACGGTCACGGTTTCATAGTAGATTTTGACGGAAAGAGTATGAGGAGGACAGGGGAGATATGAAGTACTTACTTCCTGTACTTCCGCTGATCATAGGTTTTATTCTTGACACTGTTCTGGGAGACCCCTACTCTATGCCACATCCCGTAAGGCTTATCGGTAACATGATATCAGCCTGCGAAAAAAAGGTCAGAGAAACAATGCCTCGGAATCTTAGACTCGGAGGCACACTTCTTGCAATTGCTGTTTCTGTCACATCCTTTGCGGTTTCGCTTTTTATAGTGATTATAGCGTACATGATATCTCCTGTTTTTGGTGTCATGGCAGAGGGCGTTTTGTGTTATTATCTTATAGCAGCAAAATGTCTGAAAACCGAAAGTATGAAGGTGCATAAAGCAATAGCCGGAAACGACACTGAAGGCGCAAGAAAGGCAGTTTCAATGATCGTGGGACGTGATACGGAACGGCTTGATGAAAAGGGCATAATCAAAGCGGCAGTCGAAACAGTCGCAGAAAATACCTCCGACGGAGTAACAGCTCCTGTCATGTTTATGGCTCTGGGCGGCGCTCCGCTTGGATTTTTCTATAAAGCAGTGAACACCATGGACTCAATGATAGGATACAAAAACGAAAAATATGCTGAAATCGGACGAACTGCGGCAAAGCTTGACGATGTGCTGAACTATATTCCGTCAAGGCTGACCGCACTTGCAATGACTGCGGCTGCATTTATTCTGGGTTATGATGGAAAAGGGGCGTACAGGATCTGGAAGCGGGACAGGCGAAATCACGCAAGTCCCAACTCAGCACAGACTGAATCCGCCTGTGCCGGCGCTTTGGGAGTACAGCTTGCAGGTGATGCTTATTACTTTGGTGAACTGCATAAAAAGCCTTATATCGGAGATAAAAAGCGTGAAATCGAGAACGGGGATATCGTTCGTGCCAATCGTCTGATGTATGGTTCTGCGCTTATTATTACAGCCATATCTGTTATCCTGAGAAGTATTATCATCGGAGGTCTTAGCTGATGCAAATAACCGAACATGGAGGAAATCCGCTTTCATTAGTCGGAGTAACGGACTTTTCGGCAAATATAAATCCTATGGGGATGCCTCGAAGTGTGCGTGAAGCGTTTATTAAGTCAGCGTCGGAAATTGAAAGATACCCCGATCCGTACTGTGTGAAACTGAGAGAAAAAATCGCCGAGAAGCTTAATACGATCCCGGAAAAGATAGTTTGCGGAAACGGAGCTGATGACCTCATCTACCGAATAGTTCAGGCATTCCGTCCACGCAGGGCACTTTTATGTGTGCCGACTTTCAGTGAGTACAGCAAAGCACTCAGGGAGTGCGTATGTGAAATTACCGGGCATTTCCTTTCTGAGGAAAATGGTTTTGAAGTTGATCATTCACTTATCGATAAGCTTCATGATGCGGACATCTTCTTTTTATGTTCGCCGAATAATCCCACAGGCAGAACCGTTTCACAGGACGTTCTTGCAAAAACAGCTGAGATATGCCTGAAAAGGGATATCCTCCTTGTCTGCGATGAGTCTTTCCTTGGATTTACCGACAGCAAGGGGATAATGCCTTACATCAACGGGAACGTAGTCATTCTCAGATCTATGACCAAAATATATGCAATTCCCGGGATAAGGCTTGGTTATGCAGTTTTCGGTGATACTTGCAAAGCGGATAAAACTACTTTCACAGGTCAGTTCTGGAGTGTTTCTTCACCTGCACAGGCTTGCGGTCTGGCAGCGCTTGACGAAGAGGAATATCTGAGAAATTCGGCGGTATATATAAAAAAAGAGTGTGAATATCTTATGAGTGAGATAAATAAATACGTTGAGAAGGTATATCCGTCAGATGCGAATTACATCCTGTTCAAAGCCGAGGATGATCTCGATGAAAAGCTGTTCTCACAGGCCCTTCTCATCAGAAACTGCTCAAATTATATCGGACTTGGCAATGGCTTTTTCAGAGTTGCCGTTCGCCGTCATAATGAAAACGAACTACTTATCAAAGCACTCAGGAGGCTGAGAAATGGCTAAACCTATAATGATACAGGGAACGATGTCAAACGCCGGAAAAAGCTTTTTTGCCGCAGGGCTTTGCAGGATATTTATGCAGGACGGCTATAAATGTGCTCCGTTCAAATCGCAGAATATGGCGCTGAATTCGTATATAACCGCCGATGGCCATGAGATAGGCAGGGCACAGGCTATGCAGGCAGAAGCGGCAGGTGCAGAGCCATCTGTGCTGATGAATCCCGTACTTCTGAAGCCTACAACTGATGTTGGGTCTCAGGTCATTGTAAACGGCAGACCTCTCGGAAACATGACAGCTTCCGAATATTTCAGAAACAAAAAGCAGCTTATCCCTCAGATCAAGAACGCCTATGACAAGCTTTCAGCCGAAAATGATATTATCGTGATCGAGGGTGCAGGCAGTCCTGTTGAACTTAATCTGCTGTCTGACGATATCGTGAATATGGGCATGGCTAAAATTGCGGAGTCGCCTGTTATACTTGTGGGGGATATAGACAGGGGAGGCATTTTCCCTCAGCTTCTGGGGACTCTCGACCTTTTTGCTCCCGATGAAAGGGCTATGGTCAAAGGCCTTGTTGTCAACAAATTCCGTGGCGATATATCGCTGTTTGAAAGCGGTACTGCCATACTTGAACAGCGTGGCGGAGTTGACGTACTGGGTGTTGTACCGTATATCCGCTGTGATATCGAGGATGAGGACAGCCTTTCGGTCAAGCTTGAAAAAAACAAGCAGGGTATAGTAAATATTGCTGTAGTAAAACTGCCAAGGATGTCCAACTTCACAGACTTTGACGTTTTCAGCCAGTATGATGGAGTAGCTGTACAGTATGCTGCCCGCTACAGCGAACTTGAAAATGCTGACATGATAATCATTCCGGGCACTAAAAGCACTATCAGCGATATGAAATGGCTTCGGGAAAGCGGAATGGAAGCAATGATAAAGAAGTGTGCTCAGAAAGGGACTCCAGTTTTCGGTATATGCGGAGGATTTCAGATGCTTGGTAAGTCCATATCCGACCCTCATAATACCGAGGGCGGAGGCAGTATAAGCGGCATGGGAATGCTTGACTGCAAAACTGTTTTCAATGAGGAAAAAACTCAGGTGCGAACTAACGGTAAATTCAATGATATTGAAGGAACATTCGGCTTTCTCAGCGGTTCCCGTTATGAGGGATATGAGATACACATGGGTGAGACTATGATCGGAGGAAATGTACTTCTTGACAAAGGCGGATGTGTGAAGGATAATGTTTGTGGATGCTACATTCACGGCATTTTTGACGATGAACAGGTCTCAGAGAAGATAGTGAAAATGCTGTTTGAAGCAAGAGGACTTCAATACATGGGCGGAGTGACAGACCGCAGAAAATACAAAGAACAGCAGTTCGACATTCTTGCCGATGCCATAAGGAATAGTATAGATATGGCGAAGGTTTATGATATAATCGAAAGGGGAATATGATGGAACTTGAATATGTGCTTCCTGCCGATATTGAAAAGAGAAGCTTTGAGATAATACAGTTAGAGCTTGGAGATAAATCCATCCCAGTGGAAATACGCCCCGTGGTGATAAGAGCTATACACACAACAGCTGATTTTGACTACGCAGACAATCTGTACTTCTCCGACGGCGTCATGAAGAAAGCAATGGAATTGCTGAAAAACGGCGCAGTTATCGTGACTGATACAAACATGGCCAGATCCGGCATAAATAAAAAAGCGCTGTCTCAGCTGGGATGCCGTGTGGAATGCTTCATGGCAGACGAGGACATAGCCGAAACTGCCAAAGCAAATGGCACGACCCGTGCTTCTGCATCTGTTGACAAAGCGGCTTCAATTTGCGAACCAGTGATTTACGCTGTCGGAAACGCCCCCACAGCACTTGTGCGGCTGTGCGACCATATCAGAGATAAAAGCTTTATTCCACAGCTTGTTATAGGTGCGCCAGTTGGATTCGTAAATGTGGTGCAGTCAAAGGAAATGATAATAGAAAGCGGTGTTCCATGTATTGTTGCAAGGGGACGCAAGGGAGGCAGCAATGTGGCTGCGGCGATATGCAATGCCCTTATGTATAAGGCGATATCAGAAATAAAGGAGAATGACATATGATATTACTTTCAGCTAATAATATATCTAAAACGTACATGGAAAGAAAGGTGCTTGACGATGTTTCCTTCTTTCTCAATGAAGGAGATAAAGTCGGTATTGTCGGAATAAACGGCACAGGTAAATCCACTCTCCTGAAAATTCTCGCAGGTGCGGAATATCCTGACAGCGGAGATGTTATCCGTACAAACGGAATAAGGATATCTTACCTTCCGCAGATACCCGAATTTGATGACCACGGCACAGTCCTTGAACAGGTCATGGCGCATCTTCCGGCTGACCTTATGACATCCAAGGAATTCGAGGCAAGGTCTATACTTGATAAAATGGGAGTCCCCGATGTTGAGCGTGACATATCACAGCTATCCGGCGGCGAAAGAAGACGTGCAGGCATAGCGGCGGCACTTATCCAGCCCAGCGACGTATTGTTGCTTGACGAGCCTACAAACCATATCGACAACGAGACAGCACAGCTTCTTGAAGATATGCTGATGCGGTACAAGGGAGCGATAGTTATGGTAACACATGACCGTTATTTCCTTGATAAGATATGCAAGACCATCGTTGAAGTGGACAAGGGAAAGATCTATTCCTGTGAGGGCAATTACAGCGATTACGTTGCATATAAAGCTCAGCGAGAAGCAGACGCAGAAGCTGCTGAACGCAAGAACAGAGCGGCATACAGGCGTGAACTTGAATGGATAAGCCGTGGACCAAGGGCAAGAGGCACTAAATCAAAAGACAGGATAGAGCGTTTTGAGGCTCTGAAAAACAGGGATATCCCTGTGGAAACTGAAAAAGTACAGTTACAGTCAGTATCTTCACGACTTGGCAAAAAGACTATAGAGATCGAGAACATCAGCAAAAATATCGGCAATACACCGCTTATCACGGATTTTTCCTACATAATATCCCGTGACGCAAGAATAGGAATTGTCGGACATAACGGTGCAGGAAAAAGTACGTTCCTGAAAATGCTGATAGGCCAGATCACTCCTGACAGCGGCAATATTATCATCGGCGATACTGTAAAGATCGGCTATTTTTCGCAGGAATGTGAGAGTATGGATCCGACGCAGAAAGTCATCGAATACATAAGGGAAACTGCCGACAGGATACAGACTCCGGAGGGCACTGTCACAGCATCACAGATGCTTGAGCGCTTCCTGTTTACTCCAGAGCTTCAGTGGAACCGCATAGAGAAGCTTTCGGGCGGCGAAAGAAAAAGGCTTTATCTGCTGAAAATCCTGATGGAAGCACCGAATATTCTTCTTCTCGACGAGCCTACCAATGATCTTGATATTGCTACACTTACCATTCTTGAGGAGTACCTCGACAACTTTGCAGGTGCAGTTCTTGCGGTATCTCATGACCGATACTTCCTTGACAGAATAGCAACTGAGATATTTGAATTCAAGGACGGACAGTGTATCCGTTACAATGGAAATTATTCGGATTATGCAGCTAATGTCCGTTCAAGCGGCGATTCAGACTATAAACCCAAGAAGAAAGCCGAAAAGAAAGAGCGCTCCTACAGCGGGCTTACAAAACTGAAGTTTTCATTCAAGGAACAGCGTGAGTATGCCACAATAGATGAGGATATCGAAAAGCTTGAACAGGATATAGCCGACACCGAAAAAGCAATTGCATCCAATTCATTTGATTATGTCAAGCTTCAGGAGCTTTCGGATAAGAAAGCGGAACTTGAAAATGAACTTGCAGAAAAAATGGAAAGATGGGTATATCTGAATGATCTCGCCGAAAGGATCGAACGAGGCGAAATGATCGAGGTTTAAAGGAGAAATTTATTATGAATGAGATAAAGTGTCCTAATTGCGGTCAGGTTTTTTCAGTGGACGAGGCAGGCTATTCCGCCATTCTCAGTCAGGTGCGGACTGAGGAATTTGAGCGTGAACTGAAAAGCAGGATCGAGATGATCCAGGAATCAGGCAGAAAAGAAAATGAGCTGAATCTGAACAAGGCAATGGCCGAGAAAAACGATGAAATAGGCAGATTACAGCTTGAACTCGAACAGGCAAAAGCGTCCATCGGAAAGAACGAGATGGAATTCGATATGGTGCTTCAGAAGGCAATTGCTGAAAAGGAAAGCGAGATAGTGAAGCTGAATGAACAGCTGAAAAACATTGAAGAATCCGGAGCTCTTGTTACTGAAAATGAAGTGGCAAAGGCGGTAGCTGACAAGGAAAGTCTGATAAGTGAACTCAATATGAAAATTCAGCAGCTCGAATCCGACGCAAAGCAGAACAGCGAACGCATGGAAATGGCAGTGACTAAGGCTGTAAATGACGAAAAGCAGAAATATGAGGAGAAACTGGCTGCAAGCAATGAAGCTCTTTTCAGAAAAAACGAGGATCTTGTCCGGCTTGACGGTGAACTTGCCAAAGCAAAGCTTGAAGGCGAAATTGCCCTTAAAGAAGCCGTTTCAGAGATAGAAAAGCAGCGAGATACCCAGAAAGCCGAGTACGAAGCACAGCTTAAAGCACAGCAGGAGACTCTCGAATACTATAAGGATCTGAAAACGAGAATGTCCACTAAAATGGTAGGTGAAACTCTGGAACAGCACTGTGAAAATTCGTTCAATATGATACGTGCCGCTGCTTTCAGAAATGCCGATTTCAGAAAAGACAACGAAGTCAAGGAAGGCAGCAAGGGTGATTACATATACCGTGAATGCGACGATGACGGCAATGAGATAATCTCCATCATGTTCGAGATGAAGAACGAAATGGACACAACCTCCACAAAGCATAAGAATGAGGATTTCTTTGCAAAACTGGACAAGGACAGAAAAAATAAAAACTGCGAATACGCTGTGCTTGTATCGATGCTTGAAGCGGAAAGCGAACTCTATAATCAGGGCATCGTGGACGTTTCCTTTGACTATGAAAAGATGTACGTCATCCGTCCGCAGTTCTTTATCCCGATGATAACTATTCTGCGAAATGCCGCAATGAATTCTATGGATTACAAAAGGCAGCTCAACGATATAAAGAACCAGGAGATAGATATCACTCATTTTGAAGAACGTATCGAGAACTTCAAAACCGCATTTTCAAAGAACTACTCTACCGCAAGCAAGCAGTTCAATACTGCCATTGAGGAAATAGACAAGACCATAGATCATCTGAACAAGGTCAAGGAAAATCTTCAGAAGTCGCTGAATAATCTTCGCCTTGCCAATGATAAGGCACAGAACCAGCTTACAATAAAAGCTCTTGCCAAGGACAACTCCACAATGATGCAGATGTTTGAAGAACTTGAAAATAACGGTGATCTCTCAATAGAGTAATGTATTATGCTCCCTGAAAAACGGGAGCATATTTTTTTAGGATTTCTGAAATATTATCCTTTTTAAATCGACTATATTAGTAGAAGGGATCAACGTCTTACGAAAGGGGGAACAGATCATGGATGATGCATTGATTATTAATATGCTGTTTGACCGAAATGAAAAAGCACTCGACGAACTGAAAAGCAAGTACAGCAGGCTTTGTTCGTATATCGCAGGCAATATCCTCTCGCAGCACGAAGATGTGGAAGAATGCGTAAACTCAGCTTTTTTTGTGATTTGGAAAAATATTCCGCCCGACACTCCCGATGACCTGAAGACCTACCTTTGCCGTATAGTCAAAAACAAGGCTGTCGATAAGCTGAAGTACAATTCCGCCGATAAGCGGAATCCGCAGTTTGCTGTTTCACTGGAAGAGGTAGCTGACTGCATTCCCGATGAACGTGGAAATGATATCACAACGGAAAAGCTTGCAGAACTGATAAGCAGTTTTCTCAGAGAACAAGACGAAAAGAACCGAAAAATTTTTGTAAGACGTTACTGGTACGGTGATCCGCTTTCTAAGATCGCAGAAAAGTTTAACATGAACGAGAAAACTGTAGGCACAAATCTTTACCGCACACGTATGAAACTGAAGGATTATCTGAAGAAAGAGGGGTATGATGTATGAATGAGTACAAATTCATTGAAGCCATGAACATGATCGACGACGATCTTATCAAAGAAGCCGAAGATTATGAGTTTTTGCAGACATTACCGCCCGAAGCAGACAATATTGCCTCCGAAATTGATACGGATGCTGTTTCCGGTGTAGAATCTTACCATATCGGCCATTGGAAAAGGATAATGGCAGCTGCATCAATTGTTCTTCTTCTGGGCGGAATAGGCACAGGAGGATTTCTCCTTCACCGCCACGGCAAGCCGGAAGTTCCGGATGACAGCGAGATACAGGCAGAAACTGCAATTACAACAATGAAAACAACGGATGCCGCTACCGAGGAATCTTCACTGACGGAAACTGTAAGATCATCAGACAAAAAGAGATCGACAACATCGGCGGCAAAAAAGTCTGAGGATAAGTCAACTACCGTAACTGCGGACAACAGGGGAGTATCAGCGAACGAAACAGGTACTCATCCGACCGAGCCGTCAGCTGTGGGAAGAAGTTCGTCGAAAAATACTACAGGCAATAATTCATCTGCCAGAACTACCTCTCCTAAATCAACCACAGCGAAGAAAACCACAACTGTCAAGACGACAACAACTCCGCCTGCTGCAAAAAATTCTCAGCATATGAAGCATAAAGACGTTATAGCTCTTGCATCGAAAGGCAGCGCACTTACATGGTCAGACTTTGCCCCCTATATCGGCGAGGACGTAGGTTCGGGAATATACATCTACAAGTATAATATTCTTGATGGCTATACTCTCTATGTAATGGGAGTTCCGCCGAAAGCGCCCGACAAGATATGGCTTTACAAAGGCACAGATGCGCCTATGGACGGTGAGCATATCGATATCCGCTATGAAAATATCAATGAGTTTATAAATTCTGAACAGGCACTGAAAGACAAGGAATTGCTCTATAAGGAGATACATCCGGATTCTGTAAGCAGGATACAGGTAACATCCTCATCAGGCAAGAGCACAGAACTTTCTTATCCTGAGGTCAAGAGTTTAGTAAGTCTTCTGAAAGGCAGGGATCTTCTCAGAAAGGACAGCGGCTACGAAGTTCTCAGTCTGAACCGCTATGATATCAATATCAGCTACTACGGCGTAGGTCCCTCCCAGCAGAGAGAGACCAACATCAGCATAATCGGCGACTATCTGATAATCAACGGTGAAAGCTATATCTGCGAAGGCAGCAGCGACAATATAAACCGTTTCCTCTATTCAGTCACTAACCGTGATGAACCACGTTATGTTGAAGTTGGAAACGGCGAAGTATGGTGCTGGAACAACTTTATGGAGTCAAATGTTTCGATGCACGATTATTACGAAAAGATTATTATATCTGCATTCCCCGATATCGTCTTTACATGGAACGGCATGAACGAATCAGGCATAATGTTAGAGAGAAACGGCGAGAAGATCATTACTCTCGGCGGTATGCCTCTATGGAGCGCATTTTTCACTGATCTCAACGGCGACGGCTATCCTGAGATATGTTCATCACTTAGTATAGGCAGCGGTATCATAGATACAAGAGTTGGCGTATACGATATCAAAAATGAAAGACATTATGAGCTTGAGGGAAGAATGGATGAGATAGATTATTTCCTTTTCATGGAAAACGGCGAACTTTTCGTAAACAAGCAAAGCGCAAATATTGGTTGGGCACCTCTGTCAGCTAACGGAGAAAAAGGCAGACTCGCCATTGAAAACGATACACTTGTATTCAAACCGGTATAAAACCAAAAGTGCCTCCTTAACTGTGGTACTCGTATAGCAGCTTTATATGTATTTATCGGGGGAAAACCTTTCTGAGGAAAGGTTCTTCCCCCGTACCCCCTTTCCAAAGACTTTTAATAGAATTTTGCCCCATAGAGGGCGCTCCCAGTAATACTACTGGTTTTCACATCTTACGTGGAGCGCCCTCTATGGGGCAAAATTAATACTGAAAGTTTTAGG
>Ga0129307_1000207_pt1 | contig 103322 bp, 92 predicted proteins | sample P1105metagenome_FD_94437 | JGI IMG/M metagenome (GOLD analysis project Ga0129307, IMG submission 94437) | Capybara group fecal microbial communities from Wisconsin, USA - P1105 metagenome | ecosystem: Host-associated > Mammals > Digestive system > Large intestine > Fecal | place: USA: Wisconsin... | reverse complement strand
TCCAATCCATAGATGATTGCATTCCTCAGCTTAAGGAAATAGCCGAAGAACAACTAAAACTATTGGCGGCATAACGCCAAATGGGACCTAAAGGTAATTTACACACAAAAAAGGACTTGACCTCGTATCGCCTTTTTAGCTGACGGACAAATTTATGATTTTCCATTTTCTGCAAGCCAGTATTCCAAAAGCCTTCGATTTGGCTGATACTCCACAGCCTTCCTTTGTCATTTACGCAACTTAAGAGTCTCTATTCATCAGCCATCTTCTCACTACCTTCATCTATGGCTTATGCCTGATTCGTTTTCATAAATTTTCCCGTCAGCCACTTCCCCACTTCTATGATTATGGCTTACATTTTTTTCATTTTCATCATTTTCCACGTCAGCCATGTCCCAATATCTCAGTATTATGGCTTACGCTTTCCGGAATTCCATAATTTTTCAATCAGCCAACTTTCTCCTCCCCCCACTTTTGGCTGAATTTCAAATATAACATAAGAGCCGGCAAATTCTGCCGGCTCTATACCTCATAACTTATATAATAACCAACTACCTTGATGTCTTTTCTTTATATGCTGCTTCCATCTTCTGCATTTCTTCCTTTACAAAATCCGCAGTTTCAAAGTACAGCTCATCCAAGGTTTTTCCAAGAACTTTTTCAAAATCTGCATTGGACTTCAGCAAGGCGATGGTTTTCTCCATGCCGTAGGTTTCGTAGACATATTTCAGAATGCTACCGTATTCTGCATAATACATGCGATTGATATCTACCGGATAAGGTAGCCCTCCCGAGGATTTGTGCTTAGAACTTCGAACACTTTTATCCTTAAAATTTTGCATATAAATATCATACATTATATAGGATTTATCCAGTTCCAACATATCCGCCGTCCATTTTTTCCCATCTACGCCTTCCTTATTGAAACCATCCGCCATATACTGCCGACATAGTTCATATTCTCGATTTCCAAGTTGGTAGGAAGCAAGCCACTCCGCCACTCCTTCCACACAAAACCTGGAAAAACTATTATCCATAATTTTTCCCTCTCCCAGAGTCAAATAATGAATATACTCGTGAAACAAACATGATGCCGTATTCTCCCAACAACGATTTGTTTTTATCATCAATGTTGTGGGCTCCATTATACCGTTCGTCCCTTTCTGATGATGATAATCCAAAACAAGTTTGGCTTTTCCCACATCATCCGGCAAGTAATCCTTCAGAAACTCCCTTGCCTCTGCAAAATCTTTTTTTCGAAGGGGTTCATACTCCATATATTTACGAACCATTTCCTGCCAACCGATACGCTTTACATCTTTGCTGTACCAAACCCAAACCGCATCTTCCTCTTCTATCTCGTAATCTGCTGGGTCAGTCGGGTGATCCGGTTGGTCATACACGCAGTCACTTTGTTTTACAAACACCTTCGCAAACTCTGTGTACTTCGCCTTGCAACCAATGTATTTCAGCCACTCGTTTTTTTCTTTTTCCAGATTTCTCTTATCACAGTTTTCCAAATTTTCGCATAATCCCTCGTAATCCTTTAGCGAATATGCCTCCACATACCACCTCGCAATGGATTTCGCCGCCATTTTTGTCATTTGGACCTGTTCTTTCTCGAATATCGCTGTATCCGCCATAGGAATACAGAAATCCAGCAAAAATTGATTTTCTTTTTTGGAAAAGTATTCTCCTAACGTTTTTTCATCCACGTTATCTTTCTCGTTGATTAATTTATTCTCTTTGCAATACAAATACAGTAATCCGTACTGCTCCAATCCAGTCATTTTGTGCACCCGGTTTAGCCCTTGCCAAAGTGCATCATAATTCAATCCATCTTCGAGATTTATATACTTCCCATCTACCGCCCGGTCAAGAATAATTTCTTCTCCATCTCTCTGCGCTCCCACAATCTTATCTGCATATGATACCAGCTTAGATTCCTTTTTGATAAACGCTTTCGCCCTTTTTTCATCAAAACGCTCCTCGTCGAAACAATATTTCACCTTATCGTAAATAGTAGTTTTAAAACATTTGGGTTTAACTCCTACTGCCCCTTCATATCCTCGCATAGGCATTGTCTTTTTTGACCACTCTAACTGCAAATGTTCTTGCACGTTTTTTGCTTCTTCACCTTTGCAAGCCGCAAGCATCCCCAAAAGCAATCCCACTACAAGCAGTGCATTGATTAGTCTTTTTCGCATTCTTTGCCCTCCAGTTAATTTGATGCTTTAGCTTTATATTCTGCTTCCATCTTCTGCATCTCTTCCTTCACAAAATCCGCAGTTTCAAAATATAGCTCATCCAGTGTTTTTCCGAGAACTTTTTCAAAATTCCCCTTTGACTTAAGCAGTTCCATGGTTTTATCCTTGCCGTAGGTTTCGTAGACATATTTAAGGATGCTACCGTATTCTGCATAATACATACGATTAATATCTACCGGATAAGGCACGCCTTTTTTAGCTTTTCGGGAAGAATCACGCATGGTTTTTTCTTGCAGCCCATAGCAAAACTCCTGGTAGAGGCTGTATGCTTTATCGAAGTCCAGCATATTCGCTTCCCACTTCTTTCCGTCAACCCTTTCTTTATTGTAGGCATCCGCCATATACTGCCTGCCCAGTTCATACTCTTGATTCTCCAATTGGAAAGACGAAATCCACGTAGCCACGCCTTCCATGCAAAACAAATTTTCGCAGCTCTCTATAATCTTTTCTTTCCCCAATGTCAAGTAATGTATGTATTCATGAAGCAAGCAGATTGCAGTGTTTTCCCAGCAACGGTTGGTTTTTATCATCAATGTTGTAGGCTCTGTCACACCGTTTGTCCCTTTTTGATGATGATAGTCCAATACAATCTTGGCTTTTCCTACATTCTCTGGTAAATAGTCCTTCAAAAATTCCCGCGCCTCGGCAAAATCCTTTTTCCGAATGGGCTCATATTCCTTATATTTACGAAGCATTTCCTGCCAGCCGATACGCTTTATATCTTTACTGTACCAAACCCAGATGGCGTCTTCCTCTTCTATTTCGTAGTCGGCGGGGTCGTATACCTTCATTGACTCTTCATATGCACAGTCGGTTGGTTTTACAAATACCTTATAAGACTCCGTATACTTCGTCTTACAACCGATTGTTTCCAGCCAATTATTTTTCTCCTTTTCCAATTCTTTCTTATCAAAAGTTTCCAGATTTTTACATAGCTTCTCGTAATCCTTTAGTGAATGCTGGTTCACATACCACATGGCAAATGACTTTGCTGCTGCTTTCGTCATTTCTACCTGTTCTTCCCCAAAAATCATTGCATCAATCATTGGGACGCAAAAATCCAATAAAAACTGATTTTCACCATCAGAAAAATACTTTCCAAGTTGTTCTTCGTCTATCTGTTCCTCGGAAATTTGCTTATTATTTACACTGTACAGATAAAACAAACCATACTGCTCCAGTCCGGACATCTTGTATATTCTGTTTAATCCGCTCCACAAGGTATCAAAGCTTATATCTTCCTCAATATTTATGTATTTGCCCTCCACCGTTTTGTTTAGAAATAATTCCTCGCCATCTCGCTCTTTCTCGAAAACGGTATCCGCATAACTTATCAAACCGGAAATTCGCTCAATAAAGATTTTCGCCCTTTTTTCTTTGAAGGTTTCTTCAGCAACGCTATACGTCACATTGTCATATGTTGCACTTCGAAAATAACTTGGCTTACCATTCTGTCCATCACCCTGCAAAATTTCAATTGGAAGTATCTTCTTCTCCCACGTTAGTTGTAGCTTTTTGGGCGCAGACATACTACTTAACCCATTATTACCAGAACATGCCGCAAACATCCCCAAAAGCATGCCCAATACAAGTGCTGCACTGATTAGTCTTTTTCGCATTCTTTGCCCTCCTGTCCTTTTATTTTATACACTTCTACGTGATTCTTCGCCTTTTTAACATAACACATCCGGACAAGCAAAAAAATACCCAGAGTTGTCATGTCGTCCCCGGACAACTCTGGGTATTTCCTTATTTACAAACAACTGTGCACATCTTGTTACTAAGAAAATCTACCGTAGCCTGATCTTTTATGAGGCTTGATAATTCTAGCATTTGGGACAGCGGTTCAATATCCGCTGTCTTTTTCTCTTCTCTTTCATTCCACCATTTTGCATAGTGGGTGTCTACAATTGTTCTTACTTTTTTGTTAATACGCTGTATCTCCTGCAATTTATCACAATATTGATTAGAAACATCAAAGATTCCACTGTTTCCATATAATGATTGAAAAACATCAAAAAATACCGCTAATGCCCTAGAATAATTGACTCCTAAATCTTCATAATATAACCCTTTGCAATAGTTCTCCAACCTTTTTACAACTTTAAAATCTACGTCATGCTCCCCTTCTATTGCAGAAATTGTACTTGAAAAATATGATAATTCATTGATGGTAAAATATTGATTTTCTTCTTGCAAAGCTTCCCAAGGAATACTCTCTTCCACAAGTTGATGGACCTTATTCAAGAACTGCCTTGCGGTTATTTTTCGACTCTTATATGTAATTACACATTTGTACCATTCAAACTGCTGTTTATTATATGGAATTTCCATATTCACTTCGCTTTCAATTTGTGTTAAGATCCTGTTTGCTTTTTCAAAGCGATTTGAGAAAAAAGCATCTGAAAACTCATCAATTAAACATTTTCCGCTGTAACTGGATACCACCAAATCATTCCGTATCATATATGGTGGCAAATGCAACCGTTCCATAATCCGTCTCAGATTTTCCTGCTGCCCCTTTACTTTGCCGTTTTCGATTCTCCAAACCGTCTTAACATCCATGTCGTTTCCAGCTAATTCTTTTTCCGTCATATGAAGCATTTTTCTTCTTCGACGAATTACATCGGATATGTTTTCCACGTTCCGAATGGCATAATAAATAGCGGTGTTTGTGGTTTCTTTTTCTATCCCCACATCCCTACATATCCATTCTACTGCCTCACACCAACGAACATTTTCTTCATATTGCTCTTTCCAGGCCTCCTCACCTTTCAACGTTTCCCTAAGAATTCCTAGAGTCTCCCTTCGGCAAGATAGAATCTCCCACATATACATTAACGAGCCGTAATTTCTAAGAATCTCCAACGCTTCATCCAGCCATCGATTTATTCCTATGGTCATGGATAATTCCCATTCCGGATATTTTTCTTTCATGGAGCAATAATAGTAGTATATTGCCTTGGGGAAGGTCTTCCCCTGAAATTGGTCGTCACTAACCCTTTTTTGAATGTATTTTGCTACTGCTAAAAACCATTCCGGATTATGTTCCGTATACCAATAATAGTCCAACAATGTATCAAGTTCCTCTACGGAAAGGACTGTTTCATCCAAATGTTCCGGTTCCACGTTTTTAACAGTAAACAAAAGTGACTTTTTCAGATATTCCTGTATTTCTTGCCTGTCCCCCTGTATACAAGATAAATACATCGCCTTCATCCGATAAAAAAATTGTTCCCGCAAAATATTGCTCTTGGCAAACTCTTTTTCAAATAAATCCAAATTCTCCTTTGCCAAAGGATAGTCCCCTTTGGCAATTCCATATACGATGCGGGACCGGGCTCGCCAGCACGCATATGAACTGTCATCCGCATACTGTGCAAAACTCTCTGCTCCGATTCCCAGCCTTTCCAATAAACGATTCATTACCACATTGGGTAATTTTCGTTTTCCGTTTTCAAAGTGCAGTATCTGACTCTCCGAACATAAGCCGTTGCCCAATTGCTTTGCCAATATCTGCTGCTCTTTCCGTCTTTCCTTTACAAAATCTGCCCATACCAGTTGTTCATCATTCATGATGTCTCGTATTCCTCGCTTTTAACACTTTATATTCCCTTATGAGTTGTACTCATTTAAATATTATACCATAAAGCAGGAGCCGAGCGAACAAAGAAATTATCTTCATCTGGGCATACAAAAGCTGTTTTCCTCATAACGCCCAGGGAATCACCTCATTTTGGGCGACTGAGACATTTTTCTTCCACCTGCCCAAAGTTCACCTCGATTTCTGGGCATATATGTCAAGAAAGTACTGTCCTGCCCAAATCAGCGCTTTTTTCTGGGCAGAATGGAACTTTTTTCGCTATATGCCCAGCCTGCCTCCCTTCCGTGGGCAGCAGGTTCACTTTACTTCGTATATGCCCAGCAGATGATAATTTCCAACAAGACAGCCTTACAGCAACGAATGAATGACGCCGTCCCGGCACTGGTTGGGGGTGATGCCATAAGGCAGATTGCCGGTATCCATCATGTTATGGGAGCCAAGGAAGCCGCCGGGTTCTAAGGGAAACATGGCGGTATCATACATATTGCCAAGACCGGAAACCACCTTCACAATAATAACCTTGCGTCTTCCGGGGCGACGGATGTTCTGAAATTCCTCTGTAGAATCCGGTTCTTCTTCAATGGATAAAAGTGCCTGCCGTATCTTTCCTGCTACCCGGTCTGCAAAGCGGTGCGCCTCCATAATTCCTTCCGCGCTTCGTCCATGACCTTCTTTAAAAGTAACATCTACGTGGATTAGATAGTCCGTGGATGCCGGCGTTCCAGCCCGCTCAAAGACTACCTGATTTTTCAAAAGTCCTTCGGAGGAACCGATATTGCTGGGCTGAAATCCTCCTTCCTCTGCTCCGGTTACCATCATGGTTACACCGGTGAAAAGCCGAGTAATTCCTTCTCCCAATTTTCCTTCTTCTTTTGCTGCAATGGGGAAAAAGTCCAAATTGGAATTTACGAAAAGATGAGTCTGTCCGGGAGCAAGAAGGGTTACCTTGGCTTCTTTTATATAGGTTTTATCATAAGGAACAGTGGAAATATCTTCCGGAAATGCTTCCTTTGAGAAGGCATAACGCTTCTGTACCAGCCTGCCTGTTATCTGTTCTGAAATTATCTCCGAAGTTACTTCTTTCCCGGCACGCTTTAGCTTCAGTTTCACCAGTCCTACGGCTTTTTTCGCATCATATTCCGTCAAATTATTATCTCCGACTACGCAGGATTCATAACCACTGGCATTTTTATTAAAGTCCACGATACAATCCACATAGTCATTATCGCACACCAGTCGTCCCTGCAGGCCAATATAACTTAGCCCCACTGCCGGGATTCCCCGTCGTCCCAGTTCTTCAATTACCGAAACGAAGTCCACATGATGATTTCCCCAACCATCAATGGCAACAATCGCTGCGTCTGCCTGCATTAGTCCGGCCAAATCCCCTACGCGCTTGGCAGTATAGATCTTCTCATCGCAGTTTTCCGATACCCCGTCTACAATAATTCCTGTAAATTCCAGGTCTTTATCCTCTGAAAGCGCTTTTGTAAGCGGACAAAAAAAATGATGCTTCGTGGTCATTTTAATACTTGGTCCAAGTCCCATAGCCGCTCCTCCTATATTTCTTTCCGATGCTTTTCCGAATTTCGTCAGCCTCTTTTCCAACTTTGAGACTATGGCTTACAGTTTCTCAACTTTCATGTTTTCTCGCCTCAGCCAGATTTCAATGGTCCTACCTATGGCTGACTTCAAATATAGCACAAGAGCTGACAGTTCTGCCAGCTCTGTGTTTTGTAGTATATGGATATAAATGAACAAAAATTAAACGTTATGTCTGTACTCGTAAGGTAATACCTTTGTCTGATTGTAGCTTGGGCAATCACGAACCCACTCGAGGGATTCTTTGATGATTGCTGTCTGCATTGGTTTGTTGTTTGGCTCTCCGGCGTTAGATCCGATGGGCACATGTGGTGCGGTAATACGTGGTGCACCCTGCTGTCTAGCGATTGGTGGCAATGCAGCAATAACAACACAGCTCATGCCTGCTTCTTCACAGCAACGAGTTACGATTGTTGCAGAACGATGACAGGTTCCGCATCCACCGGTACAAAGTACGATATCAACACCCTGCTCTTTTAATTTCTTAGCGATTTCAGGACCTGTCTCGTTGGTAAACTTCTCAACGTTTCCACCGCCACCCATGAAGGTGTAGGTTTCATCTGCTAAAGATCCGATGAATCCCTCGTCTACTAATTCATGAAGACGATCGATTGGGAACATAGCATTTACGTCCTTGTTGATATCAGAGTTATCAAATCCACCGTGTGTTACCATTAAGTTACTGGATGGAGTATTGAACTCGATGGTACGATAGGAGAAATCTCCGGATGTGTTAAACGGTGTCTGATCTTTTTTATGAATACCGCCGGCGGTGATAAAAGCAACTTTACACTCACTTAACGGTTTCTTTAATTCTGTAAATACCGGCTTCGGTACAACCGGTACGAAAATTTCGGATTGCATTCCTTCTTTGGTTGTAAGCATTTACTTATCCTCCTTAAATTGATTCCACTGGAATGTCGCGTTTTCCAACGACATGCATACAGCTAAAGTAAAACTGAACATCCTGCCCTACTTCCAGTGCCACCGGCGTGAACATCCACCGGCGGGGCACTGCAATGGTTCCCATATTATCCATAATGGCAACCTTGGCGGCAGTGTCATTTACTTCAATGATCTTACCTCCCAATAAACATGGGCTGATTTCGTGTTCGGTCACCATATCACCACTGTCGTAGTCGTATGGATTTTCAATCACTTCAATATAGCTGAAATAAAATTCCATTTCATGTCCCGGCTCTATGGGTTCTTCGAATTGTATCAGCTTCTGTGGTACGCATATTACGCCGAGCCGACCGTGCAGATGGACTTTAATCATGCCATTCGATACCTCTTTTACAAGGCCGCCCATTTTAATCGGGTTAATCATATATTCCATTAGTGTAACGTTCCGTTATCTAATAATACAGTCTCCGGAAGTCCTAATAACTTGTTATTTGCGTTAATAACATCGTTATTCCATTTCTTTTCAGCCGGCTTGATTTCTACGCCTGCCATCTTATTCTTTAACATCTGGATTGCACGAGCTGCAACTTCTTTGGTTACACAGGAACATCCTGCTACGTTGTTCTCGAATCCACCCTTGTCCATGTTCTCTTCTACCATGGCGGTTGCATACTTGTTACCAACAACAAGCTGTCCCTGGTAAGCACAGAAGGATACACCAACTACAGGGATATCACGTTTTCCGGCCTGTCCGATATGCTGAACAAAATCGATGTGGTTGTTACCGAATCCTTCGGTTGTAATGATACATCCGTCGATATCCAAAGACTCCAGTAAGAATCCAAGTCTTTCGGATACCCATAATTTCTCATCGTTAACCTGTGGGCTACCTACACATACAACACCGATTAAGTCAAGCTCTGTATCAGCTGCAAGTCCTTCTACGAGCGGCTCGCGGATGTAGTGACGGGTCATTTCCTTGGTTGCAGGTCCGATACAGGTTAATGCATGGATGGATCCGTCTCTTACCTGGTTCGGAGTAAGCATAATCGGCACGTTACCGCAGTCTACGTTCTTCTGTCCACCAAGAATACCACATGGCTCTGTTGGGCAGATTACGTTATCATGCATAGCACCCTGTCCCATGATTTCTTTTACTAAAACGACACGTGGGTTGCCTGCTCTACGTACGTCTTCACATACTTCTTCACGAACAACTTCACCTTCGTAATTCTTTAATACTTCACGGATTGCCTGAATAATGTAATCCTGACATTTGTGTGCTGCAAATGGGCCAGGTCTGGTCATACCGGTTAATCTTTCGATTACAGCGTGGCAACGAATGATGATATCATTTTCATCTGCACATCCCGGATGTCCGAAATACATCTTCTCATCCAAATATCCTTCGGAAGAACCGAACTCGTGAACCTGAACACCATCCTCGTCAACACCTGTTAACATGAATACAACGCCGTCAAGCACTTTTGTCACACCTTCACCAAGCTCACCTTCTACTTTGGTAGCGATTGGACATACATCCATAATGGTTTCGGTATAGATATGTCTCTTATCCGGATAGATTACGTCAAGCTCTAAGGATTTACATAATGCATCCTCTAAAACTGCCTTGTCGGTCAACTTCTTGTCGATGGTTAATTTTCCGTTCTTTAAAGAAGTCTCGTTTCCGATTTCAACATCAGTAATCTTAATATGTTTCTTTAATAAGGTACGAATAACTTTTTTCTCGCCTGTAGGCTGTGCTACAGCTGCTTCGCCTGCTTCTGCAGGAACTCCCTCTGCACATACAGTTCCGTTTACTGCTCCCACCGGAACATCCAGTCTTAAGCCTTCAATCTTATCGGCTTTATCAATCTCAATATGAATCATTCCATTTCCTCCTACGGTTGTCTTAACCTTTGGTGCAGCTGCACTCTTTGGTGCTTTTGTTTCTGCCGGTGCTGCCTTTGGTGTACTTTCAGTTTCATTCACCTTGTCAAGCACATCTCTGGTAATCGGTGTCAATGCTTCCACATCTGTTAAAAGCGTACTTCCAAGTACCTGTTCGATGCGAAGTCCATCCGGACTTAAGGTAAGAAGTCCGGCTTCTACCATATCATCGAATAATCCCGGATCTTCCAGATCTGCAGCGCTGATTACTAAACCTTTTTCTCTTCTGCAACAAAAGATTGCAGGATCTTTTAAGTGCTGCTGTAATGTCTCGTTTGTAATAGACATCTTCCTTCTCCTCCTTATTTTTTAATTGCTCTTACTATCTTATGGTTTACCGCACGTAACGCGCCGTCTGTGCAGTGGTAAACCGGCAATCCCATTTTAGGTGCACAGGACATAACGGTGTTGGAGCAATCGGTACAGTTTCCGATTAAAACTGCCTGGGCTCCGGCTTTCTTTAAAGCCATTACCTTCTGAACCTGTCCCGGACATCTTCCCGGGTTTTCACATTTCAAGCTTCCCTTTACTTCCTTTGCCTGTTTACAACATTCCACGCCAACCACCTTGGAACCAAGGCTTTCCGCCAACTGCTGCATACGCTCTTTGTTGGCTCCGCAGGCACATACCAAAAGACCGATTTTTTCAGGTCCCTTCGGGAAACATTCTGCGGCAATAAGACCTCCGGTGGTTTTTACCACCACGTCTTGCATGGTAGTTCTTTTTCCGGTAAAAGGTCCTCCCATAATCAACTCGCCGCAATCCGGATTTACGCCGCCGGCACGTTCAAACATGGTTTCAACCGGCGTGCCAAGAGGTACATCCATAAAAATCTGGATTAACTTGTCCTGCAAGTTGCCTTTGATTTTGCCGCCTACGGTCATATCCTTATCAATAAGCGGTTTTTTCAAGTCAACGGCCTCCTGAATGCGACAAGCGGTTTCTGCATTAATTACAATGGCATTTGCTTCAAGCGGAAGCGCCGTAACCGGCAATACTTCTCCAAATACCTCTCGGATAATAGCTCTTTCTTCACCCATAGGGTACATATCCATCAGGGGAACAATTCTCATATTCTTGTAATTTCCAAGAATTTTCTTTAAGGCATTAATAGCCTCCGTGTGATATTCCTTAATGGCAATCACACCATCTTTTGCCCCTGAAACTTCCATTGCAATTTCCAGTCCCCGTAAAAGCTGTTCCGGATGCTTTTCGATTCTTTCAATATTGTGAGAAAGAATGGGCTCACATTCCGCGGCATTGATGACAACAGTTCCCTCTTTTTCAAAAGGCTTGGAAAACTTTGCGTAAGTCGGAAATCCGGCACCCCCAAGTCCAACCAGACCTGCTTCTTTAATAAGCTCTAAGGGTTTTCTCTTTTTCAACTTTACAAAGTCTGCACTCTGCTTTTCATCCGGTAAAATCCCTATCTCATCTTCGCTGACGGATTCTACCATTCCGGATACACTGGAAAAAATATTTGCCCCCAATCCATCCTCCGGCTGTGCTGCAATGAGTTCTCCACGCTTCACCGAATCTCCGCATTTAACAACCGCAACGGACGGCTTTCCTATACACTGTTTCAAAGGAAAACGGTATAGTTCTGACATCTTTTCCTCCTCCTTTCCGAAATTCTTACTTTTCGCTTGCAAAATGAGTATACCTTGGTGTAAGATATTTGAAAAGCGACATTCTAAGCATCTAGATATGTCAAATATTACTACCACGTTGAAAAGGAGCATTCCATGGATAATTTAATAAAATATAAGCTGTTTTCTCTTACGGCTGAAACCGGAAATATTTCAAAAACCGCAGCTTTATCCGGTTATACCCAGTCCGGTGTAAGTCATACCCTAAAGCGGTTGGAAGAGGAAGTGGAACTTCAACTTTTTGTCAGAGACCGCTACGGAGTTCGCTTAACTCCCTTAGGCAAAGAATTTCTTCGCTATGTCAACAGCTTATTGGCGGAGGAAGAACGGCTTCGCCAATTTATTTATGATACCAAGGGGGTGGAATACGGCTCTTTAACCATCGGAACCTACACCAGCATCTGTACTTACTGGCTTCCCCCCATGTTAAATGCCTTTCAGTTTGATCACCCTTCCATTCAAATTAAATTACGGGAAGGTGGAAGTCAGGAATTGGAAACCTGGCTGGCGAACCGGGATGTAGACATGATTTTTTGCAGCCGTCAGCCGGAAAGCAACTATGAGTTTTGTTCTTTAAAAAAAGATATTTTAATGGCGGTACTTCCCAAAGACTATCAGCACACGGGAACTACCTTTCCCCTGGAGAAATTCCAGACGGTTCCATCCATTTTACCGGAGGCGGATGTGGATCGTGATATTTATACGGTGCTCCACGATCATCGCATTACCCCACGCATCCGTTTTACCGCCAAAGAAAACCACACCATTATGGCCATGGTGGAAAATCATTTAGGTATCTCCATTGTCCCATCTTTGGCATTAACGGATGCCTCCCATGATGTACGCTCATTACCTATCGAGCCTTTATTTGAACGAGATCTGGGAATCGGATATTTAAGTCAGGAAAGCCTTTCCCCCATTGGAAAGAAATTCCTGTGGTTCACCCAGGAGTATTTTTCCTCCCAATCTGAATAAAATTTTAGAAAAATGGACATCCTCTTATTGAGATTAAAAAAGGGGATGTCTTTTTATGTCGGTATACAAAGTAGACTTATGCGGAGTCAACACTTCCGCCTTACCCTTACTGAAAGAAGCTGAGAAAAAAATACTTTTTGAAAAAATCAAAGAGGGGGATGAATCTGCCAAAGAAGCCTATATCAAAGGAAATCTCCGGTTGGTGTTAAGTGTGATTAAGCGTTTTTCCTCTGCCGGGGAAAATGCAGACGATTTATTTCAAATCGGCTGCATCGGCCTGATTAAATCCGTAAACAATTTTGATCCGAATCTTGGAGTAAAATTTTCTACCTATGCAGTTCCCATGATTATCGGGGAAATCCGTCGGTACTTACGGGACAACGGTAGCATCCGAGTCAGCCGCTCTTTGAAAGACCGTGCCTATAAAATCATGGTAGCCAAAGAAGCCTACATGAAGGAGCATCAAAAAGAACCTACCTTTGAGGAACTGGCAAAGCTTCTTGACTGCTCTGCCGAAGAAATTCTATACTGTCTGGATGCCATGCAAAACCCGGTCAGTCTTTTTGATCCGGTATTTAGCGACGGGGAAGATACCCTCTACGTAATGGATCAGGTTAAGGATAAAAGAAACACGGAAGATAACTGGTTGGATAATCTGTCTTTAAAAGAAGCCATGAACAATTTAAATTCCAGACAGCAAAATATTATTCGAAAACGCTTTTTGCAGGGAAAAACCCAAATGGAGGTGGCGGAAGAAATCCATATTTCTCAGGCCCAGGTTTCCCGCCTTGAAAAAAGTGCCTTAAAAGAAATGAGGGCTTACTTATAAGCCCTCGTTTTTTTGCATATCCTTCTTTAACTGACGGATAATCCGTTTCTCGATTCTGGAAATATAGGATTGGGAAATCCCCAGCTTATCTGCCACCTCTTTCTGGGTTAAAGGTTCTTTCCCCGAAAGGCCGTAGCGCAATTCAATGATGTAGCGCTCTCTTTCGCTTAAATTCTTTAGGGCTGCCTTTAAAAGTTGCCTCTCCGCTTCCTGCTCCATTCCTTTTTCCACCACATCTTCCCTGGTTCCTAAGATGTCCGATAAAAGCAACTCATTGCCGTCCCAATCCACGTTTAAGGGTTCATCAATGGATACCTCCAACTTATGCTTGCTGGTTCGTCGAAGATACATTAAAATCTCATTTTCAATGCATCGAGAAGCGTAAGTTGCCAGCTTAATCTGTTTATGGGGATTGTAGGTATTCACCGCCTTCATCAGTCCTATAGTTCCAATGGAGATTAAATCCTCCACCCCCACTCCCGTGTTGTCGAACTTTTTGGCTATGTATACCACCAACCGCAGATTATGTTCAATCAGGCAAACCTTCGCCTCCGGATCCTGCTGTTGATATAAAAGCCGTATGCAATCAGCCTCTCTTCCCGCATCCAGGGGTGGTGGCAACACATCTGCTCCCCCTATGTAATGAACCTCCGACTGTCGTTTTACCAGCATCCCTCGAATCTGCGGTAAAATTGCTTCGGATACTGCCTGAAGGGAGCACCACACGCTCTTACTTTCCATCATTTCTCATCTCTCCTATCTCTATTTTTCATTTTGTCCAAAGGTTGTATGTAATAACATTTGACACTGTCCCCGGTGAATTTTCCCGGTCACCAGGATTCCGATTCTGGGTTTCTCTACAAATTCCCACTTTCCTTTTCGATACACCCCAAGCCTGTCTGCTACAATCACTTCAGTAATGCTGCTTCCCGCAATGGTATGATAGCATACCGGCTGTTTAGGCTTTTCATACAGTGCAAGAATGGGCTGCAACCATTTTTCCTCTGCAAGAAATACAGGTTTCCCGGAAAACGGCTCGCATAGCATATTTCCGGAATCGTAAAAAGCCTTGCCGCAAAGTTTGATTTCCCTGTAAAAAAGAGTTATCTCAAAACAGTTCTGTCTCCGCCTTTTTTGATTATGCAAAATCCGGAAAACACCATATAGTCCCATGGTGGTAAAAACCTCCATCCAAAGGGAATAGTTGTGAAACACTCTGTTTTCCCACTGACTGGCTCCATAAAACAGGATGGTGGAAATATAACACAGTAACCATTCCCGTCCCGGTAGCGGCTCCTTCTTTTTGTAAAAACAAAGTCCCACCGCCATTGGCAAGAAAACAAGATGCACTAGGATTACATACCAAAAATAGGAAAATATGCACACTCCCACCGTTTCCAGACCGGATATAAGAATTGTAACCGCCAGTTTTGTCCAACGCTTTTTCGGATGCTCCCCTATAAGTTCCACCACACTTAAGGCATAGTATATCTCAACAGCCTGCATAAGAAAATATACGTCCGGATAAAACAGATACATGGATCCACCTTCTTCCTGCCTGTTTCTCCTTTAAAGTATACTCACACAACCCCTTTGGCTCTGTCGAAACTCTCCCTTCATTTCCCTTTTTCACCGCAAAAAAAGACAACCGCTTTCACGGTTGTCTTCTAATAGTTGTTGTTATTTATTTCTTGTATTCTGCAAAAAGTCCGGAATCTTAATATCCTTCTGCGGAACCTTGCTCTCAATGGTTTCCGGTTTACGGATTCCCATAAACGGTTCATTGGTTGCAGTATGTGCCTGAGCTGCCGGCTGTGGCTTCGGCTCAGAATGGTTTACAGCTGCCTGATGTGTAGGCTGGGTAGCTGCAGTTGTTGCAAAACCGCTTCTTGGCTGCGTTGGTGCCACAGGCTGCGGACGTGTCATGCCTACACCTGCTCCGGTATGATACTTCATACCTGCCATCAATGTACTTGCACTTGGACGCTCCTCCAATCCGGTAGCAATAACGGTAATAGATACCTCGTCCGGCTTGGTGTCATCATATTTCGCACCAAAGATAACGTTAGCATTCTCTCCGGCAAGTTCCTGTACATAACTAACTGCATCATTGGTATCAAACAGTCCGATATCTCCGGTGATGTTAATAATAACATGAGATACACCGTTGATGGAGGTTTCAAGCAGCGGGCTGGCAACAGCAGCTTTCACTGCTTCTGTAGCCTTCTCCTTACCCTTACCAACACCGATACCGATATGTGCAATACCCTTGTCCTGCATAACGGTCTGTACGTCTGCGAAGTCAAGGTTAATAAGTGCAGGTACATTAATCAAATCTGTAATTCCGGATACTGCCTGCTGCAATACTTCGTCTGCCTTCTTCAATGCATCCGGGAAGGTTGTGGAACGATCCACAATCTCCAACAATTTATCATTCGGGATAACAATTAAAGTATCCACGTTCTCCTTCAAATTCTGAATACCGGCGAGGGCGTTCTTCATACGCACGGTACCCTCAAACTTAAATGGCTTGGTAACAACACCTACGGTTAAAATTCCCATTTCCTTGGAAATTCTGGCAACAACAGGTGCTGCTCCTGTTCCGGTTCCACCACCCATACCACAGGTAACGAAAACCATATCGGCTCCTTCTATAGCCTTACGGATTTCTTCTTCACTTTCCTCGGCTGCCTTCTGTCCTCTCTCAGGCACTCCGCCGGCACCCAGACCCTTGGTGGATTTCTCACCAATCTGGATTGGAGTTGGTGCATTACACAACGCCAATGCCTGCTTATCCGTATTAATTCCCACAAATTCTACTCCGTCAATATTATCCGCAATCATACGGTTAACGGCATTATTTCCAGCTCCACCGACACCCACAACGATGATGTGCGCGCCTCCGCTCACTCCTGTATTATTTAATTCAAGCAAGGTTCTTCCTCCTTCATACTGCAGTTTCCATTTCTCCAATTTCTATTCTTAAAGATATAACTTACTTTGGTTATACTTGGCCTATCATGGCACTATTATATAATAACTTTTTTCCATAAAATTTTCAACACTTTTTTCTACTTCTCTTTACGGAAGGTGATATCGGATTCTTCATTCGTCCAGTCTTCCATATGCAAAGTGCCCTTTAAGCCTTCAATTTCCGGAAAAATCTTTTTCAACCGGACAAGCTTCTCATTCAAATTCGTGGCATTGCCGAAATTTACCGTCACATCTTTGTAAAGCAAACAGAAGCTGATTCCATTTTCTACCCGGATTTTCTGAGGCATTAACTCATATTTTTCAAGAGTATTGGTTAAGGAAAGCAAATTCTTAAATGTTGAACCATTCTCTGTTTTCAGGGTTTCATAAAGCTTCACATCTTTTACGGAAAGTCCCTGAAGTTCCACTACTCCTTCAATGATTCGGGTGGATAATTCTTCCACAATACCATCCTTATCGATATAGGCAAATTGACCGGTACTGTCCACATATAAATATCCTACCATGTTCTTTTCATATACATGAACCTTCACACTTCCCGGTCCCTTCCACTGAATCTCCATAGTATCCACAAAGGGAAGGGTCTTAGGCTTTTTCCATTTATATTTCAAAAATACATACACGCTGTTCCAGGAGTATTTGTCGTTAAAAACTACCTGCTTAATCTCCTCATCGGTATGAATTTCATTTCCTTCGATTTGAATTGTTTTGATTCTGCATCCAAAATAAATAACCAGAAACAGGATGGCCAGAAAAATGGCGACACCGAGAATTCCTGTCAACCACTGCAGTAACCTACTGCCATCCTTTTCCTCATACTTGTTCCTCATACGTCTCCTCAATCCGAATTCCTCTTGAAACATTTAATACAATTCCCATTTCCGCTAACAGGAAGATTACGGAAGTTCCTCCGTAACTGATGAAGGGAAGGGAAATACCTGTATTAGGGATGGAATTGGTAACTACGGCTATATTTAAGACCACCTGAGTTGCAATGTGCGCCATAGCACCCACCACCATCAAGGATCCCAATAAATCTCTTGCATTATTGGCAATCACCGCAAATCGCCACAGCATCAGAATAAACAGGCAGATAACACACACTGCCCCAAACAATCCCAGTTCCTCACAGATAATGGAAAAAATCATATCATTCTGGGCTTCCGGCACGTATCCCAACTTCTGCATACTCTGTCCCAGCCCTTTTCCAAAAAGACCGCCGGAACCGATTGCATACAGTCCCTGAAGGGTCTGGTAACCCTTTTCCGAAGTCTCCGGGTGAAGCCATGCCTCAATACGGGATGCACGATAACTTTCCAAAAGGATAAAAGCTATACCTGCCACTCCTAAAATTCCTGCCGTCACAAAAAACTGGGCATACTTTTTGCTGGCAACAAAAATAATCAAAACAGTGATAGCCATCAAAATAATGGCATTACTTAAGTTGGTATACCCCACTAAGGCAAACAACGGTAGTACAATGCACATGATTTTGACTACATTCTTGAAATTGTTAATCTTTTGGGGCATTTGAGACACCAAAACCGCCACAATAATTAACACCGCCAGCTTTGCCAGCTCGGAGGGCTGAAAATTAATGGGGCCCAGGTACAGCCACCTTCGGGAACCGTTAATTTCACGACCGATTCCCGGAATCGCCACTGCCGTACACAAAACAAAGGCTCCCAGATAGATGATTCCCACAAACCGCCGATACCAATGATAATCGATATGCGATGTCAGAATCATGGCAAAAATGCCCAGACCGCTGGTTAAAAGCTGCCGTTTAAAATAATAGTCCACCTTACCCAGTTTGATTCCCGCCATATAGGCACTGGTACTGTATACCATAATCAGCCCAAAGGCCACCAGAAACAGAATAATGAACAGCAGGCTGAAATCAAAAAATACAACCGGTCGATTGTTTTTCATTTTTTTCTTTTTCAACGGTCTTTTCTTCTCCGCCATCTAGTTCTCCTTGATTGCATTTACAATATTCTTAAAAATCTCGCCGCGCTCTTCGTAGCATTTAAACATGCCCCAGCTTGCACATGCCGGTGAAAGCAATACCGCATCACCACTCTGAGCCTCGGAAATACAAATATCCATTGCTTCTTCAAAAGTCTCCGCCATGGTAATCTGATTGATACCATGTTTTCTTGCACACTCAGCAATTTTTTCTTTTGTCTGTCCGATGAGAACCAAAAGCTTCACTTTTCCGTCGAAGTTCTCAATCCACTCATCGTACTCACTACCCTTATCGTATCCGCCACCGATTAAAATCGTAGGCTTGGTCATTGCACGAATACCCTGAATTGCCGCATCCGGGTTAGTTCCCTTAGAGTCGTTGTAATAATCTACGCCTCTTTTGTTTGCCACAAACTCAATTCTATGCTCTACCGCCTTAAAATCACGAATTACCGGCAAGGTCACCTCAAGAGGTACCTCCATAGCCTCTGCAATAGCAAGAGCCGCCATAACGTTCTCAATATTGCAAAGTCCCACCAGATTCATATCCGTGTCCTTCATAATTGCTTTGCCATGACCGTAGATTACACCATCTTTATAGTAATATCCGTCAGTCAACTCCTCTTTTGAGGAAAAAGCGATTACCTTGGCCGGGCATCTATCAATAAAGTTTTTCGTATATTCATTATCATAATTCAACACACAGACCTCATCCTTTGTCTGGTTCATGCAAATAGCTTCTTTTGCCGCCACATAATTCTCCATGGTATGATGGCGATTTAAGTGATCCGGTGTAATGTTTAAAATAGCAGAAACCCTTGGATGGAAGGTCTCAATAGTTTCAAGCTGGAAGCTGGAAATTTCCGCTACAGTCACCTGATCCTGCTCCTGCTTTGTAACAACGGTGGTATACGGAATTCCGATATTTCCAACCACATCCACATGAGCAAACTGCGCCTTCATAATTTCGCCCACTAAGGTTGTGGTGGTTGTTTTCCCATTGGTTCCGGTAATGGCAACCACCTGACCTTTGCCAAAGCAATAAGCCAGCTCAATTTCTCCCCAAATCCGTTTGCCCATTTCACGCATCTTCTCTACAAAAGGCAAGTCAGTGGGGACTCCCGGTGAAAGCACAAGAATGTCTGCCGCCTTCATCCACTCTTCTGACAGGGTTCCACACAAAATCTCTGTATCTGCAAGCTCCGGATGTTCCGCCTTCAGCTGCGCAATATCCAAATCCTCTTTACCGTCGTAAAGACGAACGCTGCATTTTTTCTCTTTTAACAGGGAAACGGCTGCAACACCGCTTTTTCCCGCACCAACAACCAAAAATGACTGATTTTGTATTTCCATTTTCTTCTCTCCTATACTATATTCCAAGGTACGCAATCATACACAGTAATGCGGTTACAATTGAAAAAACAGCAACCACTCTGGTTTCAGACCAGCCGCCTAATTCAAAGTGATGATGAATCGGCGCCATTCTGAAAATTCGTTTTCCGCCGGTTTTCTTAAAATAGGTTACCTGAATCATAACGGACAAAACTTCTACCACATAAATCAATCCCACAATCAGGATGAACAAAGGCATCTGCATCATATATGCCATACCTGCCACAAAACCGCCTAATGCCAGGGAACCGGTATCACCCATAAACACTTTTGCCGGGAACACGTTGAACAATAAGAATCCCAGTAACGCACCAATTACGGCACAGGAAATAGGGGATACTCCGCTCTTGGTTGCCACCGCAACCACTGTGAAGAAGGTTGCCACCACAACCGTTACACTGGAGGACAAACCGTCCAAACCATCTGTAAAGTTTACGCCATTAACGGTTCCGATTACAGCAAAAAACAATAACGGAATGGCAAGAATTCCGATATCCAGATAATAGCCTCCCTCTGTTACCAGATTGGAGAAGGGAATCAGCATTGTCAACGGGATCTTGGATACCTTAATCATGTATGCCGCAAAAATCGCAGTAACCACAATCTGACAAAGCATCTTTTGCCAGGCCAAAAGGCCATCGGAACGACGCAATACTACTTTTAAGTAGTCATCCAAAAAACCGATAATACCAAAGCCCAGAGTTAAAAACATAACCGGAATAATATGGGGATATCGTCCCATGTAAAACAGGGATGTAACCATTACACTTACAATAATAATAATACCACCCATAGTCGGAGTTCCGCTCTTTGCCAAGTGAGATTTTAGCTCTTCTCTCTCTGTCTGTCCTACCTTTAACTTTCTTAACATCGGAATTACAATGGGTCCCAATACTGCTGTGATACAAAATGCCATCAGTATTGGAAAAATAATGTCGTAAACCATAACGTACCTCTTTCCTCTTTTATCTTTAACTAATAGATTATATTCCTTTTTCACCGGTTACGCAAGTATGGAAGGATGTTTTCGAAAATATTTCTTATAACCGGAGCGGCAATGGTACCGCCATAGTATATGCCTTTTGGCTCCTTAATAGTAATCAGCGCCAATACCTCCGGATGATCCGCCGGTTCAAATCCCAAGAAGGAAGATATATATTTCTTTGCACTTCGGGGCAAAGTCTGGGATGTAGCGGTTTTCCCACCAATGGCATAGCCCTTAATGTAGGCTTTATTTCCCGTACCTTCCGCCACCACCTTCCGCAAAAGCTCAGCCACAGTTTTGGATGTTTTTTCGGATATAATTCTCTTTTTCTCCGGAGCCTTATAATACTCTTCTTTACCGTCGGAATCCCGGAAATAGTCCCAAACATGGGGTGTAATCTTTTTACCTCCGTTAATCAGGGATGATACGGTGGTTGCCAGCATAATGGGAGTAATCTGAAAAGACTGCCCAAAGGAAATGGTTGCCAGTTCCACCTGCCCCACATTCTTTTTATTATGCATAATGGTGCCCGCCTCTCCCGGCAAATCGATGCCGGTTTTTCCCGAAAGACCGAACCGGTTAAAATACTGATAATACTTTTCGACACCCAGTCGAAGACCCACTTCTATAAACACAGGGTTACATGAGTTTTGTTTTTGCTGCGTTCTTTTAGCAATGCCAGGATGTGTTCGTGATACTCTCTGGTAAGGATCGGTTCAATCACATTTTTCCGAATAATCCAGTCCTTTTTCGGCACTTTTTCCCGACTTTTGGTATACCAATCTGTCTGTTCTTTGTGAAGATAAGCATCCCCGTGTAAAAGAGGGGACAGCAATATCTTTCGCCAGGAAGGCCCGGAAATTTTATGCCTCGGCAAAGGATTGGTTCCATGAGTAGGTTTGCTCAAAATTCCTTTGTTATACATGGCATTGGCAATACGATAATAGCCCATACCCTCTTCCACCAGTCTGCAGGCTTCCCGAATAGCATTAGCCTCTTCTTCATTAACGGAAAAAGAAATATGCTTGTGGCCGCCCTCATCAATCCTTACGATTCTGTCCCATCCAAAAACCGGACGAGTAATGTGCAAGCAAGCATTGCCTTCATAGGTGGTCTGGCGCCGGTAATGGCTGTGCAGGGCTTTTTCCGACTTCTTTTCAGATTCATACTCATCCAGCATTGCCTGCAAGTCATGCTTCAACCCGTTTTTCCGAGGTTCAAAAAGCTCTTCCTCCATATAAAAATACAGCTGTTTACGAAACCGTCCCAGCTGTCTTTTTAAAAGATGCCATTGCGCCTGATCCCGCATCATACGGTCCTGACTTTTAACCACGAGAAGATCAAAGACATCCTCTTCCATGTCTTTTAGCATCTGCTTATATTCCTGCCGTTTCTCAATGGATGTGGCAGATTCTTTTTCCACATATTGTCGTATCAGGGTAAGTCCGCTGTTTACAACCAGTTCTCTGGCTTCCTTAACCTGATGTTCGATGGCCTCCAATTGGGCCAGTTTTTCTGTTGATACCCGATTATAAACAGCCACCCGGGTATTTTTCGGAAATTGCCTTAGTTTCATAAAAAACCCTTTTTTATTATTCTATGAAGCTTACTTTCGAAAAATAACCGTCTGCTGTACCTTGTAGCTTACCAGGAACAGACAGGTATCCACCATAATTTTAATAATTACCCGATCCAAAGGAAGTAAGGAATTTAGGAGTGTTACAAGACCTGCGGAAGCACCCATAATAAGGAGTACCAGCATAAAATATCCCAAAGCACTCTTTTTTACATCCCCTTTGGAATGAAATACCAGCTTTCGATTGCACAAATAGTTAAATCCAGAAGAAATAATCCTAGCAAGAACTGTCGCCGCCAGAATATTCTTTTCCGTAGGAAATGATGCCAGGATTTCCTTAGAGAGGAGAGCAAATACACTGATGTCTACCAGGGAGGCCATCCCGGAAGATACTGTGTAACGCAAAAAAGAGGCAAGCATAACCCGGTAAATTTTGATGGAATCCCAAACCGGGTCAAAATGCGTCTCTTTATTCTCTTCGATGTAGATGGTCTCGATGGTAATTTCCCGAATCGCCAATTTTTCCCGGACAATTTCCATCAGCTTTTTCATTTCGTACTCAAATCGCTCTCCCGGAACTTCACAAAGAGTAAGTAGCCACTCTGCCGGAATTCCACGTAACCCCGTCTGGGTATCTTCAATTCTTCTTCCAAATAAGAGGGCAAAAAACCGAGTCGTCAGCGTATTTCCGAAACGACTCTTAAAGGGCACCTGCTCCAATTGGAAATTTCGACTTCCGAGAATGAATGTATCCGGCTCTTGCAAAAGCGCTTTTGCCACTCGCATGGTATCCTTGGGGCTGTGCTGTCCGTCACTGTCTGCAGTTACCACCCCGGCAATCTTTGGCTCTATCTTTGCACAATACTCAAAACCGGTTTTAAGTGCTCTTCCCTTTCCGCGGTTTTGTGGATGTTTCAACACGGTCACTCCTGCCATTTCTTCTATCTCGTCAAAAATTAAATCGTACTCAGAAGAACTCCCATCATTAATGACCAAAATATTTGAAAAACCAAGGGCTACACATTCCCGCACATAACGCACCAGTTTTTCATCCGGACTAAGGGATGGGATTAACAGTACAATATTATCTATTCCCATTTCCATTCTATCTATTCCTCCCCAATTAAAGAAGACATTCGCAGGAACCGCGCATGAATCCACTCCTGCAAAATCGTAACCTGTTCTTCATAACTACCTGCTTCCCGCATTTTTTCCGATCCGTAGTCTGTATCTTTTTCCCAATAATTATAATCATTTTCCAAGTCCCTTCCATGCAAACTTATAATACGGTTTAATTTCTTATGCAAAAATGTTTCCGTTTCCCCGGCAACCCGGTTGTATGCCTTACAAAAACTTTCCCGAAAAGCTTTTGTCTCCATTAACTCCTGGTAAAAAGGTTCTGCCGAGGTTCCTGATTCCTCACTACCGAAGGCAGTATCACACCCCATGAATGGTCCGAAGGCTATTTTTCCACCGGCTTCTTTGTACAAATACATATTTACTCTATCCTCATCGGAGCAGTTGGCAATTTCCGCCGTTAAAAGGGAGCGTATTGCCGAGGAAATATCCAACTCTCTCGTAATTTCCCGCCAGTTATGATTTAAAATATCCTCATAAACGTGATCTAAAGAATCCTTACAATATGTTGCATACTCCTGCTTTCTTCTCTGCGACACGGCCGGGGATAAAATACGGATACGATAATTATTCCGTCGCATCCAGAACCAGTCTTCCCCTTCCTTCAAATCTCCAGAAGAAAATCCCTCCGTAGGTTCCTGCCGCATCAAAAAAGCACTTTGCTTAGGTGTTGCCTGGGCTTTACCCTCAATGGCAATCTTATCTTCACCCGGCTCCACATTTTCGCAAAGCAGATATACTCCCTGATACTGTCCATCCACTTCTACATTTACCAGCTTCATAAAAGGAGAATACTGATTGTCCTCTCCCAGATATTCATACAGTCTTCCCGTTAAGAGGGTTCGCAAAAGGGACTTATCGTGGTATCCGGATAACAGCGTATACTGTGTTCCCCTTCCCCCTTCAAATAGAGTTGTTTTTTCCGAAAAGGAAAGTGCCATGGAAGGTTTTTCTTCCAATTCATCATTGTAGGTTAAAAGCTTTATTCCACCCTTTTTCTTTTCCTTCCCGATGCTAAGCTGCATACCGGTTTCCTGCTGACTGAAAAGCACCCCGTTTTTCTTTTCCGTGGTAATTTTAAGCATAGGAAGCTTACTGTCTGAAACGGGCGAAAGCTTCACTTGCAATAGATTTTTGCTTTTTCCCGATTCGGAAAGTGTCAATTCATTCTCTTCCTGTGAAAGCACCTGCTCCATGGTATCCGGATGTCTGCCGTATTGCTGTGATACCCTCACCAACAGGGCGGCAAATCCGGCTATCACCATGAGGCTAAGCAGGCTTACTGACAGCTTCTTTAATCCCATAACGTCTCCTTACAGTTCGTATCAAAATAATCCACAACAAAAATCCTATTCCGGATAAAATTCCTCCTTCTTTCCGGTATGGATAGCTCATTGAGATTACTGTTTTTCCATCATCCACATACAAAAGATTATTCTCTTTGCGTATATCCTGTTTGGATGAAAATATATCGTGATATGCCAAGGTGGTATTCACATTATTTTCTTCAGCAGTAATCTCAAGCCGGTTTGCATTCGTTGTAATCTTTAATGGCACAATGCGCCGCATAGGCAATTTTTCCATTTCATTTCCGATAAGACCGTCCATGATACCCTTTGCATCCTCATCATGGGTCAAATACACATGATAGGGAAGGTTTAGTCCAATAAAAGTAATATTTTCATTATCCGGATTTCCCATGAAGGAAAGGCGATTATCATTATCAAAAAGATATCCCGTTTCCCGTTCCAGTTCCACAAGATATACTGCTTTCCAGTCCGCGTTGGCATGATTAAACAAATAGCATTCCACCCTACTGTTATGCACATACAGGGTCGGATATCCATTCTGAAATTCAATCTGCTGACAAATCACTCCCAAAAAGTCTTGGGAACCCGTATGTTTATCTGTAGGCAGTCCGTCTGCGGAAATAACAACCTTCACTCCCGCTTGTGCCAACTTCCGAATCAATGCTTCCGCCTTTTTCTTGCTGTCATAGGTAAATCCCGCAAGATACACCAGCTTGTACTTTGACAATTCGGAAAAACTGTAGTGATTCAAATTGCTATCGTCCGTTTCCTTTAAGCTGGGATAAGGCATGCTCATAAGTCCTGCATATTTTCCGATTCCAATGCCTTCGTACTCCGAAATCAGGCCGAAACAATCCTCTGCATTAAAATGATACAACACGTAGGAGCCGTTCATTTCCATACGCTGATATCCGCTTCGATTGGCCGCATCATCCACCGCAGCAATATCCCTCTCATCATACTCTAACTCACTAAGCTTGATTAAAATCGTATCATTTCCCATTTCCTTCGCGCGGTCAAACAAATACAAATAATAACCATTGTTGGCCGCTTCATTTAATGACACAATATTTTTGGCAGTAGCGGCGCTTTGCCAGCCTGCTCCAAAAGTCTGTTTTACCTCTTTATCGTTAAGTGCTGTAGCCTGATACTGTCCCGTAGCCCCGGTTGTACTGCCGTCAATAAAGCACATCCGCTGCTTCGTAACTTCTCTGGCTCTTAGCAACAATTCGTCTTTTGCGCTTGAAACCAGCCTCTCCTCCGCCGACTGTTTTCCATCTCCGGAAAAAGCGTAAACCGATGGTATGGTATCCACAATTAAAAGCAAACACAACACCACTAAAAAAGGCTTTTTCAAACTCTTCCACAAAATCAAACCAAAAAGCAGGAAGCACAGAGCAATGGAAATAAACCGCAGCATCCAAAGATACTGACTTCCCGGAAGGATTACCAAGGCATCGTACATGGTGGTGGTGGTTAAAATAAAAATCAACAGGGCTTCCCAGAAATAAATCCTCTGCTGCTTTCTTGCTGCGATAATGCCGAAAATCACAAGTAAAAAGGCAGCCAGGCCGAAATAGAAATGCTCTGAGTTCTGCAAACGATATACAGGATTTAAACTATGGAGCGCACTCTGGAAAAAGCCCTTCATAACCTGAGAACTGTCTGTAGAAGAAATACCTCCCTTTAAGGAAGGGTACAACCACACCCCAATCATGGCAAAGCTTATAAGAATGGCTGCTATCACTCCCCCAGCCTTCTTCTTTTTGCTGTAAGCAATCCGGAAGATTCCGCAAAACAGCAGGGTTGCCAGGGCAATCCTTCCACCGTATCCCACATGACAAAGGAGAATGAATACAAATACCACACTTAACATCGGTAATGCCTGCCCTTTATCCTCCATCATATATTCATGTAAAAGATAAACAAACAGTGGTAAAAAAATCATGGAAAGGGCCCTCGGAAGGTTTCCCTCTCCAAACAAAGCATACAAATTGTTGGGCATAAAAAACCAGAGGCATCCCACGAATGCCCCAAACAATATCCTTTCTTTCTTGTAGCCGATATATAACCAGCTAAGCGCTCCAAAGAAAAAGATAAATTCCACAAAAAGCAAATAGCCACCAAACACATTGCCAAAAGCAAGGGCCTGACAGCCTGCCAAAACATACACCGGTAACGGCGCCCAATATCGCATCATCTGCACGCCGTTATACCAGTTCTCATCATATAGCGGATACCAGTTTCCTTTCAGAATATCCTGATACAAAATCCTGCCCTTGTAAATATGACACAAGGTATCAGAACCTGTTGGATAATTTCCGCCCAACAAAATGGCATATCCAATTCCAAAAGCAATGGCAACAAATACAGCCGCCATCAGCATTGTCAACAAATACTTTTTCATTCCATTATCCTGTCAATTACATGATCAATAATTTCCACCATTCGATCTGCTCTTTCTTTCCGAATGGATTCCATCAACTCGTCGTCATTTTCAAAACTTAAAATGTAACTTCTGGTAGGGGTTTCACTGGCCTCAAACCGATAAAGTCTGCCACCGTTGCTCTGCACAATATCACGGATTTCAAAGATAAAATGCTCCGACATATTCTCCAAAGTAGGAATTGTAACATCGAAGGGTGAAAAGTCATTAATTACCTTATTCTGGAACTTGTCAAAGTACACCTCAATATCCTTCTCGTACTGATTAAACTGTACAAAGCTGTCACTGGTCATGAGAATATCCACCACAAACTCCCAGGTATGAGGATGGGTTTCGCCCTTCACTCCATCAATGAAAATATAGTGGCTGGCATTTAAATAAAATTTAAATCGGTATTTCCGAAAAAGACTGTTATTGTTCATGTAATACCTCCTTAAATTCCGCATAAGACTCTCCTAAGGTTCTTATGCTACTGTTATGCTCCACAATTACTGTTTCCCGGCTAATAACATCACCGGCACGTTTCAGGGCCACTCGACTCGTCCGGTCATCCAGCCCCATCATAATCAAATAAATATCCAACGAATCCGTAGCAAAACGAATCATTTTATCATCCAATACAAGTTGGGCATTCATAAGAAAAGCTTTACGATCTTTATCATTATTAAATTCCAACTTAACAAATGTACATCTTTCCGGATTCCGTTTTCCCAATTTTTCCACAAAGGCATCCATCAACCGATAACTGTACAAATTCCAACGCGTGCTGTAGGCATTGGTTTCTTTTAATTTTTCCTGAAGTTCAAACATCATTTTGTGAAGTTCCAACTCCCGGTTTTTTAAATAAAAGATTTCATCCTCTTTCTTCACCACCTTGGTGGAGGTCACCAAAAACATGACAAACATCAGGGTTAAAAGGCATAGAAGATAAATACCCAGCACCACTCTTGCAGACAAAAGCTTGTTATTATCCAAAATAACCGTTTCATCGGATAACAGACAGATTTTATACTGAGAGCCTTGAAAAATAAAGGCCACACCGGATGCCACATACACATCATCTTCTATCTGAATCACCTTGTGGGTCACGTGATTTAAGGACAAGCTTTCAAAGAAAGCATTGGCAGTCTTCGTTACGTAAAAGGTTTCCGAACTGACTCCACGATAGTGATTGGACTCCGTAATGTTCTTTACAAATAACAGGGTGTCCTTATCAGACAGGGTCCAGTACTGATTCTTTCCACTGTCTAAGGTACCGATAATGTCCTGAATCATCTGCTGTTCCGTATTCTTCTTCTGTACATTAATCTGATCCAGCACCAACTGAACATACTGATCCTGTTGTTCTGCATACACGTCCATAATGGCGGTTTCATATTGTTCCATGAAATACCATCCCAAATAGGCACTTACTCCCATAAAGGTAAGAATGCCTATCAGAATGAGAAGCGACTTTTTTTTGCTCACAATACTTTACTCCACATTTACATAGTTTCTGATTTTCTCAAGTATACCATTAACGGTTGCAAAATCTTTTTCCACCGTCTCCCGGAAGGTCTGTTTTTCCTCTGTAAAATTCTTGGTCTTCCAGGAACTGTCAACATTAATACTGTTAATCACTCCCGCAAAGCGAATAAAGAACACTACAAAGTTAAAAAACGGCAGAAAGAATACTGCATACCATTGTTTCCGATAATAGCTCCGAATATCCGGAAAATGCTTCAGATATCCGATGGTGGAAAAATAATAGAAAAATCCCACCACAATATATAACACAAATAAAATTGCGGTTGAAAATACAATCATGGTAAATCCGTAATTCATAAAGCACAGGCATAAAAGGGCCAAATACCATATCAATCGTGGAAATGCAAAGGTATGATCGTATAACAACGTCCGTACTGCAGAATTGAAGAACATATATTGAGGCTTCATTTTATCTTTCAAAAACATATTGGAAACCTCAAGGCTTCCTCTCTGCCACCGCTGTCTCTGGGTATAAAGCTTATTTAGGTTTTCAATAGGATCCACAAAAAACAGGGCGTCTTCACAAATGTGTACCTTTTTATTAAATTGATATTTCATTTGGAAGGTAATCTCTGTGTCCTCTGTAATGGTATCCGGATTATACATACGGGATTATAACACTGCCGATTTCCGAAATGCGGAAAAAGCTCCGGACAAGGTATAAATCGCATCAAATTCCGCTGCATAATTTCTTCCCGCCAGAAAAGCCTGGGCGTATTCCATAAACTCTACTTTTCGTAACAGTCGAGACAATCCGAAGGGATACTTCTCAATCAACTCCGGCTGAATCAATATTGCACCGGTTACAACATCTATATCGGTATCTTTTTCAAATTTGTATATCATATTCTTCAGTGCGGATTTCTCTAAAATACCGTCACTGTCAATATTGATAATATACTTTCCACCACTGTTAAACAGGGCCAGATTCAATGCCTTGGACTTTCCCTGTTTGGAATTCAGCCACTGCATGTACAAATCCGGATATAATTCCTGCGCCTTACAAAATACAGAAAAGCTATCATCTTTTCCCTGATTGTTAATCAAAAAGATGCGAATCCGTTCATTGGGATAGTCCGAATCGTTAATGGAACGAATGCAGGCATCCAAGGTTTCCTGAGAATTATATACAGGAATCAAAATGGAGATTTCCGGGTAAACCCGCATAATGGTCTCCATTTCCTCAGCTCGACTCTTCTCGTTATGCCGTGCCTTTCTTCGCTTCTTAAAAAGTACATGAATGGCTCCCACTGCCGGAACAATTTCCATAATCACCGGAATCAGAATCCACGCTCCCCAGAAGACGAAGGAACTAATCAGTCTATTTAGAAGCTCCATACGAAAAACCTCCTATCTTCTGTCTTATGATATGAGACCTTGTAAATACCATAAAATAAAGAATAATGGATATTACATAAAAGAAAATTCTTCCAATGTAGGTGTGAGCAATATGATAAGCATCGGTTCCGGCAAAATAAATAATAAAGCAAATCATGGCAATTCGCAGGGCATTCGCCAGAATAATGTAAGCCGTGCCCACAATACACAACATGGCCCTTTCATAATGGTTATATACCTCATAAAAGATTAATAGGCAAAGGTATGCCATAATCTCCAGTATACCGGAGCACTCAAAGTCTATAACTAAAGAAATGGATCCCTGGACGGAATCCACAAAAATCACGCCATATTTAAAGTAGGATTCGTAACATCCCGTAAAAGTTCCCAATATTCCCGCTATGGATGCCACAACCTGAGCCAAAGGCATCATAGCCACGGGCCGTACATAAATCATCATAAAAATGAACAGCCCGCAACTACCCCACACATATTTCCATGCAAAAAGCTTTGCTTTGGTCAAAATCCGAAGCACATATAACCATATAATTCCTAAAACAATTCCTAAGGTTATGTTCATGCAATCCTTCCTTTTTTACGTCTATGTAAGCCAAAACCTGCTCCGCCAAGAAGCGCTGCACCGATGCAAAGTAAAATTCCCACAATCGGCCCCGATGAGGTTCCTGCACAAATTACCCACTGTTTTCCAATGTCATAATACTGTGCTTTAAATTCCCTCAGTTCATCCGGATCAAGATTAATATTCATCTTAGAAAGAGCCTTGGAAATATCCTCATAATGCATCACGTATTCCATTTCCGTTCTACCGTTAGGATATACCTTAATAAAAATTTTCCCCATATACCAGTCCGAATTCACTTCTCCATTCGGTGCCTTCACCGGTGCCAGGGTATACTCATATTCCCCTACTGCCGGAAAAGCGCCGCCGGAATGGTTTCGAATTTCCTTCTTCGCCGGGTTGGTTTCAAAAACTCCCACCTGAATCTTATGACCGGCAACATCCAAATAAAAATCCTGATACGGATTCTGATAGCTTCGATTATAGCCCTCATCGTAATAGGTCTGCACATATCCATACAAGTTGTCATCGTCCTTCCACAGCGCACCAACGGCATCTCCGCCCTTTCCGCCGCCTGTGGAATATTCAATTTCCGTTACTCCCTTGTAGCTGTGCCAGTCGGAGAAATCTTTATCATACTGAATTCCGTTGAATTCTCCCACCTTCTGATCCTCTTCACCGGTTTCGCCAATATTGGCAATTCCGTCCAGTAACACCTCGTTTGGTTTTCCACTATCCGCATTATATACAATAAGTGATATGGTATCATTGTATTCTTTAATAGCTGTAGACGGGATACGAATCTCATACTGATGATTGTCATAAGCTATGGTCGCCCCCTTAATCTGCTCAATTACCGGGTTCTTTCCATAGCCGCTAACATTAAAATTCGTCAGCCGTCCCAAATCTGTCTGAATTGCGAAATGACCGGTACCATGAGCACTAACAGCCTGAATTACTCCATCATACTCCGTACCTTCTTTCAAATAGATATATACACCGTCACCATCCCAGATAACCGCATACTCTTCCAGGGCTTTCCGCCAACCGGTTGTCTGGTATCCGTAATGCTGAATGCTGCTCCAGTCGTCAAACTTTCCGTCAATGGTAATGCCATTATATACACCGGCTACAGAACCAACCTTATCTCCGGTTTGCACATCGGCGTTTTCTTCCTCGTGCTTGTCCGACTCATCCGTCGCCTGCTGTTCTTCTTCTTTCTGTTCTTCTTTACTTTCCTGCTCTTCTTCCTCTGCCTGCTCTTCCGGCTCTTCTTCGTCCAAGAACGCAGAAGAAGCTACCGTCGCTCCGCCACAGGAAAGGGTAAAAGCGCCTTCCGGGAAATAGGAACGTGGCACCGCAAATTCCACTACCTCCGGACGATTAGACTCATTAAGGGAAACTCCGTCCCGGGAACCGGAAACAGAACCCCAGTGTGCATCTTTCACTTCATATTGGCGATTTGCATACGCAAAAACCAGGCCAGCCTTCTTGCCCCAGCCGCTCTCCTGACTGTTGCTCCAACCCTCATCCCCGTCCTTGGTAATCTTTATATTGGGAATACTGCAATTCCACTCATCACCGCTATTCTGGTGGAAATAGAAATACACATAGTTCCCATCAGAACAAACACCCCACTTATCCGAATCTCCTTCAGAAATGGAATGTACGTCCGCACTTCTCCAATCACTATTATCTCCATCAACAGAAATAGTATGTCCCATCGCCTTTACAAAACCCGGACATACTAAAGAAATCATCATTACTGCAACTAAAACATAGCTAATGCCTTTTCTCATTCGCTCATATCCTCCACGCGAAATTCGTTCCGTTACCGCTTCACACTTTTTTAACATTTGTAACTCTTTTTGTAACTTATTCCTACATTATATACTATATATCGACAAGAAACAATCCCTTTTCAAGCCAAAACCACAATTCTTTTTGTGAAAAATTAACAAAACACATGGTTACATGAGTTTTCCAAACCCTCCACAAAAGTCTCGGATTTATGCCCTGCAACCTTATGGCAATGAATCCGTCTATCTTCCACAATTTTGTATCCGGGACAGTAAAAATGATCCTGTAAAGACACCACGCCCTCCTCCAGACCGGCGCAGGTGGTAATGATTTTAAAAATCGAGCCCGGCTCATAGGTGTCGTTGATACAACCGTTTCTCCACCGCTCATTTAGCTGCTCCACAGACAATCCCTCCGCGAATGGCTTATTCAGATTATATTCCGGTGCATCCACCATGGCATAAATGTCACCGTTTTGAGGATTCATAACAATTACGCTTACATGAGTTGCCTTCTTTTCTTTCCGTATCTTTTCCGCGGCCTGCTGACAATAGGACTGAATATTCACATCCAAAGTAGTAAATAAATCTTTCCCTGCCACCGGTTCAATTCTTCTTTTGGATGCGTTTATAATTTCTTCCCCCCTTGCATCCGTCAAAGTCAGTATTTTCCCATCTTTTCCCCGCAGCTCCTTTTCATATTCCACTTGCATTCCCAAAATACCCTGATTGTCTCCTCCGGAAAAGCCCAATACCTTGGATGCCAACCTACCGCCGGGATAGAACCGCTTCTGATCTTCGTCCACCTTTACACCTTCGTACCCGTAGCTTAAAATCCTGTCTCCCTTCTTTTTCTCCACATTCGCCTTAATCCGTTCCAGGGCACTGACTTTTTCCACTCGTTTTCTCACATCCTTTTCCGGAAGGGAAAGTTCCCGACTTAGCATGGCAATTACTTTTTCCGGTTCTTTAATCTGATTATGAATAACCGAGACCGTACAAACCGTTTTGTTATCCGCCAATACCACATTATTCCGGTCATAAATCCTTCCCCGGGGAGCTTTAATTACCCGCTCCCGTTCATGCAGATTTCTGGCTTTTTCCTCGTAGTATCCGGATTCCAGTATCATCAAATACCCCAACCGCGTGGTCAAAATTATAAGCCCCAGAATTGACATTCCAAGAAAAATCATTAGTTTACCTCTCTGATATGTTTTCATAAAAAAACCTCACATCCAGACTCCTAATTACTTATGAGTCCGAATATGAGGTTATTCCTTAACTTATTTATTCAAAAATTCCGCCCTCGTAGTTTTCTTCCGGTGCCTTAATTTGAGGTTCCGCACCTTTCTTACCCTCATCCGGATAGATGTTCATGTAGGGCAATACCTGGGTTAAAATCTCTTTTGCCAGATTTGTTGCCAGGGAGCTTTGAGCCTGGTCCTTCAAATGGGGTTCGTCAATAATCACGTAAATCATCACCTGTGGATTATTGGCAGGAGCAAACCCAATGAAAGAAACCAGATATTTCTTGTTTCCACGAGGCAGTTTCTCTGCCGTTCCGGTCTTTCCTCCCATGGTATAGCCTTCCACCTTGGCACTGTGGGCTGTTCCTTCTTTTACCGTAGTATATAAGTATTTCCGAAGATAACGACTTGTCTCCTTGGAAATTGTTTGTTTCACCAGCGTTGGCTCAATTTCTTCATAAAGACTTCCATCCGCATTGCGGATTTCTTTTACCAAATGAGGCTGATAATACTTACCTCCATTGATTAAAGAACAAAATCCGCTTCCCAGCTGAATCATGGTGGCGTTGAAGTTCTGTCCGAAAGAGTTGGTTGCCAAAGAGGTGGCATTCATGGTCTCTTTCGTGTAAATCAAAGTATCGGTTCTGGCTTCTCCCGGAAGATCCACTCTGGTCTTTTTACCAAAACCAAAAATCGCCTGATACTTGGTAAATGTGGAAATACCAATCTTCTTTCCCATCTGCATCAACGCATCGTTACAGGAATTGTTAACCGCCTTTTCAATGGTTTCTTTTCCGTGACCGTTTCGATTCGCACAGTGAATTACATGATCTCCCACCTTCTCCGAACCGTTGCAGACATACGTTTCCTTACCCTTTAGCTTTCCACTGTCCAATCCCATGGCAACCGTAAACGGTTTTGCCGTGGAACCCGGTTCGTAGGTTGCGGTAATGCAAAAATTGTTCCACAAATCATTCAAAACCGCCAGTTTCTTCTTATCCGACATCTTCTTAATCTGTTTCTTACTATAGACATGAGACAAATCTCTGGGATTCGTCAAATCATAGCCCGGATACTGTGCCATTGCCAGCACTTCTCCGCTATTGGGATTCATTACCAAAACCGCCGTATGAGCACTACCCTGTTTTCTTCCCTTGTATCCGGTGTGCTCCTTATTAAATTTCTCGATTCGTTTCTCTACCATGGACTGAATGGTTACATCAATGGTGGAAACAATGGTTTTACCGTCCTCTGCGTCAATAATGGTCTTCTCGTAATCGTTATCCGATGACAGGTATCCGTACTGCCGTCCATCTTCCCCGTTTAAGGTATCATTGTAGGTTCTCTCCAACCCATTGATTCCCTCATTTCCTTTGGTGGTAAAACCGATAACCGAGGAGGCTACGCTTTTGTACGGATATTCCCGCACATATTCCTTTTCAAACCAGACTCCTGCCAACTTGCTGTCCTTTTGCTCCTCCAAATCCCGGTATGCCTTGGTTTTCTCGTAATCCACTTTTTTCACCAGAACACAATACTGACTTCTGGCGTTGTCTTTCAGTTTCTGACGGATGTCGCTTTCCGGAATGCCGAAGCAAGATGTAAGAGCCGCAATGGTGGGCTCAATACACGCCTTCTTGGCATTTAACACCCGACAGTCCAGCACCACATTATAAACATCCTTCGAGGTGGCTAAAATCGTATTCTTGCAGTCTACAATATCTCCCCGTCTGTAGGGAATGGACTGACTGGAATATTCCTGCTGATCCAATACAATCCGTTCATATCGGTCGCCGTCCACCTTCTGTATATAAATCATTCTGCCAATCAAAAAGAAGAGTGCTGAAAATACAATTCCCAGCACTACTAATATCTTCTTTCTCATCGGCCTTGTTAATCGATATTCTCTAAATCTACGTGCCAATGCTTTCTCTCCTGACTATCTTGAAAATAATAAGCCCAAAATGGAAGTTTCAGTTCCGCTCGGTATATCTTTATATTGCTCCATATAATCAGTATTGTCAATATGGTAATATACAATCTGGCTTTCCTTTGGGTAAACCATGTGAAGCTTCTTTCTGGCTGTCTTACGAATTTCGTTAAGGTCTACCGAAGTTTCAATTCTCTTCTGCTGTGCATCGTTTTCCTGAGTCAGGTTAATTACCTTGCCCTTTAACTCTGCAATCTGGTTCTTATTCTCGTTTAAACGAGACTGTAAGCCAATGTAGGTTGCACAAAGACCAAGAATCATAATGGTTGCAAAACACATAGCCACAAGGCTTCCTCTGCTGATTCTCTTCTCTCTCTCCAAGGCGCGACGCTGTCTGCGTAATTCACGGCGACGCTCCTCTTGCTCCATCTTTCTTCTTCTCTCTTTCAGAGCTTCCTCAAAAGTACTGCCGCCTTCATAATCCGGTACATATACCGGTGCCGCTGCTCCATACATATAGGTTGAATTTGTCTTTGTGTTGTCTGTCATTGACCTCAACTCCTTTTACTTCTTTTCGAAAATCCTGAGTTTCGCACTCTTTGCTCTTGGATTCTCATCCATTTCCGTCTCCGACGGAAGGATCGGTTTCTTAGTTACCACACATCCCTGGCTTACCTTCCCGCAAACACAAACGGGAAATTCCTTTGGGCAGGTACATGGATTTTCATTTCTTTTAAAAATATTCTTTACAATCCGGTCTTCCAAAGAATGGAAGGTAATCACACATAATCTTCCGCCCGGATTTAACAGCTGTATCATTTCATCCAAGGAATTCTTCAAAACATCCAATTCCCGGTTGCATTCAATTCGGATTGCCTGGAAGGTTCTCTTGGCAGGATGTCCGCCGGTTACCTGAACCTTCATTGGAATTGCTCCCCGAATAATATCCGTAAGCTGTCCTGCTGTCTTAATGGGTTCTTCCTGTCTTGCTTTTACAATGTGTTTCGCAATATTCTTTGCGAAACGATCTTCTCCGTAATCCCGGATAATCTCAAATAATTGTTGTTCGCTGTATTCATTTACAATCTTCTCGGCTGTCAGACTTTGGCGATTATCCATTCTCATATCAAGGGGTGCATCCTCTGCCATATAGGAAAAGCCTCGCTCTCTTGCATCCAGCTGATAGGAAGAAACGCCGATATCAAGAAGAATTCCGTCCACCTTCTCAATCCCCAGTTTCTTAAGCTCTGTCGCCATTTCCGAATAATTGCTTCGTACAATGGTTACCTGCTCCTTAAAGGGCTCTAATCGCTTGGTAGCGGCTGCTATGGCATCCTCGTCCTGATCAATACCAATGAGTCGTCCGCCTTCTGTCAACAGTTTGCAAATCTCGGAAGAATGTCCGGCGCCTCCCAAGGTGCCATCCACATAGATTCCATCCGGTTTCACCTTCAGTCCGTCGATTGTCTCATTCAATAATACCGAAACATGTTTAAACTCCATCTTCTCTCCTTCTTAACTCTTAGATGCTAAGTCCCATCTCTGCCAGATGCTCTGCAATCTCATCCATATCCTCGTAAGTATTCTCAAGCCATCTATCCTTAGACCAGATTTCAATTCTGGAAAAGACTCCGGCGCTGACAATATCTTTCTCCAATCCTGCGTACTCCCTTAAGTTTGGTGGAATCAGGATTCTTCCCTGCTTGTCCACCTCACAGGTTGCTGCTCCGGAAAAGAAGAAGCGTAAAAACTTTCTTGCGTCCTTGCTTGTAAGTGTCAGTGTCTTAAACTTCTCTTCGATGTTGGCCCATTCTTCCATGGTATATCCATACAGGCATCCATCAAATCCTTTGGTGATGACGAATTCGTCCTTCAGCTGTTCCCGGAACTTGGATGGTACAATCACACGTCCCTTTGCATCTATGGTGTGGTTATATTCACCCATGAACATTCGTCTTCACCTGCCTTTCCACAATGTTTTTCCTCTGGAAAGGTGTTTTCCACAAAGTTATCAACATATCCACCACTTTGTGGCATTTCCAACCACTTTCCTCCACCTACGCTCATATAATACACCAAAACCCGCAGAAAATCAAGGTTTTTTGCAATAATTAAAAGGATTTTTTTGAAAGTAAATAAATGAAAAAAGTCGACTTTTCGTCGACTCATAAAAAAATGTGGTGTAAAGTGGAGGATTATTTCCTTTCCGCTTTACACCACATGTAAGATTTTTAATTATTTATTTTCTGCTTTTCCAACTGTCTGCGCTTGTAGATATCAAAGGCTACCAGCGTCACTACAAGAATTCCGGATAAAAGCTGAGATACCGGCACATTACCAATCATAAGCTGATCTGTCCGGATTCCTTCAATCCAGAAACGTCCCAAGGCATACCCTGTTAAATACAGCATAAAAAGTTCTCCGTTAAACTTCTTCCTGTCTCTGTACAAAAACAGCAACAGCAGGACTCCCAGATTCCACAATCCTTCGTACAAAAAGGTGGGGTGAACCTGAATGTAGGCCACACCTTTAATGGTCTGCACATTTTCCCACATGGTCTGGGTAATATCCTGGGTGGTTCGCACCGCAGACACCGGAATCTGCATAGCCAACAGATTATCCGTATATCCACCGAATACTTCCCGGTTAAAAAAGTTTCCCCAGCGTCCTATAATCTGACCTGCCACAAGGCCCATACAGCCCGTATCAAGCATCAGACCCACTGGCTTACCTTTTTTCTTTGCAACTGCGTATACCGTGATTACCGCGCCGATTATGGCACCGTAAATAGCCAGGCCTCCCTGTCGCAGATTAAAAATGCTCACCAAATCGTCTTTATAACTGTCCCAGGAAAAAATCACGTAATATAGTCTTGCACCTATCACCGAAAAGATAATGGCAAACAAGGCCAAATCCATATAATCTTCCTCTGACTGTCCGGTTCTTTTGGCTTCTTTCGCCGCCAAAAGAATACCTACCATAATACCGATGGCAATTACAATTCCGTAATAGGCAATGGTAAAGCCACCGATATTAATGGATTTGCCCACATGAGACAGATTTATGTGAAGATGAGGAAAACGAATTCCGTAATCCATGATTTTCCTCCTAGTTCTTCTTATCCGGCTGTACTTTAATCTCACGAATCTCTTTGGTGCGGATTTCTTTACAGATTCTGTCTGTAAACTCTTCGTAGGTCATCTGTCCTTCATCACCTTCGTAACGGCTTCCTACAGAAACAAGTCCGTCTGCTTCCTCTTTCTCACCTACAACCAACTGATACGGTACACGATCCAGACGTCTTTCGCGAATCTTGTAGCCAATCTTTTCGGAACGTTTATCAACAGTTACATCCACGCCGTTTTTCTTCAGGTACTCTGCCACTTTTTCCGCATAATCAATAAACTTATCGGAAATCGGAAGAATACGTACCTGTTCCGGACACAACCAGGTCGGGAAGTTGCCCGCATATTTTTCGATTAACCATGCCAACGTACGCTCATAGCATCCCAAAGAGGTTCTGTGGATAATGTACGGACGCACTTTTTCACCATTCTGATCAATATAGGTCATATCGAATTTCTCTGCAATTGCACAGTCTAACTGAATGGTAATCATGGTATCTTCCTTACCATATACATTCTTTGCCTGAATATCAATCTTCGGACCGTAGAAAGCAGCTTCGCCGTCTGCTTCCACAAAGGTAACGCCCTGTTCTGTCAAAATGTCACGTAAAACGCCCTGGGTGCTCTCCCAGTATTCGTTATCTCCCAAATATTTCTCAGTGTTGTTCGGATCCCATTTAGACAGACGATAGGTTACATCATCCTGTAATCCCAAAGTTGTTAAAACGTAGCGTGTTAAATCCAAACATCTGCGAAGTTCTTCTCCACACTGATCCGGACGGATTGCCAAATGTCCTTCGGTAATGGTGAACTGACGCACACGGGTTAATCCATGCATTTCACCGGAGTCCTCTGCACGGAATAAAGTAGAGGTTTCACTCATACGATATGGCAGATCACGATAGGATTTCTGCTCATTCTTATATACATAATACTGGAACGGGCAGGTCATCGGACGAAGGGCAAATACCTCTTTATCTGTTTCCTCATCGCCCATAACAAACATACCGTCCTTGTAGTGATCCCAGTGTCCGGAAATCTTGTAAAGGTCGGATTTCGCCATTAACGGTGTTCTGGTACGTACATAACCCCAGTCATTGTCCTCCAAATCCTCAATCCAGCGCTGTAATTTCATAATCATCTTGGTTCCCTTTGGTGTAAAAAGCGGAAGTCCCTGTCCGATTACGTCTACAGTTGTAAACAGGCCCATTTCACGTCCGAGACGGTTATGGTCACGGCGTTTTGCCTCCTCTAAGCTTTCCAGATACTCTTCCAGTTCTTCCTTGGTTCCAAAAGCGGAGCCGTAAATACGCTGTAATCTTGCTTTGTTCTCGTCGCCTCTCCAATATGCCATGGAAGAAGAAGTCAGCTTATACGCTTTTACTCCCTTGGTATTCATCAGATGAGGTCCTGCACAAAGATCGGTGAAGCCTTCTCCCTGAGAGTAGAAAGAAATGATTTCTCCTTCCGGAAGGTCCTCAATAAGCTCTACCTTGTATGGCTCGCCCAAATCCTTCATCTTCTGGATTGCTTCTTCTCTCGGAAGTTCGAAATAAGTCAGGCGGTTGCCCTTCTTAATAATCTTCTTCATGATTTTCTCGATTTCATCCAAATCTTCTCTGGAGAAAGGCTCGGTATCGAAATCGTAATAAAATCCGGTGTCAATGGCCGGTCCGATAGCTACCTTGGCATCCGGACGCAACACCTTAACAGCCTCTGCCAAAATATGGGATGCAGTATGACGCAGTACCCGAAGTCCCTCCGGGTCTGCTGCTGTTAAAATCTGTAATTCACAATCTTCCTTAATCTCTGTTCTTAAATCCACAACTTCGCCGTTAACCTTACCTGCACAAGCTGCTCTGGCAAGGCCTTCGCTGATATCCATGGCAATGTCGTAGACGTTTTTGCTTTCTGCGTATTCCTTAACGGAACCGTCTTTTAAAGTGATTTTCATTCTTAATTCCTCCTTAAATCCTCGTGGTTCAAGAAATACAAAAGTCCCTTGCACCACAATACATGATACAAGGGACGATATTTCACCGCGTTTCCACCCAAGTTGCTCCTTCCGCCTAGCGAAAAGGGCCTCTTCATTATGACGATAACGGAGTCACCGGACCGGATTGGGGTCACTCAGAGGTGGTCTTCAAGCACATAATGTCGGGACACTTCCAGCCAAGGTGACCCTCTCTCTTCACACCGTACTGTGCTCTACTCTTCTCTTCAACGTTTTGCCTACCTAACATAATACACTTTTCTGTGAAAAAGTGCAACCGGTAAACGCGTTTTCATTATTTTCAGATAATTTTAATCCTCAGGTGACCAGTTTGCCTGAACATCCTCAATCACAATGTTCTCGTCAACTTTTACAACCACCTGGTATTCATCTTCATAGACAATCTCTCCGGGAAAATTGGTATAAACCACATAATAAGGATGCTCATACCGCTCCAAAAGCCACAAAAGCGGATTAATCATCTTCATCATCATATCGGAATTCTCTGTTTTAAAATAACAAATTACCTTTTCCTGTCGTTTACACTGGGGCGGCCAGGGTAATTCCTCCGCAAACCACTCGTCGATTTCATGGAAAAGGCCCTCATCCTCCTCTTCCATAACCCCGTCTTCCACCATCTTATTCAACATGCTGAAAATTCCCTTTGCGGTTCGGGTATTTGCCGCTAACTCTTTTCCCTGGATTCTGCAATACTTAAATTTCATAGTTATTACTGTTTAACTGCCAGTTCCTGCATCTGGTTGGAAATCTTGTGAATCTCTGATAACAACTTGTTCATCTGCTCTAAGTCCTTCATGCAGGCATCGCTGACTTGCATGGTGGTATCGGTAGATGCCGCAACCTCTTCGCCGGTAGCGGAAAGATTGGTAATGCTGTCCATAATGGCTGAATTTGCCTCAATAACGTTATCCACTGACTTACGAACCTGAATAACACCGTCATATAATACTTCTGTTTCTGACTTAATATCCACCAGTTTGGTTCCGGTTTCATTAATCAGTTCATGTTGCTTATCTGCGTACTCTGCAGACTGGGTCATACTGTCAGCTGCAACCTCCGCATCTCTTGCCAGACGATCAATAATGGTTGTAATCTGTTCCGTAGCATCCTTGGTTCCTTCGGACAACTGACGAATTTCGTCTGCAACTACCGCAAAGCCTCGTCCTGCCTCACCGGCTCTTGCTGCCTCGATGGATGCGTTTAACGCAAGCAAGTTAGTCTGATTGGAAATACCGAGAATGGTTGCTGTAATAGCCTCAACGTCCTTAATACTTTCGTTTAATCCCTGAGTCGTCTCTCTGGTTCGAACGTTAATCTTAACAACCTCTTCTGCCTGCTGCTCTAACTGCTTAATCAGTGCAACGCCTTCTTTAACGGTTGCATTGGTCTTTTCGGAAACCTCTTCCATTCTCTGGCTTTCATCTCCAACCTCTTCGATACTGTTCTGAATATCGGAGGTCTTATCTGTCTGCCGTACAATGGCTTCCGCATTGACTCTGGTACTGTTTACAATACCCTCCATGGCCTCATAGGATTCCTTCATGGAGCTGTTTAAATTATCGGATACTTCCTGAGCATCCTGGAATTTCTGATTTAACTGATCTGCAAGGTGAACAATCTGCTCTGCCACCTTGGTCTGACCTGCAGCGCCCTCTTTCACCGCATTAATGGTCTCTTCACCATGGGCACTCATGAGCTTCGTAACACGATAGCAAAGGTATACGGTAATACAAACCACACCTACGTTTACAATGGCCGGCTGTATTCCTACGGTTCCCTTAAACACACAATATGCCATGAATCCAACTGCTTCTACCAGCGCCATACCGCCGCCTAACGTGGTCATCTGCATGTTCTGGAAAATCAAAACCAGTACGGCTATCGGAAATACAAATACCAACGTAAAAGGCTGGGTACTGGTAGCAAGTACTGCTATCGATAAAACTCCCATTCCGATTCCGCAAACATGACGGAAGCTTTCGGAATCCCGCAACGCCTTCAGCGTAACAAGGGTTGCCACAATATCCAAAACACCAACCACCAAACGGATAATAATGGCAACTGATCGAATCTGTGCCAGTTCCATTCCTGTAACAAGTACAACACTGACTGCGATTACCAGGTTCATAACTGCACCTAAGGTATTCTTCTCTCTACGCTGACTTAACTCTAAATCCATAGCTTGTCCTCCTATGATAAAAATATTTAGATAACAAAACCGCACCTTCATCAATTTAATTTATTCTATCATATTTAGAACTTTCTGAAAATTGTTTCCCGCCATTTGTCACAAACATTTCAAAAAAACACCCTTTCGGCGGTTTTTCCTGCCAAAAGGATGTTAATTTTGTTAATTCTCTTATGCGTTTTTACCGCAGCAATGTTTGTACTTCTTGCCGCTTCCGCATGGACATGGCTCGTTACGTCCAACCTTCTTGCCCACACGAATGGTAGTGGAAGATTTCTGCTCTTTGTAAAGTTCTTTTCTCTTCTCTTCAGAGAAAATGTTCTCCCACTGTGGCAGATTGTATAACCAGTCTGCCTTCGCTTTTACCATGTTCTTATAAAGCTTTTCTTTATCGAATTTCAGGCTTACTACGGTGTCCTCTTCCATGGTTTCAATTGGATTCGGTTCTACCAGGCTTTCGTCGATTCCATCTAAGAAACCGGTCATAGCCAGCACTTCCAACTCAAATTTATCTGCAAGCTCTTTTACAGTACCCTTTACTTCGGTATCCGGGTCAGCCAGAAGTTTCTCATAAACGCCTGTCTCTTTTACAAAATATCTCTGCCAAAATCTCTGTAATTCCTGAGGATTTGCCTGTTCATTATAAGCAATCCCTCTCCACTGCTCTAATAATGCCATATTATCATCCTATCTTTCTTGTAATACTGTGGGCGTTTTGCCACGCAAAGGGTATTGTAACATAAATACGCACACCACGCAAGCGATATTAATCGCGGCCGTTTCAAATTATAATACTTCCAGCAGTTCCTCCACTTCTTCCTCCCTGGTGGCCCAACTGGTGCAAATCCGCATAATACTATGTTCTTCATCCGTGTTCTCCCAGAAGCTTAAAATCGCTTTATCGGAAATCTCCTGAACTTTCTTTTTTTCCAAGAGCACGAAAATCTGGTTGGTTGGAGACGGAAACGCCAGGGTATATCCTTTGTTTAAAAGCTCCTGTCGGATATGATTTGCAAGGCGAATACCGTTTTCTCCCATTTTTTCATACAAACCATCGGTAAACATCACGTCAAACTGTAAGCTTGCAATACGCCCTTTTGCCAGCAATGCTCCATGTTGCTTCACAGTTGTAAATAAATGGGGAATGCTGCCTTTCTTTGGCACAACTACTGCTTCCCCAAACAAGGCTCCGCATTTGGTTCCCCCAATATAAAAAGCATCGCAAAGCTTGGCCAAATCCGGTAAGGTTACATCATTTTCCGGACAGGCTAAAGCATAAGCAAGTCTTGCTCCATCTATGTATAGAGGCAAATTGTACTCCTTACATACGTCTTTAATCGCCGTAAGTTCCGCCTTAGAGTACAAGGTGCCGTATTCCGTAGGTTGGGATAAATACACCATCCCCGGAATTACCATGTGTTCAAAGCTTTCATCTGCAAAAAAGTTCTCAAGATAGCTCCGTATGGTATCCGCGCTAACTTTTCCATCCTTTTGGGGTAGTCCCAAAACCTTGTGTCCGCCGGCTTCAATGGCTCCGGACTCATGGACATTAATGTGTCCCGTTTCGGCCGCAATAACCCCTTGATAGCCCCGCAAAAAAGCGTCAATCATGGTGGCGTTTGCCTGGGTGCCTCCCACAAGAAAATGCACCTGCGCTTCCGGTGCCTCGCAGGCCTTTCGAATCTTTTCTCTTGCAGCCTCACTGATTTCATCCACTCCGTATCCCGGTGTTTTTAAAAGATTGGTCTCCATAAGACGCTGCAGTATTGCCGGATGCGCCCCTTCTAAATAATCCGATGCAAAATTTAATCTGTTCTCCATTTTCCTTCCTCCTTTTTAAAAAACACCACGACATAAGCCGTGGTGCCTTTTCTCATTATATAGCATTTTACATACGCTGTAAACTACTGCTGACCAATCATTGCAAAGAATTTCAAAAGGAATAAAATTGAAATCACATAGGTCAACACATGTACTTCTTTTGCCTTTCCGGTAAATACCTTCAATACGGTATAGGAAATGATTCCAAGACCGATACCATGTCCGATGGAACCGGAAATCGGCATAGCGATTAACATAAGTCCTGCAGGCATTGCCTGAGACATATCATCAAAATCAATCTTTTTAAGTCCGCTAAGCATTAAAAGTCCTACATAAATTAATGCGGAAGAAGTTGCTGCCGGCGGAATGATTCCTGCGATTGGTGCGATAAACATGCAGGCAAGGAACATAATACCTGTAACCAGTGCAGTAAGTCCGGTACGTCCGCCTGCTTCTACACCGGATGCAGACTCAACGAAAGTGGTTACGGTAGAGGTTCCGGTTAAAGAGCCGGCAAGTGTTCCGATGGAGTCAGCCAGAAGTGCTTCCTTCATCTGCGGCATATTGCCTTCAGCATCTACCATACCTGCACGGGATGCAGTACCAACTAATGTACCAATCGTATCAAACATATCAATGATACAGAAGGTAAGAATCAAAGTAATTACGGTTGCCATTCCCAGCTCCATAAGTCCTGAGAAGTTGAACTTAAACAAAGTGGTACTTGCCATTGCGCCAAACTGCGGAATAAATGCCTTCGGATCATTCAGGGATGCAAACGGGTTGGTATGAAGCACGGTTGCCTGTCCAATCCAGTTAATGATACTTGCGCAAAGCATACCGATTAAAACGGCACCTTTTACCTGTCTATGTGCTAACACTACAATAATAAACAATCCCACAAACATGGTTACAACGGTAAGCACCATTGCATTGTATCCGCTTCCCATGGTCTTCTTTGCAAATCCGGTAGTCAATGCTCCGAAGAAATCACGCATTACATAGAACGGTCCGCCTGCTTCGGAATAAATTCCCGCATTGGAACCCAATCCGATGTTTAAAAGCATAAGTCCGATTGCCGGTGAAATTCCAAGACGAATTCCAAGAGGAATTCCTTCTACGATTTTATCACGGATATTCAACACGGATAAAATAAAGAATACGACACCTTCAATTAAAATAATACAAAGAGCTGCCTGGAAAGATGCCACATAGCTCATTCCGGTAATGGACACAATATTTGCCACTACATAAGCAAAAAAGCTGTTAAGTCCCATACCCGGTGCCATAGCAAAAGGCTTGTTTGCCAAAAATGCCATTACAAACATACCTACTGCAGAAGCAAGACAGGTAGCTAAAAATACACCGTTCCAAAGCTCCGGACCGCCATCAGCACCGAAGTTGGTCAAAAGGTTGGGGTTCAGGGCGATGATATACGCCATGGTCATAAAGGTGGTAAGACCGGCTACAATCTCAGTACGCACGGTAGTACCGTTTTCTTTCAGTTTGAATAGATTTTCCATAGTTCCTCCATCAAATAAAAAATTGTTTACATGAAAAAGCAAAATTGGGATATACTTTTCCATAAGTTAAGGTTGCTGATAACAGCAACCTTACTTATTATATAAATTATGTGAAATTTTGTCAATTCTGTGTTTCTCATTTTTTATCGATTATCTACTCTCTCGGGATACATATCATGTTCAAACAAGCGTTTTTTCGCTACTTCTGCCCATTCGGTTCCCGGTTTTCCATAGTTACAATAAGGATCGATGGAAATTCCTCCACGTGGAGTGAACTTGCCCCATACCTCAATATATTTAGGCTCCATTAACTTAATGAGATCCTTCATAATGATGTTTACGCAATCCTCGTGGAAGTCTCCGTGATTGCGGAAGCTAAACAAATACAGTTTCAAGGACTTGCTTTCTACCATCAACGTATCCGGCACATAGGAAATAATAATATTTGCAAAATCCGGCTGTCCGGTAATGGGACAAAGACTGGTAAATTCCGGACAGTTAAACTTTACAAAATAATCGTTGCCCGGATGCTTATTTACAAAAGTCTCCAGCATTTCCGGAGCATAGTTATCCGGATATTTGGTTCCCTGATTTCCTAAAAGGGTTACTCCCTTGGTTTCTTCTTTACTTCTTCCACTCATATTTCTACCATCCATTCTATTTCTTGTTCATCTGGCTTTTACTGTAACGCCGGATCCTTCACTCCGTTTTCTTCAAAAGCTCTTGCCCGATCAATGCAGGTTCCGCAAACACCACAGGGTTTGTCTTTTCCTTCGTAGCAGCTCCAGGTCAGTTCATACGGCACCTTTAATCGCAGTCCTTCCTGTACCACCCTTGCCTTGTTCCAGTTCACTAAAGGCGCTTTTACACTAAGTTGTTTTCCGCTACCTTCATAAATCGCTTTTGACATGGCATCATTGAAATCCACACTACAATCAGGATATGCACTTCCTGCCGCATCATCCTTATGGGCTCCGTAATAAATCACCTGACAGTCCTTGGATAATGCAATGGAGGCTGCACAGGATAAAAACAATCCATTTCGGAAAGGTACATAAGTGGATACCGGTTTGCCATCCGCCTCTGCAATCTGCTTATCATAGGACTCTGTAGGAATTTCCTTATGGGAGTGCTGTAAAAGGCTACAGTCACTGTAGGTAAAAATCTTGGAAAGATCCAATGCCAAATGTTCTACACCGTAGTACTCCGCCACCTTTTTTGCTGCTTCCAGTTCTTTTTCATGCTTCTGTCCATACCACATGGACAGGGTAATTACATTCTCTTTTCCGTATTCTTCAATGGCCATTCCCAGGCAGGTTGTGGAATCCACACCGCCGCTTGATAAAACCAATGCTTTCATAGTTTGTCACCTCATTTTTCTTAATCACGACTGTTTAAGGACATCTGCAGACGCATCTGCAGTTCCTTATCATCCTGAAATGCTCCACGCAAAGTTGTGGTTACGGTCTTCGCCTGGCTCTTTTTAATTCCTCTGGCACTCATACAACTGTGGCATCCCTCAATAATAACCGCCACATCCTTGGATTCCGTAATTTTCTGCATTACATCCGCAATATCGGTACCGATACGTTCCTGTAATTGAAGACGTCTTCCCACCATGTCTGCAATGCGGGCAATTTTACTTAATCCGATAACCTTGCCGTTTGGAATATAGGCAACTGCCACCTTCATATCGTACATCAGCGCCATGTGATGCTCACAATAGCTGAAAATGTCAATATCTTTTACCACAACCATGTCCTTGTAATTGCCTTCTAAATCCAAATCGTCCTCAAAGGTCTTGTCAAACATGGTTGCCACTTCATCATTACTGTACTGAATACCGGCAAAAACTTCTTCATACATTTTTGCCACACGCTTTGGTGTATCAATCAGACCTTCTCTGTCCGGGTCTTCTCCCAAAGCCACTAATATACCACGAATATGTTCTTCGATTGCTTTTCTGTCGATTGCCATTTTATACCCCTCTCTTATCCGGATCCCAGATAAACTTGTGCATCTGTAACTGCATGGTTACTTCATTTAACTCATTTGCAATAATATAGTCTACAATGTCTGCCGGTTCGATTTTTCCAAATACCGGACTTACATATAATCCACACTTATAACTTAACTCATGAGCCTTGATAATCTTACGCATCCGCTCTAAGTCTTCCATACTTCCCACCACGAATTTCACCGTATCCTTCGGAAGCAAATGGGCAAAATTTTCTTTTTTCATGTGCTCTTCCATACCGCTTACCAAAAGCTTGTAGTCCATAGTAAAAAGCACTCTGTCTTCAGCATTCTTCGCCCGTCTTATAGCATCCATTTCCGCTAAAGATACGCTTCCGTTGGTTTCGTATTCAATGGTCAATCCCTCGATTTCCAAAAGGGCTCTGGTAAGTTCTGCCATTCCTTCCCGTAAAAGAGGCTCCCCACCGGTTAATGTTACGAAGCGTACATTTTTCTCTTTTATATAATCCACAATCTCTTCTGCTGTTTCTTCTGTGCATGGTACCGCTTCTTCATTGGCCCACTTGGTATCACAAAAGCTGCAATTTAAATTACATCCTGCAAAACGAATAAAGGCTGCTATCTTTCCTGCATTCTGCCCTTCCCCGTTGATACTTACAAATTTCTCCACTACCTGATACATGTTTATTCCTCGCTGTAAACCGCACAATTATTTGGGGTTTCGTAAACGGTAATTTCCTTTACCTCATAGCCCCTGGTTGTCATTTTTTTATAAAAATATGCTGCAAAATTCTCCGCAGTGGGACGAAAGTCCACTTCCCGAAGCAGAAACTCTTCTGCCAATAAAGCCTTCACCGTCTCCAGCTTCAACGTGTTCTTTTCTATAATAAAGGAGTGATCAAAATAATCCACTTCCTGCTTCAAATCTTCTTTCAGTTGTCCGAAATCCACCAGCATCCCTCGGCTCTGCTCATCGTCTTTCAACGTTTCCCCACCGATTCTGGCAAGAACACGCCACCGGTGTCCGTGGATATTGCCGCATTTTCCCTGATATCCCGCCAGAAAATGTGCTGCGTCCATGTTGGCTTCTGCTTCTAAGTAGTACATTGAATCCTCCTTAACAAATATCTTCTCACAAAAAAGGCAGGCACAAGGCCTGCCTTAGTTTCGCAAAATTACTCACTAAAAAACAGCCCTGGTTTTGTTTATAGACAGGATGGTGCAAACGAACTGTCTTGTATTCTTCATACGTTGCTTATTATATTGCTATAAACCAAAGACGTCAAGGGACTTTTGTCTTTTTTTCATCTTTTTCCCCATACTGACAATCCACTTATGTTTAGCTTCTACGTCCTTAGTGTGGCTTTTAATCGATTTGGTTTTAATAATAAATCTAAAGCGTCTACGATACCTTTTGTCACAACGTCTGCATGGGAAAGAAGTCCTGCATAGGTTCCCTCTTCCTCCAAAACGGCAACAGCAAATTCCGCTTCATCAAACATCAAAATATCATTAAACCCATTTCCAATACACATTCTGTTTTCTTTCAAATTCCGAACAATTTCCACCTTGCACTCTGCCGCATTGGCTCTTGGAAAAGTATCTACAAAAACTCCCAACGGCTCGCATTGCTTTCTTGCGGTTCCATAAGTATCTGCCGTAAGTATATGTACATCCACCAGTTCTTTCAATTCTAATAAACGTTCTGCAACGCCATCAATCAATTCTCCATCCTTGGCTACGGTTCCATTATAATCAAGCACCAGATGTTCTACTTTTACGTCCTGGCGTCCCGGGATCTCTACTTGTATCATCCAAACATTCCTCCTAAAAATTCCTGACTTTCCTTTTCCTTCGGTTCAGCAAAAAACTCTGAGGTTTTGGCTGTTTCCACTATTCTTCCATCTTTTAGAAAAACAACCCTATCTGAAAGTCGTTTTGCCTGAGCAATATTATGCGTCACAATAATTAAGCTATATCTCTTTTTCAGTTCTAAAAGAGTCTTTTCAATCACTGCTGTACTCTGTACATCTAACGCAGAACAGGGTTCATCCAGCAAAATCACCTCCGGTTCAACCGTAAGTGCTCTGGCTATGCAGATTCGTTGCTGCTGTCCTCCGGAAAACTTTAATGCGCTTTTATGAAGATCATTTTGAATTTCTTCATACAAACCCACCATACGAAGTTTTTCCTCCACAATCCTGTCAAGCTCCGATTTTTTATGAATACCATAATATTTTGGCGCGTAAGTAAGGTTTTTATACACGGAGAAAGGAAATGGCATTGGGGTCTGAAAAACAATGCCTACCCTCTTTCGCAGTACTTCTTTTGAAATTCCGTCTATAGACTGTCCCTCTAACTGTATTTCTCCTGAACATCGAACTCCGGATATTTCTGTAATCAAACCATTTAAACTTTGTAAAAATGTGGTCTTTCCGCATCCCGAAGGTCCGATAATTGCTGTGATTTCATTTTTCGGGAAGGAAACCGTAACGTCTTTCAACGCCGCTTTTCCTTCATAGGAAACCGTTAAATTCCGTACATCCATTATTGTTTCCATGCCCGTTGCCTCCTTCTTGCATAAATTGTTACCAACATATTGCTGATTAGAATAACCGCCATCATCACGAATGCCGTTCCATAAGCAATTCCTAACGAGGCCGTCCCCTGAGCCACCAACAAATAAAGATGTAAAGGTAGCGCCATTGCCGGTTTTAAAATGCTGGTGGGATTTGAAGCATACGCAACTGCACCTGTAAAAATCATTGGTGCTGTTGCCCCCATAGCATAACATCCACCCAGAATAATTCCGGAAAAAAGTTCCGCTCTGCACGCCGGCAATACTACAGTCAGCATAGCATGGGTCTTCGTACACCCCAAAGCATAAACTGCATGTATCATCTGCTGCGGAAGTTCCCGAAACGCTTTTTCGGCACGCACTTCAATAAAAGGCAAAACCATGATTCCAAGGGCAATGCCACTGGATAAAATGCAACGACCGAACTGCAAATCTCTAACAAAAAGGCTGTACGCAAACAATCCCAGAACAATAGATGGAACTCCAGCGATACACTGTATTACAATATGTAAAATTTCTTCCAGCCGCTTGCTGTGGCAAAAAAACACAATCCACAAAGCTGTGGCTATAGCCGGTACCGCTCCTATCACTACTGCCGTCAGAGTAAATGCCAGACTTCCGGTTATCGCAGGGAAAATGCCTCCCTCCTGTCCCAACATTGCGCCTGCCGGTGCCTGGGTTAAAAACTCCCAGGAAATACAGGCACCGCCTTTATAAAAGATATAACCAAACAAAAAAACAATCACCCCGGCCACCAGCCCCATCCCAACATAGGCCCACAGCCGAATAATAAAGCTTCGAAAATGCATCTTTTCTCTCCCGGATATCTTTATATAAATCGCTTTCTTAAAGCGTTGATTCCAAAATTAATCCCCATCAATACAATGATTAGCACCAATCCTGCTGCATACAATGCATGAAAGTGGGTACTTCCGTTCACCGCAGTTCCCATCTCCAATGCAATAACAGCTGCAATTGTTTCACTTTTTCCAAGCAAGGTTGGAAAAAGATTAGCATTCCCAATAACCATCATTACTGCCATTGTTTCTCCCATAGCACGTCCAATAGCCAAAATCATTGCAGCCAAAATATTTTTAAAGGATGCCGGAAGTACTATTCCACAAATTGTGTACCAAGAATCCACTCCCAATGCATCCGCCGCCTTCAGATAGGCGTCTTTATTTTTCAAGAGGGTTTCGCTCACAGCGGAAACCAAATAGGGGAGCAGCATTACCGCCAGCAAAATTGCCGCAGCCAAAACGCAGGATCCTGTACGCACTCCCGCTTTTAGAAAAAGCTTTACAAGCACAGTCAATCCAACAAAACCATATACCACAGACGGTATTCCCGCCAAAAGATCAATAAACGGATATAATACACCTCTCATTCTATCTGTCGCCACGCAAGACAAGAACAACGCTGCTCCGATTCCCACCACACCGGCTATCAGTATGGCCAGAAAAGAAACAAAAATCGTTGCTGCAAGAAAATTAAGTATTCCAAATCGTGGGCCGTTTCCGATTCCGCTTATAGGCATCCAGTCACCGGTCAGCAAAAACTCTTTCAGGGAAACATTCTGAAAAGTGGGAAGTGCCTCTTTCACTATAAAAATTATTACAAATGCCAGCGCCAACGAGGTCAGCAACGTAAAGCTGCCCAATATAAATCGAAAAATTCTGTTTCCTGTCTTCTTCATGTTTAAAATTTCCCGGGCGCTATGCACCCGGGATCATCCTCACTTTTTATTTTACGGTAAAAGCCGGAATATATCCGTTTTCTTCTACAACTTTATATCCTGTTTCAGAGAAAATATAATCAATAAATTTCTGCTGAATATCTGTAATCTCTTTTCCTGTGCAGAAAAGAACCGGTCTCTGAACCGTATAATCGCCACTTAAAATTGTTTCTTCTGTAGCCTCTACACCGTCAACTTTCATTGCAACCAAAGTTTTTTCATTCTGATTTGCCATATTATATGCGCCAAATCCCACATAACCGATTCCATTTTCATCTCCGGCTACGTTGGTTGCCAATTCTGTCATGGACGCAGACTGGGTTGCAGATGCAGTAATAACACTGTCTCCCATAATGGCTTTCTGGAAAACTTCATAAGCGCCACCGGAAAGATCGCGAATATAAACATTGATAGTTTCATCTGAAAGAGAAGAATCTACTTCACTCCATTTTGTAATCTCTCCCGCAAAAATTTTGCGAATGGTTTCAGTATCCAGACTATCCATTTTATCTGCAATTGGATTCTTGGCATTTACGGATACGGTCAATGCATCTTTCGCAACCACAAATTCCTGATAACCATCTCCAAGTGCCTGCTTTTCTTCATCTTTTACAGTACGGGCAACCATACCGAAATCGGCAGTCCCCTCTTCTACTGCGCTGATACCTACGCCGGATCCGCCCGGTGCCACATAAATAGAAATGTTCTTCTCCGGAAGGGATGCATCCACATTGTTCCAGGTCTCATACTGTTCTGTAAAAGAAGATGCCAAAGATGACATAATCGGATAAAGAGATGTAGAACCGCAGAACATAATTGCAGAGTCAGACTTCGCCTGTGCAGCCTCCTCTGTTTTTTTGCTATCATCCTTGGATGATGTAGATTTGTCCTGACCACATCCGACAAATAAACAAATTGCCATAGCTGCTGTCAGAAATAAAGCTAGAGATTTCTTTCTCATAATACTAATACTCCTCCTATGTATTTTTCTTTATACAATATAATTATATCGTTTGTTCATCGTCTTTCAATCAAGATTTTTAATTAATCAATTAGTATTCCAAATATCACCTATGACAATTTGTCATGAGTCTGTTATTGCCCCGTGTCCCCCCAATAATCCTCCGGGCTTGCTCGTCCCATGCAGCTGTGATATAATAGGCAAAGAAAAAAATCAAAGGAGTCTTTATGAAACTGAAACGTATTCTCGCCTTACTTGGCGTTGTATTTCTGGTCAGTCTGTATGTTCTGACCCTTATAGCAAGTTTAACCGCTAGCCCCAATGCCGGCCAATACTTCCTGGCATGTATCTATGCCACCATTGTAATTCCGGTACTATTCTGGGCATATAGCCTAATCTATAAACTCACACATAAAAAGAAAGATTAATTGTAGTATTAGAACATGAGCCGGTATCTATATTTTGAAAGCGGGGCATTCGAAGGTTGCCTCCGCTTCAAGATATAGATACCGGCTCCGTATTATAATGCTCTTTTACACCATCTGAACAACCCAAACATTGCTTCGTACCATGAAATATCCCACAATCACCTTTAAAAGCTCTGTTCCCTGAACCAAGAAAAATACCGTCAGAATTGGTAATCCGGAAAAATGTGCCAGCACAAAGGCCAGGGGTGCCATTACCACCCAAAGGAATGCAGAGTCAAATAAGAAGGTAACAATGGTTTTTCCGCCGGAACGCAGGGTAAAATATGCACAATGGGTATAGGCCGCAAAGGGCATCCAAAATGCCTGTACACTAATAAAATGCGCCGCCAATCTGCGAATATCACCATCCACATTGTAAAGCTGCGGAAACAGCCTTCCACAGGCAAACATAATAAGGGACATAATACAACAACAGAATACGCTGAAGGCAATCATCTTATTATCCGCATCCTTTGCCTCCTCCAGTTCACCGGCACCAAGCATCTGACCAATCATAATGCCGATGCAGACTCCCAACTGTACAAAAACAATGTTGAACAAATTATTTACGGTATTGGATATACTGACTGCCGTCAGCACATTCATTCCCCGGACAGAATAACACTGGGTAACCATGCTCATTCCTGCCGCCCATAAAATTTCATTCAACATAAGAGGCGTACCCTTTACAAGAATCTTTGTCAAAATCTCCTTTGGAAGTCCCAAACCGGTATAGGCGCCTACCAAATAGCAATTCCTCTCTCTATGTCCATGTGCCCAGGCAACAATCACAGTAGTTTCAATAAATCGGGCAATCACCGTTGCCAAAGCCGCTCCTCTTACTCCCATTTCCGGGAAAGGACCGATTCCAAAAATCAACAGGTAATCCAGTACTGCATTGGTTCCTACGGCAATCATACCTGCCACCATAGGAACAATGGTCTGACCGGTTTCCTTAATGGTGCTGGCATAAGCTTGATTAATTGCAAAAGGAACCAGTCCCACCACCATAATGCTAAGATAATCCAGTCCCAATGCCATAGCCTTTTCCCTGGCGCCTGTATTATCCGTTAAAAACAGGGAAATCAAATCACCGCCCTTTGTCATAAATAGACTAACAGCGAGAATCACCACAATGGTTAAAATATACAGCTTGAACCGGAAGGTATACATGTGCCCTTTGTAATCTCTTTTTCCAAAATACTGGGCCCCGTAAATTCCGGCAGCTGCCGCCGCTCCAAATACCGCCAGATAAAATACAAAGATAAGCTGATTTACCGTTGCGACTGCGGAGATGGCTTCTTCACCCAATTGTCCCACCATTATGTTGTCCAAGAAACTGACAAAATTTGTAATGGCATTCTGAATGATCATAGGCGTTGCCAGCATAATATAACGCTTATAAAACGCCTTATCTCCAATATATTTCTTTTTAATTGCAGTAAACATAATACTCCTTATATCTTCTTACTCCCGCTCAAATAACTCAGCCAACGTTTGCATCATTCGCTTTACATCGAGAGGTTTCACCAAATGACCGTTCATACCTGCCGCCATGGCCTCCTTCTTATCTTCCTCAAAAGCGTTAGCCGTCACGGCAAAAATCGGAATATTTGCCTTTTCCTCATCTTCCAGCTTTCGTATTGCACGGGTGGCTTCATAACCATTCATTTTCGGCATATGAATATCCATCAGGATTACATCGAAATATCTTGCATCCGCTTCCTGCACCCGCTTCAGACATTCCTCGCCATCCTTAACATGCTCCACCAAAAAGCCTTTGTCCCTTAAAATCGCCTTGGCAATCTCAGCATTCAACGGATTATCCTCCGCCAAAAGAACACGTTTGTCCGCAAACATTTCCCGCATCTGCTCTTTTGTCAGCTGCGCATTATCGTCTCTTGTAATATCATCCGCGATACGATGAGGAATCAGAATTCGGAAGGTAGAACCTGCTCCAAGCTTACTCTCCACCTCAATGGTTCCCTGCATCCGCTCCACCAGCTGTTTCACAATGGGCATACCCAAACCGGTTCCAACCACCGGATTGTTTGCCGTCGTTTCCTCTCTGGAAAACTCCTCAAATACATGGGGCAAAAACTCTTCGCTCATTCCGATACCGGTATCTGTAATGGTACTGATTACCCATACCACGCCATCTTCTTCCTTCGGTTCTTCCGTTACGGTATAGGTAATACAGCCACCCTCCGGTGTATATTTTGCCGCATTGCTTAATACATTTAATAAAATTTCCCGTAATTTGGTTTCATCCGCATACACCGTGGCGTGAGAAAGGTTCAGTTCCTTCTTGAACTGCTGACCGTTTTTCTTAAAAGTGCCTTCCATAACGTTGCAGATATCGTCTACAACAGCATCCATTCGGCAAGGCTTCTCGTCCAAAGTCATCTTACCGCTTTCAATCCGGGCAAGTTCCAATACATTGTTGATTAAGGATAAAAGGAATTCACTGGCAGATTTCAACTTCTTCAGATAACCCTTTGTAAGGTTATCATCTCCCCAATGCAACTCCATTAACTCCGCAAAACCGATAATGGCATTCATTGGCGTCCGGATATCGTGAGACATGTTGAATAAAAAAGCTGTTTTTGCTTTATTGGCCGATTCTGCCAGCTCTATAGCCTTCATCATACTCTGGTGCGCCATTTCCTGTTCATGCACATCCATTACCGCACCGTATACACTTTTTACCGTTCCGTCTGCCCTAAACACTGACTGCCCACTGGACTTTAAGTAACGGTATTCTCCACTCGGTCCTTTCACCCGATAAATCATACTAAGAGGCGCATTATCCTCCGTACGATTTCCCGGAACCATAAAGAATTTTTCTACGGCATCTCGATCTTCCGGGTGCACCACTTCCAACCATTCTTCGGATGTCTGGGGTGCCTTTTCATAGGAATCATATCCATGAAGCCTAATAAATTCTCTGCTAAGATGAATACCCGTCAGGTTTCCTTCTCTGTCAAAATCCCGTTGCCACTGAGCACTTCCCAAAGCCCGGTAAACCGCATTCATGGCTTCTTCCAACTTCGCTTTTTCTTTACGAGCTTCTTCTGCCTGTAACTCCGCCTGCCGCTGCTCATCTACATCCAAAAGGGCTCCATAGAATAATCCGTCCGTTCCCTCCGCAATACGTCCTACTGCCCGAAACCACTTATATTCACCGGATTTCATTCTGACACGCCACTGGGTATCAAAGGTTTCCGAAAAGTCTTTGCAGATTTTTACGTCTTCTTCTACGATGTTTGGCCAATCATCCGGATGGATATTCTCCTTTGCAAATTCCATATCATCCGGATATTCTTCTTTGGTATATCCCAACATTTTCCGTAATTCTTCACTATTCTGGAATTCCGTAATGGTACCGTCCGGATGACACCGCATAGTCCAAATTGCCGCACCAAGAGAATACAACACCGTTTGTTTGGTATAGGTTGCATCTTTTAACTCCCGCTCTGCATCCACAGCCTTTCGATACAGATTGGAAACAATGATAATAAACACACTCAGTCCCAAAATCACCAACAGAGTAATAAGGATGGTCACAATGTACTTTTGAATAATATCTTCCACATTTTGACCACGCTCTTTCACGCCGTAGCGATAGGTTCGTAAGTATACAAAATCCGAATCCAAAAGCCCAAGACCATGGTTCAACAGAGAAACCAACTTGCTTTCTCCTTTTTTCACTCCCATACCCATGGAAAACTGTTGCGGAACAGCAGCCACATTCAGCGCCGCACTCATTTTTTCATTCAAAATACCGTTGGTACGATAGCCGTTGATAAGGGTGCTGCTCACTTTACCGTTTAACACCGCATCCAGACATTCCTCCACGGAATCATATAAATGAATCTCCGATGAAGGGTAACACTTTTTCACAAATTCCTGCATCATCCGATTATTACGATTAATGGCAATTTTCTTGTCCGTTTCTGCCGTGTAATCTTCCCGGAAAATAATATCAATTCCCGAAGCCGCAATACTGTCCATTTGAAAAAGATTATTTTGCTCGGAATTCCAGATGTCCAGATAGATAGGGAATGCTACATCCACCTTTCCTTCATTCACCGCGTCGTATAATTCCCCTTGATCTTTGTAGGACACATATCGAATCTTAACCCGATCCTTTAAATGAAACCGGCTCCAGATTTCGTCGAAAATCTCTGTCATTACGCCGGTGGCATTTCCGTTTTTGTCTTCTCCGCAAAACGGGAGAAAATTATCCATATATCCAACGACAAGTAAGGAATGGTTTTTGACCCATTCCTCCTCATCTTCTGAAAGTTTTCTTCGTAATGTATTGGAAAAATATGTTTTCTCTAAGCTCTGATTAAAGGAATATCCTCCCATCTGAATCTTTTCCAGGGCCAGATTTAATTCCTCCAAAAGCTCCGGTTGTTTCGTGGAAACAGCCAAATAAAAGGGGCTTTCTCCCACCTTCGCCACCATACTCAGACCGCTCTCCGATGTAATGCTGTTATCCGTAGACGCAATCACATCGATTCGTCGTTCCGCAAAGGCTTTATCCCTTTTTCCGAAATCACTGAAATAAATCAGCTTGGGGGAAATCTGATTCTCCCGCGCCCACTCCATAACGCAACTGGTCATCAGGCTATTCTCAATCACGCCGATTCGCTTGCCATCCCAGTTCTGTCGCTTATTTCCGTCAAAAAAACGCTCTTCATCCGTGTAGAGAAAATAGTTTTCCGCTCCCATCTCCTGTTTGGGAAAAAGCATTTTTCCTTCCCGTTCCTCGGTTTGGGACAATCCGGCCATTAAATCAATCTTTCCCTCTACAAACATGTCATAGAGTTCAGACCAATCTCCATATACATACTCATAACTCCATCCGGTATAGTAGGCAATCTTTTGCAGATATTCATAGCTGTATCCGCTTTTCGGCTCCTTATCGGACTTTCCCTTCTGAAAATTCTCACTTTCATAATAGCCGACCTTTATTCGCTGCCTACATTTTTCCGCTCTTCCCGGAACCGGGAAAAACATAGTTACACATACGATCAGCAAAACACAACTTACAATTCGTCTGAACCAGCTTTTCTTCACTTACCGTACTCTCCTTTTTCATACCTATGCATGAATGCAACCGATAGAAAGATCCAACGCCGCCTCATGCAATACCTCTCCCGTTGTGGGGTGTGCAAAAACTGTATGGGTAATATCGCAATCTTTCATCTTATTACGTACCGCCAGAGTCACTGTTGCGATTAAAGTGGATGCATCCGGTCCCACAATTGTTCCACCGATAATCTCATCCTTCTCGTTCTTTATAAGTTTGCAAAAACCATTGGCCTGTCCCATGGTAACAGCCTTACCGTTTCCGTTAAACTGGAACTTACCAACCGTATAAGGAATACCCTGCTCTTTCAAGTAATCCTCCGATACACCTACACTGGCAATTTCCGGTGTGGTAAAAATAACACTTGGAACAGTGGTTTTCTCAAACGCTTCCACTTCTTTTCCAAGAATCTTGTCCACTGCCGTCATACCCTGATGGCTGGCTGCATGGGCAAGCTGAATCAGGTTATTTACATCACCGATAGCATAGATATGCTCTACGTTGGTCTGCATATATTCGTTAACTTTGATTCCGCGATTTTTCTCCAAAAGCTCCACGGAAGTATTTTCAATACCCAAGCCTGAAAATTCCGGGCTTCTGCCAATGGCAACTAAAACCTTCTCGCAAGATACTTCATTTACTTTCTCCTTGCGCTCATAAGCTACCACCGCATTACCGTCTTCACCGGTACGAATTTCTGTTACTTTTGCAGAGTTGCTTACCTTAATACCGGCTTTTTTCGCCTGACGAAGGATTTCGGAAGAAGCATCGGAATCAAGAACGCTTACCAACCGATCCATAAATTCAATTACCGTAACTTCCACACCCAAATGGCGATACAAAAAGGCAAATTCCAGACCAATGACACCACCACCGATAATGGCAATACTCTTTGGCAGTTCCCGCAGGCTTAAAGCAGAGGTACTGTTTAAAACGAATGGCAAATCAATACCCGGAATCGGCACCTTTGCCACCTTGGAACCGGTTGCGATAATTACATCATCAAAAGTAACCTCGTACTCCTCTTCCCCCGTAACCTTAACGGTTTTATCATCGGTAAAAGCGGCAGTTCCACACAAAACCTCTACATTGTTCTTCTTTAAGATATGCTCCACGCCTCCCACAAGACGCTTCACCACTTCTTCTTTACGATCCATAATGGCATTCATGTCCGGAGTCGCTTCCGACTCCAGACAGATACCGAATTCTTTTGCCTTCTTAATTTCCGCAAACACCTCGGCACTTTTCACCAATGCCTTGGTGGGAATACATCCGATGTTTAAACAGGTTCCGCCCAGATGTTCCTTCTCAGCCAAAATAACCTGTTTACCGTTCTTTGCTGCATAGATGGCTGCCACGTATCCCCCCGGGCCACCACCGATTACCAATACTTCTGCATGCTTCTTAGTCATGATACCTTCCCCACTTTCTTATTTCTTTAAAGGACTCTTGCGATAGATAATATCCTCTCTGCCCGGTCCGTTGCTGACCATGGTAATCGGATAACCAATCTGTCCTTCAATAAATTCAATATAATTTCTGCAGTTCTCCGGCAAATCCTCATACTTGCGGATACCGCGAATTTCGCATTTCCATCCCGGAAGTTTCTTTAATACCGGTTTCGCCTTCTCCAAGGTGCTGGTCATCGGGAAGTCTGTTGTTACTTCTCCGTCCACTTCATAACCTACACAAACCGGAATCTCATCTAAATATCCCAAAACATCCAATACAGTAAAAGCAACATCCGTTGCCCCCTGCATCTTGCAACCATATTTGGATGCTACGCAGTCAAACCATCCCATTCTTCTCGGACGTCCGGTGGTTGCTCCATACTCGCCGCCGTCACCGCCGCATCTTCTAAGCTCGTCTGCCTCTTCTCCGAAAATCTCGCTGACAAAAGCGCCGGCTCCTACCGCTGAAGAATATGCCTTACAAACAGTTACAATCTCCTTGATTTCATAAGGAGGAATACCTGCTCCAATGGCACCGAACGCTGCCAATGTGGAGGATGAAGTAACCATCGGATAAATTCCGTGATCCGGATCCTTTAAGGTTCCAAGCTGTCCCTCTAACAAAATCACCTTGTCTGCTTTGATGGCATCATGAATCAGTACGGAAGTATCTTTCACATATGGAGTAATCATGTCACGGTACTCCATTAATTCCTTCATGATATCATCCACCTTCATAGCCGGCTTATGATATAAATGCTCTAAAATCACATTCTTCTGAGCCAGAATATTCTCTACACGTCCGCGCAGTCTGTCTTCATCAGAGAAAAGCTCTCCTACCTGAATACCGATTTTAGCGTATTTATCAGAATAAAACGGTGCAATTCCGGATTTGGTGGATCCAAAGGATTTCCCTGCCAGACGCTCCTCCTCATAGGTATCGAATGCAATATGGTATGACATTACCATCTGGGCACGATCCGATACATAAATGGTTGGCTTCGGAACGCCCTGATCCACTACAGACTGTAATTCTTTAATAAAGATCGGAATGTTTAATGCTACACCATTACCGATAATATTTACAACCTTCTGGTTAAAAACGCCGGATGGCAGGGTATGTAATGCGAACTTGCCGTATTCATTGACGATCGTATGTCCTGCATTGGCTCCACCCTGAAAACGGATAACCATATCCGCATCTGTTGCCATCATATCGGTAATTTTCCCCTTACCTTCGTCTCCCCAGTTTGCTCCTACAACTGCTTTTACCATTTTTCTTATTTCCTCCTAGATTTATAGAAAAACAGAACTTTGTCTGTTTAACTTTCCATACTTTACTATTTTACCACAAAAAACCAAAACTTTCATCGCCTCATAACATAAAATGTAAACTGAGACGAACAAATCAACTTCTCATTCTCATCCCTGACATCTGCTTCTACCACTCGAATGGTTTTGCCATCTTTTTTCATTTTGGCCGTAACCGTCAGTTTTTCATTTTTTCCGAGAAAGGCAGGAGACAGGAATTGAATATTACTGTCCAAGGTTGTTACCACACCACCGCATTCCGAAGCTGCTACTCCGGCCGCTATATCGCACAGAGAAAAAAGGGCTCCTCCATGGATACTGCCAATAGGGTTAACAATCTCTTTACGAAGCGTCATGGTTGCCACGGCTCTTCCCACTTCAATTTCTTCAAAAAGAATTCGAAGTTCTTTTGAAAAGGTATCCAGGCATTCCGGATTATGAAGTAACTGTTCCTTCGTAAATATTTCCTGAGACATTGTTTCCTCCTTAAAGCAGGCGCAAAAAAACCTTCGTCTTCTTGCGCCTGTTGCTTATTCCTCTTCTTCTAATTTCTTCGAGCAGGCAATGGCAAGAGCACCCGGTCCGATATGACAGGATACACTTAATGACAGAGGGTTCACCGCAATTTCGCATCCCGGAAATTGTTCCGAAACCTCTTTCTTCCATTCCTCAACGGTTGCTTCGTCGCAGGTATGAGCCAATGCAAGATGCATCTTCTGCCCGTCTGCGCTGCCAAAGCGTTCCGCAAACTCTTTCTTCATCTGGGAAATCATAATTGATTTCGCATTCTTTACGGTTCTTGCTTTTGCAAACAAATCCAACTTCTCACCCTGAATGGATAAGACCGGTTTGATTCTTAACAAGGTACCAAGAGCCGCAGCCGCCGGTGTCACCCGACCGCCCTTCTTTAAATAATGCATGGTATCCACCATGATGTAGATACTACTTTCCTGCTTCACGGCTTCCAGTCTTTCCTTAATCTGACCACCGTCAAATCCCTTGTCCCGTAAAAGCATAGCATCCAACACCGACTGACGCATGGTTACAGAAATCCTGTGATTATCCACCACAAACACCTTGCCGGCAAATTCCTCATAGTCCTGAGCAATCATAATCGCTGTGGCGCAGCTTCCGCTGAGTCCACTGGACATAGGAATATAGACAATCTCCTCATATTCCGTAAGCAGCTTCTCCCATGTGTCCATGGTGTCTCCCATAGCCGGCATAGAGGTAGAGATATCCTCTCCTTCCGTCAGCATGGTATAGAACTGCTCCTGGGTCAGATTCACGTCTTCATAATAGGTCTTCCCGCCAATCATAAACGGCATGGGAATTACATGTATTCCCAGCTTCGCGGCTTCCGCCTGGGTAATGCCGCTATTGCTGTCTGTCAAAATTGCAATCTTTCTCACTTATTTTCCTCCATAGATGTATGAAAGCACATAACCAAGTTATTTTATCATAGATTTCATGATAAAGCAAGAAATTGCTGTTACTCTAATTCAAAAGCGCCGGTATACAATCGGTAATAGTTTCCTTTGAGAGCCAAAAGTTCCTTATGCTCGCCGCGTTCCTTTACTTCTCCGTTTTCCAGATACAGAATTGCTTTGGCATTTCGTACCGTCGACAAACGATGGGCAATAACAAATACGGTTCTGCCCTCCATCAACCTATCCATACCTTCCTGTACAATGGCCTCGGTACGGGTATCAATACTGGAGGTTGCCTCATCCAAAATCAGTACCGGCGGATCTGCCACCGCCGCTCTGGCAATGGATAAAAGCTGTCTCTGTCCCTGAGAAAGCATGCCGCCGTCACCGGTAATCACCGTATCATAGCCATTTTCCAAAAGCCGGATAAAATGATCGGCATTCGCCAATTTTGCCGCTGCCTCCACTTCTTCATCCGTTGCATCCAGTCTTCCGTAACGAATATTGTCCCGGATGGTTCCGGTAAACAAATGGGTATCCTGCAAAACGATGCCAAGGGATCTTCTTAAATCATCCTTCTTAATGTCTCTTACATCAATTCCGTCATAGGTGATTTTTCCCTTGCCAACATCGTAAAAACGGTTAATCAGGTTGGTAATGGTGGTTTTTCCCGCACCGGTATGTCCCACAAAGGCAATCTTTTGTCCCGGTTTGGCAAAAAGGCTTAAATCCTTTAATACCATTTTTTCTTCGTTATAGCCGAAGTCTACATGATCAAAATCCACTCTTCCTTTTAACCGAACAAGTTCAAAGCCGCCATCCTCCAATGGTTTCTTGAATGCCCATTTCTCAGTACGCTTATTCGTTTCTTCCAGGGTTCCGTCTTCTGACTCTTCCACATTTACCAGAGTAACGTTTCCTTCGTCCACTTCCGGCTTCTCATCCAGCAACTTAAAAATACGGTCTGCACCTGCCAGTGCCATAACTACACCGGAAATCTGCTGAGAAACCTGAGTAATAGGGTTAGTAAAGTTCTTGGTATACTGCAAAAAGGCAATAAGCACACCTAAAGAAATAGGAATAACTCCCTTAATAATCAGTGCAGCTCCCACAATGGCGATAAAAAAGTACAAGAAGTTACTCATTTGCGCCATAATCGGCATCATAATGTTGGCAAAAATTCCTGCCTTGGAAGCATTGTCAAACAGGTTTTCATTCAGCTTGGTAAATTCTTCCTCACAGTTCTTTTCATGGTTAAATACCTTAATTACCTTCTGACCGGTAAGCATCTCTTCAATGAAGCCGTTTACCTTACCAACGGAATCCTGCTGTTTTACATAGTATTTGGAACTTCTTCCTCCCAAAAACTTACCCCTGTAAATAATGGCACCCAAAAATACAATTACAACCAACGTCAACTGCCAACTTAATCGCAGCATGGAAATAAACACTACAGTAATGGTTAAGAAAGAAGAAACCATATTGGGTAATCCCTGGGAAATCATCTGTCTTAAGGTATCCGTATCATTGGTGTAACGGCTCATAATATCACCGTTGCTGTTGGTGTCAAAATATTTTAACGGGAAAGTCTGCATCTTCTCCATCATTTCATTTCGAACCGTTCGTAAGGTTCCCTGACAGATATTAATCATCAGACGTCCCTGAAGCCACTGAACAAAAGCCACTACAATATAAATGGCTCCCATGGTGGCACAGACTTCATACAGTCTGGTAAAATTCGGATGAACCTTTCCGATCTGCGGAGCAATACCTTCATCAATCAGGTTCTTTAACAATCCGGTTCCAACTGCCGTTCCGATTGCGGCAGTAATAACGCTTAAAATTACAATAATAAACTGGATTTTATATACCCCGGTGATGTATCCCAAAAGTCGGAAAAGTACTTCCTTCATACGGCCCTTTTCCATTTTCGGGCGGGGACCCATAGCACGTGGTCTAGGCGGCATCGTCATCCCCTCCTTTCACCTGAGAATCATATACTTCCCTGTAAATCTTATTATGCTCATATAATTCCTGATGTTTTCCAACACCTACTACTTTTCCTTCATCCAGTACAATAATCTTGTCCGCATCCTGGACGGAAGAAATACGCTGTGCAATAATCAGCTTGGTGGTATTTGGAATTTCTTTTGCAAAAGCTTCTCTAATCAGGGCATCTGTACGCATATCCACCGCACTGGTAGAATCGTCCAAAATCAAAATCTTCGGTTTTTTCAAAAGAGCTCTGGCAATACATAGCCTCTGCTTTTGTCCTCCGGAAACATTGTTTCCACCCTGCTCGATATGAGTCTTATATTTATTATCGAAGGTCTGGACAAACTCATCTGCCTGAGCCAGCTTACAAGCCCTTAAAATCTCCTCATCCGTCGCATTCTCATCACCCCAGCGCATATTACTTTCAATTGTTCCGCTAAAGAGTTCATTTTTCTGCAAAACCATGGATACATTATCACGTAAGGTATGCATGTCCAGCTCTTTCACGTCGGTTCCACCTACCAACACCCGGCCCTGGGTTACATCATACAGTCGGGGAATGAGCTGTACCAATGTGGATTTACTGCTTCCGGTTCCGCCAATGATACCTACAGTTTCCCCCGAAGCAATGGAAAGGTTCACATCCGACAGCACCAGCTTGTCATCGCCGCCATAAGAAAATCCTACATTTTCAAAAACAATGGATCCGTCTTTTACTTCCATTACCGGATTCTCACAATTGGTAATGGTGGTTTCTTCATTTAACACCTCTACAATACGCTCTGCGGAAGCGCCGGACATAACCACCATAACCAGCGTCATGGTAACCATCATAAAGCTCATCATAACCTGAACGGCATAGGTAAACAGTGTTGTCAAATCTCCCATTTCCATGGATCCGTCAACAATCAGCTGTCCTCCCCAAAGTCCATCCGCAATAATAATACCGAACACCAGCATGGTTAAAACCGGAGTAGGTAAAATAATCAGTTTCTCGGCAGATTTGGACAAATCCACCAGTTTATTAGAAATCTTCTCAAATTTCTTAATCTCGTAATCTTCCCGCACATAAGCCTTAACGGTACGGATATTTAAAAGATTTTCCTGCACTGCATTATTTAAATGGTCATATTCTTCAAACATCTGTTTAAAATACTTATGAGCTCCGAAAATAACGCAGGACATTACCGCCGCCATCACCGGAATGGTAATAAGGAAGATACTAGCCAGCTTTGCATTTAAAACAAAGGACATTACCAGGGCAAAAATCATCATCAACGGCGCACGCACCATCATTCGAATAATCATCTGAAAAGCATTCTGTACATTGTTCACGTCTGTTGTCAGTCGTGTGATTAAACTGGATGATGAAAAGTTATCAATATTCTCAAAGGAAAAGCCCTGTACATTGGAAAACATGGCCTTTCTTAAATTTTTAGCCAAACCGGTGGATGCTATTGCCGCATGGACTCCGGAAAAAGATCCAAAAGTCAATCCCAGAATCGCCATTGCCAACATCAGTACTCCGATTTTCAGTACAAACTGAAAATCCCCCTTCTGAAGTCCATCGTTAATCAAAAAGGACATCAGATAGGGAATCAATACGTCCATGGCAACCTCTCCCACCATAAAAACCGGGGCAAGGATGGTATTCTTCTTGTATTCACCGATGTACGAAGCTATTTTTCGTATCATGTATTCGCCTCTCTTTCTTACAAATCTACTATTTTGTGCATTGCAGGCATTCCGTCGCAGGAACGCATCGTAAAGTCCTGCTCCCGAAACACCTGCACCGCACAATATACTACACTTTCTAAATTATAACGCATCAAATAATACCCACTACATTATAATAGCATAATGCGACTCCGACTGCCAAGATGCGAAAAAGTGAAAGAACTGTGCCGTTCGTTGCTTCCGCTCCTTCACAGAAGTAACCGCCGGAGTTATTTTCTATCATTTTACAGACGAAGAACCGCTTTCTATCTCCCTCGTATGTAGTTTTAAAAACGTGTTTTCTCAACACTACCTACTGTACCTACTTTTTCTCTCCCCAGTGGGTAAGAAAAAATTTCTGTTTTTGAAAAACTACAGACTATTTCCTTATACCGAATTATTAGTCCGTAATAATTCTGTGTTTTCCCCCTCATGCTTGCTCCCAAACCTTCCGATTCACCGTTACACCACTGAATTCATCCTAAATCCTACCTACGAGAATATCCATTTAAAGGGTTTCGTCTGTAAGAATTGAAAACACAATATTTTTTCTTACCTACTACTCGCTCATATTCCTCCAACAGGATGTAATCTACCTTGAACCAGCGAAGGGGCGCGCTTGCTCCTATCCACAGGCGCCGCCCTATTTGCATCTTTTTCGTAGAAGCGTTACAAAAGCTATGCCGTAATATAGTGCAGGTGCGAGTTCTACGGTTTCACGGAGGGACTTTACAAAACGTCGGTACTTAGGCTCCGTTTACGGAGTCTTATGTACCGTTACGTTTTGTACGAGCGAAAGCGTTCCCTCAGGAAAGCGTGGAATACGCACCTGCCATTAAATTACGTCAAAATTTTTCTAACTCTTCTACATCATACCCATTCCAGGATTTGCCGGCATTGCCGGTACATCTTCCTTAATATCTGCTACTACAGACTCGGTGGTTAACAAGGTGGATGCAACGCTGGTTGCGTTCTGCAATGCTGTTCTTGTTACTTTTACCGGATCAAGGATTCCTGCTTTTACCATATCCACATACTCTTCGTGAAGAGCATCAAAGCCTACGCCCGGATTGGATTCTTTTACCTTGTTGATGATAACAGCGCCTTCTAATCCTGCGTTATCTGTAATGTAGTAAAGAGGTGCTTCCAATGCCTTTAAAACCACCTTGGCACCGGTCTTTTCATCTCCTTCCAGTTCTTCCACTAACTTGGCAACTTCCTTGGATGCATGGATGTATGCTGAACCGCCACCTGCAATAATTCCTTCTTCTACAGCTGCTCTGGTTGCGTTTAAAGCATCCTCCATGCGAAGCTTGCTTTCTTTCATTTCTGTTTCGGTTGCTGCACCAACACGTACTACTGCAACACCACCTGCTAATTTTGCAAGACGCTCCTGTAATTTTTCTCTGTCGAAATCAGAAGTTGTTGTTTCAAGCTGTGCTTTAATCTGAGCAATACGAGCCTGAATATCTTCTTTCTTTCCTAAACCGTCTACGATTACTGTGTTCTCTTTCTGAACCTTAACGGATTTGGCTCTTCCTAACTGATCTAAGGTTGCCTCTTTCAAATCAAGACCAACTTCTTCGGAAATTACGGTACCACCTGTTAAAATAGCGATATCCTGCAGCATTTCTTTTCTTCTGTCACCGTAGCCCGGAGCCTTCACAGCAACTACATTAAAGGTTCCGCGAAGTTTGTTGAGAATCAATGTGGTTAACGCTTCGCCTTCCACATCTTCTGCGATGATAAGAAGCTTCTGACCACCCTGTACAATCTGCTCAAGGATTGGTAAGATTTCCTGAATGTTGCTGATTTTCTTATCGGTAATCAATACATAGGGATTCTCAAGAACCGCTTCCATCTTGTCCATATCCGTTGCCATATATGCGGAAATGTATCCACGATCAAACTGCATACCTTCTACCAGGTCCAGTTCAGTCTTCATGGTCTTGGATTCTTCAATTGTGATAACACCGTCTCCGGAAACTTTCTCCATGGCGTTGGCAATCATTTCACCAACAGCCTCGTCTCCTGCGGAGATAGCTGCTACCTGTGCAATGTTGTTCTTGCCGTCTACCTTGGCGCTCATTTTCTTTAAGCTTTCTACTGCACAATCCGTTGCCTTCTTCATACCACGACGAAGAATAATTGGGTTTGCGCCTGCCTCTAAGTTACGCATTCCTTCTTTAACCATAGCCTGTGCCAAAACTGTTGCGGTTGTGGTTCCGTCTCCGGCTACATCATTGGTCTTGGTTGCAACTTCTCTTACAAGCTGTGCTCCCATGTTCTCAAAAGCATCTTCCAATTCAATGTCTTTTGCGATGGTTACACCGTCATTGGTAATAAGGGGTGTTCCGAAAGACTTTCCTAAAACAACATTTCTTCCCTTTGGTCCGATGGTTACACGAACGGTGTTTGCTAATTTATCTACTCCAGCTTCTAATGCCTTGCGGGCATCTGTTCCGTATTTAATATCCTTTGCCATTGTTACTTCCTCCTGTTACCTATTTCATAATTGCTAAAATATCGCTCTGTTTCACGATGATAAATGTTTCCTTATCCACTTCTACTTCAGTTCCGGCATATTTGGAATAAATAACCTGTTCCCCAACCTGAACTTCCATCTTAATCTCTTTGCCGTCGATTACGCCACCCGGGCCAACTGCAATTACTTCAGCCTGCTGTGGTTTCTCCTTATTCTGTCCCGGAAGCACGATTCCGGAGGCTGTTGTTTCCTCTTGTACTAACTGTTTTAAAACAACTCTGTCACCCAATGGTACTAATTTCATGTCTAGTCCTCCTATCTATTCTTTCTTTTCTCTCTTCAGTATTTTTGGTTATTAGCACTCTTTTAAAATGAGTGCTAACCGATAGTCTTATCATAGTTACTTCTATCAATATATGCAACTACCAAAAGAAAAAGAATAAGAGGAAAAACTTCGCATTATCTCTCAAATGCTCATTTTTCCTCTCTTTTTCTCACGTTTTCTTTATTTTATACCTGTCTCCATCTGGCCAAAACCACAACACCAATAAGAACTCCCGCGACGCCAACCACCAGTGTAACCATCTGGGTCTGCATCAGGAAACGATTCAGTCCGTACCAGGTTGCCATCAGGGAAAAAATATTGGCACTGGCATGAGCCAGCATGCTGGTCCACAGCACATCTGTCTTATCATAAATATAGGCAAAAGCGATGCCCAAAAGGGCTGCATACAGAAACTGCACCATATTTCCGTGCATCACTCCGAAAATCAGTGACGAAAACAGGATTGCTAAAAAGCTACCGAATACCTTTTTCAGATTACCGAAAACCACGCCTCTGAAAAGAATCTCTTCCAAAACCGGAGCACAAATTCCCACCGCCAAAAGCTGGTATAAATGCTTATCGGAATATATTTTCCGGCTAATCTGTTTAAATCCCAGGGAATACTGCTTAAGGGGCGAAATTTCGATAAGCTGGTTTAAACCTACCGAAAGGGTAATTCCCGCCACCACAATAATCAGAATATCCAACGCCAGATGATTTAACTTCCGCTGTCCTTTTCCTACCCGACTGTAAAAATAATACATCGGCGGCATACAAATAATTTGGGAAACCGCCTGCCTAAGCATTGGCGCTCCGTTTAATGCGCTGACATACAAACGCAGATATTTTTGCACAACTACCACAATGACAGCGTAAATGATAATGGGGTACACTGCCTCCCACAAGTAACTAAATTTTTCCTTCATTGTCTCACATTTCCGTTTCTTTTGCTTTTAGAACCTGCTTCGTCTCTTGAAGCACGTCCTCGTACAATTCTAGCAGTTTATCAATGTTTTCGTCAATAAAAGAATAATTTTTCTCTTTTCCCGCAAACTCATGCTGCTTTGCAAACTCGGACAGTTCGGTAAGACAAATGCCCGCCATAGCGCTCTTTAAGCCATGCACTTCAATAATATAATTCTCGTAATCCTTCTCCTCATACAACTTCCGGATCAGGGCTTTCTTCTCTTCGCCCTCTTCCACTACCGTCTCCAGAATATCGTAATACACTTCCGTCAGACCGCCTACCGCTTCAATACCTTCCTGCACATTGTAATACTTCCATCCGTCTCTTTTTTCCATGGTCTTCTCCTCCTGTTTCACGGGATCCGCTTTTTTTGTATTTTCTTTTCCTTTTACAGAACTCATCTTCTCCTCGGGAATCCACTTTCTTAAAATGGCTTCCAGGCTTCGCAGTTCAATCGGCTTTGACAGATAATCGTTCATACCGTTTTCCAAAAACAGCGACTGTACCCCCTTCATGGCATTGGCCGTAAGGGCAATAATGGTTGCCGGTTTCTCCTCCGGCTTTTCTTTTTCCTTGGCACGAATAATGGCGGTGGTTTCAATACCGTCCATCTTCGGCATCATATGATCCATAAAAATAATATCGTAACGCTCGCCTTCTTCCAGCTTCTTCAGGCAATCGAAGCCGCTGGTTACCGCGTCCGCATTGATCTGATAGGTAGCAAGCATACTCTGGGCCACCTTGATATTAACCTTATTATCATCTACTACCAAAACTCGCAAATCCTTGGCGGAAAACAGTTCGTAAACCGGTTCCGTGTTGGTGAGATATTCCTTGCCTTGCAACAACGCCATAAGCTTTGGGGCACTGATAGGCTTGGTAATGGTCTTAATCAGCCGGTCTTCCTCCCGCAGCGGTTCAAACATCTTTATCATGGCTACAAACCGCACACCGGGATATTGCTTCTCGTAAAAGGCAACCTCCTCCCGATACTGATCGTAATTATACAACACGGTAATCTTATCCATCTGTTTGGTAAAAGCCTGCAATTTCTTAAGATCCCGAATACTGTGGGGTTCGATTCGAAGGCTCTTACAGATATTCATAAGACTTTCCAGATAGTACCGGTTCGGTTCGCAAATTAAAACCTTCCATGGCGCTAATCCGTCTGTTTCCGCAATCTGACGTCGACTTATGATTTCCTGACGCATGGTGATGGTTACTTTCGTTCCTTCCCCATATACGCTTTCAATATTGACGCTTCCACCCATAGCCTCCGCCAAACGTTTGCAGATTGCAAGACCTAAGCCCGTACCCTCAATATTTCTGTTTCTTTTGGCATCTGCCTGGCTAAAAGCATTAAACAGATTCTCCATATCCTCTTCCGGGATACCCAGACCACTATCTTTCACCTCAAAAACCAATTTCAGATTATCCAGACGTTCCGCTTCTTTACGCACCGTAAGACGAATAAATCCACGATTGGTATATTTCGTCGCATTTCCCAACACGTTGATTAAAATCTGCTTAATACGGGCCGAATCGCCATACAACACTCTCGGAAGTGTGGGATCCACTTCCACCAGAAAAGCAATGCTTTTATCCCGCAATCTTGTTTCAATTACATTCTCCACATCATGCAGGAAGGAATCCAACTCGTATTCCTCCGGAAACAGCTCCATTTTGCCTGCATCAATTTTGGAAAAATCCAGAATATCATTAATAATGCTTAATAAAGACCGGGCGGAATTATGGATGGTATCCAGATACTCCCGCTGGGATTCCGCCACTTCCCCCATTAAAAGCAACTCACTCATACCTACAATAGCATTCATGGGGGTACGGATTTCATGGCTCATATTGGCAAGGAAGGTACTTTTACTCTGGTTCGCCGCCAAAGCATCCTCCGTCTTTTGCTTTAACTCTTCCTGATACTTGGTTGACTCTACCGTCATAAAATATAAAGTCACCATGGCAAATTCCGCCACCAGGACACTGATTACATAAAGGGATTCCTTCCGGGTACTCATCCAGCTCCGGTCAAAATAGGATATCACACCACCCACCAGCATACAGATGGTTCCCAGTATCCACTGTAACCGCATACTGTCCCGGTGAAAAATTGGCGCAATAAAAATAGCCAGTACCAAAAACGACTGTGGAAGGAAAAAAAAGGAATGAAAGGAAATTCCGGAAGACACAATCATTACGACTGCGGTTATCACGTAAACGCACTCCTCCGTTTTCACTTTCATTCTCTTATTGTTGACCATACAATACACACATGGCAAATAGGAAAGTACTGCCCAAATCAGGGTTTCCCATAAATACTTTCCGCTATATTGCCACTGCGCATAGATAACCTCAGCCACCAGGCTAAGGGCATATTCCGTTAAAAATATATGACGACGCATTGTTTCTGAAAGCATGGCATGCCCTCCTTTAACTCCTTTGAAAGCTACCCAGTCCCTTCAGATGATTATATCATGGACTAACCCAGAATATCTAAAATATGCCGTTTTTTCAACAAAAATTCAGAGTTTAAACAATATTCTTCCCGGGTCATTCCCTTCCTGTCAATCACAATTTCTTCCGTTATGGTACCCGGTTTTCCAGTCATCACATAAATTCGGTTCGAAAGCTTTAATGCTTCATCAATGTCATGAGATACAAACACCGTAGACAGACGATATTTGTCCATTACCTGCATATACCAGGTGTGCATCTGACCCTTGGTAATGGCATCCAGTGCCGAAAAGGGTTCGTCCAAAAGCGCCACCCGGTCCGAAAACAGATAGGTACGAAGAAGTGCCGCTCTTTGGCGCATACCGCCGGAAAGCTGGGCCGGATATTTTTTCTCCGTACCTGCAAGTCCGAATTCCTCAAATAAAGACAATGCCTTTGCACGCGCTTGGCTTTTCTTCTCCCCCCGAATCCACAGGGGAAGACAAACATTACTAAGAATGGTGCGATGGGGTAAAAGAAGATCCTTTTGCAACATATAACTTACTCTTCCGGGTTTTCCCGTAATCTCCTCACCATCCAGCAACACTCTTCCCACATCCGGTCGCTCCAAACCGGACAGCACATGAAACAGCGTGGATTTTCCCACGCCGCTGCTTCCTACCAGACATACAATCTCACCCTCATTGAGGGTGAGATTGACATGCTCTATTATTATTTCTCCGTCAAACGTCTGCGCAATATCCTGCGCCTCTAATACTGCCATTTTTCAGTCCTTTATTGAATATAGTCGTTGGAAAAACCGGTTCCGTGAGGAATCTGCTCTTTTACCACACCATTGTCATATAACCAGTCATAAAATGCATCCCAACGCTTTTCGTCAATTACGCCCCAGCTTGGTGCATCTGCCTGATACTGATCCTTTAACCATTCCTGACTCTTTACCACAATGTCCTTGTCCAGTTCCGGCGCTGCTTTTACCAAAATATCCGCAGCTTCTTCCGGATTCTCCATGGCAAATTCATAGCCCTTCTTGGTTGCTGCCAAAAAAGCCTTTGCCTCCTCCGGGCACTCCTTTAAATAGTCATTATTGGCAATGATTACCGGGCTGTAATAATCAAGAGCTTCGTCATAATCCTTGAAGAAGAAGAAATCATCCTCGATTCCCTGCTGTTCTAAGGCAATTCCGTCCCAGGCATAGTAAATCCATACATCATCCACTTCTTTTGTCTGAAGGGCACTGGCAACGTCCGTTACGGTACTTGGAATTAAGGTAACATCTTCAAACTTACCGCCATCTTTTTCCACCAGATATTTTAACATGGCCTGCTCGATTTCCAGTTCCCAGGTAGCATACTTTTTGCCACACATACCCTTAGGGCTGGTAATTCCATTTCCCTTTAAGGATACAATACCGGAGGTGTTATGCTGAATAATACCTGCAACCGCTGTTACCGGAAGCTGATTGTCTCCGGAAAAAGCGGGAACCAGATAATCCTGGAAATCCACACCAAACTGAGCTCCGCCGGAAGCCACCAAAACAGCAGCTCCGTCTTCCGGTGGCTGAACCACTTTCACCTTCAAACCGGCTTCTTTGTAGTAGCCTTTTTCCAAAGCCACATATACACCGGTGTGGTTGGTATTCGGTGTCCAATCCAGTACAAACGTAACTTCTTTTAACTCTTTGGTCTCTTCTCCATTGGTATTCTTCTCCTTGCCGGTTTCGGTTTTGCCGCAGGCTGCAAGGGAAACAACCAAAGCCAAGGTCATTAAAACCGCAAATATTCTTTTTCTCATTACATTTTCCTTCTTTCTTTTAACTTTTATCACGCATACGGCGTTCCTTCTGTCTTTCCCAAGGCATACATAGCTTCTGTAATCCATCCACTGCCTTCATCAAAAGAAGGCTGATGATGCAGATTAAGAAAATAACTGCAAACATCTTGTCAAAGGAATAGGATTTCTTCACTCTTACCATATATACACCAAGGCCTAAAAAGCCTCCCAGCCACTCAGAGATTACGGCACTGACCACAGCATAAGCCGCCGAAATCTTTAAGCCCGAGAAAAAAGACGCTCCTGCTCCGAAAAGCTTCACATGCCAGAATATCTGCAGTTTATTCGCCCCCATGGAACGAAGCAGGTTCATCATATCCGGATCCGCTGCTTTAAAGCCCTCTAATAATCCCACGGTTATGGGGAAAAAAGAGGTAATCACCACCAATGTTACCTTCGGTGCCATATCGTATCCCATCCAAAGCACTAAAAGAGGTGCAATGGCTATGGTGGGAATGGTTTGGGTCACCACGATAATAGGATAAAAGCCTTCATACAAAAGCGGAAAGGCATCCATCAAAATTGCCACCGCAAAGGCCAGCGCAACACCGATAAACATTCCGTAAAAGGCCTCCTGCAAGGTCACTTTCCCATGTTCGCACAGCAAGGGAAAATCTCCCTTAAAGGCTTCCCATACACTTCGGGGTGATGGCAGCATGTAAGCCGGAACCACTCCCGCATCACAAAGAACCTCCCACAAAAGGATTAACAAGATAAAAACACCAAGGGGTAACAGTCTACTGATGATGCTTGGTAATCTTCTTTTCAATTGTCAGCACATCTCCTTCAGGTCTGTAAACCACCTTAATATAGGACGCTACATAAGGTGCACCTGCTTTTACCGCAATATGCTGGCACTCCTTTACGATATCCATTAATTCATCATAATCTCCCTCAATGGTTGTTTCAAACGGTCCTACCGAGCAGTTTAACCCCGTGCTTTTGATGTAGGCAATAACCTCATCCACAATACGAATAAGTTCTTCTTCATTGGTTGCTTCCGGCAACACCTGAATCGCTACACTTGCGTTCATTCTTTTCTCCTCCTTTATTAGTGCTCTACACAAGAATGTTCCGGATACCAGCGCGGTATCCGGAACATATATCATCATATATTTCTCCCTACGTTGGCATTATCCAAATCAGGTTTCAGGTCTGTTCTCAGCCCTTAACGAGCACCCTTTTTCCTATATAATGATAGTTATTTTTTTGTGAACTGTCAAGACATAGTTTTATTTCAACGAGGAACCGGGCAAACGCTTAAACTTCTTTATAACTTGCCTTTACAGACCGTCGTTTCCTTCCACCATCCTTCCAAGGCTGATATCCAGATTTCCGTTTCTGGTACGAAGCTCGTCAAGAAATGCCTTGGTGGAAACGCCGTTTTTCATGATGACGCTTAAGGTAATCTTATAGAGGCTACCCATATTGCTGGTCTTTACCTCTTCGTAATTATAATGATTTAAATATTTTTCAAATATATCCTCGAACTTTCCTTCATAATCCAGATTTTCCGGAACCGTAATCTTCAAAGTACGCTGTCCCTCTTTGGTTTCTCCGAACTTGAAAACATTCATTAAGATGTTTAATGCAGAAATTAAAAGGGTAAAAAGAATTGCCACTCCAATGTAGCCCATTCCTGTTGCAAGTCCTACCGCCATAGCAAGGAAAATGCTGGTAATCTCCTGCCCTCTTCCAGCAACGGAACGAAAACGCACCAGACTGAAGGCTCCTGCCACTGCCACGCCGGTTCCGATGTTTCCGTTTACCAGAATAATTACCAGTTCTACAATAGCCGGTAAAAGCACCAGGGTAATGGCAAAGCTTCTGGAACATTTATTTTTTATACAATAGGCAAACGCTATAATAAAGCCGCACAATAAAGCGGTAAGGGTTACCACCCCGAACTGAGTGGGATTAAAGGTTCCATTGGTTAAAATTGTTTGAAAAATACTACTTAACATACGCATTCACTCCTTATCATATCCAGATATCCCCGTCCGTATTTGGAAAAGGACGTTGGGAAAATTTTTAATTCACTTAACACCTGACAAAGCTCAATAGGCATGGCATTTGCCACCTTAATTTCCATCATGTATTCCCCTGGTTTTAAAAGCGGTTTGCCACCGGGAGATTTTCTTAAATCCAGTGCATCTGTACTCCACTGGATATTGGTATCAAAGGTAACCCGAAAATCCGGATCTTCTATTCCCGCCATGGCAATGCGGTCATAACAGATGGTCATGGCCGGCTGCAGCCCGGGATACATTTCCCTAAGGCTGTCAATTTCTTTGGCAATCTGACTTTCCTCTGAAAGCCTGCCGTTTTTTACCAGATAGTTATAGGCATTCTTGTAGCTTTGGGAAATTCTTCGCTTATAAACGATACCGTCATACTTTTTCTTGATTTCAATAAAGGAGTTAGTATCATCCTCCGTATTCCCGTAAGTACGAAGTCTTAATTTTTCCTTGTAAAGGGGTTTTTCTAAAGATGTGCGAATCAGCCGGAAGCCCGGAGTATCAAAATAAATATTGTTAATCCGGGTCTTTCCATAGCTGTCCACTTTTGCTATTTTGTTTAAATAAAGAAATAAGGATTGAAATTGCTCCTCGGTTAAGAGATATTTAATTTCCGTCCGTTTAAACACTTCTTTGTATTCGCTCATGATCCTCACCTTCCTGTCTTTTCATTTCTCATGAACATAGAATACAGGGGAAAGCTTAAACGAACCTTAAAACATATGATTTTTTCTAATTTGTTTTTAATTCCACGTAAAAGCAGGTCTTTCCGCCTTCCGAATGAGCCCGAATACTGCCGCCATGATTGATAACAATACTTTTTGCAATGGCAAGTCCCAGACCATAACGATTCTCACTGCGGCTTCTGGCTTTGTCTGCCCGATAAAAGCGCTCGAATATCTTCTCTTCGTCTTCTACCGGTATGGGTTCTCCGGGATTTTCCACTTTTAGCACAATTCCCTTGTTTGCCCGTCTTAAAAGTACCTTCACCGGACCGGACTTGTCGCTGTGCTTAATGGCATTATCCAGTAATGTGGATGTCAGCTTTTCCATTTCCTCCTTGCTACAGGAAACAGTCAGATCCTTCTCAATTTCCGTTTCGATAAAAACACCCTGTTCAAAAGCGAGACCTTCGAAGGTTAACGCTGTTTTTTCCACAATCTTTGAAAGGTTTTCCTCTTTAAAGTACCCTTTGTTAACCGCATTTTCCAGCTTTGACAAATCCAGCAACCCGGTAATGAGCTTATTCATTCGCTCGGACTCGTATTTAATATTTTCAATATACTTCCGGTTCTTATCATCCACCGCCATTTCGTCGGAAGATGCCATAATAACTGCCAAAGGGGTCTTTAATTCGTGGGAAGCATCCGCTATGAATTCCTTTTGCTTGTCAAAAGATTCCTTTGCGGGTTTAACAATCCATCCGGTAATAAGTCGGGATAAAAGCACAATCACCGCCTCTAATACCACAAAGATTCCTGCACTGACTGCCAACAATGTCCGAAGGCGGTTTCGAGTCCCCGTATTATTGATAATTACCATACCGTGGTCTGCCTTATAGTGATAGGAATACCCGGCCGTATACAGGTTCCCGATGGAAAGGGTATCTTCCTTGCAGTCTTTTTGAATCTGCTTTGCAACTTTTTTACTGTCAAAGCCGGAGGTGGAATTTCCATGGCTGATAATCTTTGCGATGGCACCATCACGGATTTCCACCGTATATACCTCATAATCCATAATCCGCATGGTGGCAAGATCCGGCGGTTCCAAGCCTTTTTCCTTTTCCTGCTTAAACCAGTCTCCCCCTTCATCCATCATGTGAAGGTTCCGCATAACGCCTTCGAACTCCCGCTGATAATTCTGCAGATTTAAAATAAACAGACTGATTAGCAAAAAAGCGGTAAGAATTCCGTATATGGTTAAAAACGTTTTTCTACTTAACTCTTTCATTCCACATTCTCCAGTTTGTAACCCATGTTTCGCACGGTTTTAATGGTGACGGTTGCATCCAGCATTTTCAGTTTCTTTCGTACAAAGGAAATATAGGCTTCCAGATTGTTGGATACGGCTTCATTATCCATTCCCCAAACCCGGTCAAAAATCATATCCTTGGAAAGCACCTGATTGGGATTCATTAAAAAGTATTCCAACAACTGGAACTCCTTATTATTAATGGCTATGCTCTCCCCGGTGCCTGTATTGACAATGGAGGGATTCTTGTAATCCAGACGGATGTTTCCCAGTTCCAAAGCATCAGAAACCGCTTTTTCCACCCGGAGTTGGGCATCCACCCGCGCCACCAATTCATCAATGTGAAAGGGCTTGGGCAGGTAGTCGTTGGCGCCTTCCCGAAAACCGGTCAGCTTATCCTCCAACTCACCCTTTGCCGTAAGCATAATAACTTTGGAGGGAATTCCTTCTTTTTTCATTTCCCGAAGGATTTCCAGTCCGTTTTTCTTTGGAAGCATAATGTCTAAAAGCACCAAGTCATAAATACCCGTTAAGGCATTATATAATCCGTCCTCTCCATCGGCAGATACATCCACCACATATCGTTCTTTTTTCAATCGCTCACTCACCAGCTCCGCCAGTGCGTACTCATCTTCCACCAGCAATATTCTCATTCTTCTTATCCTTTCCTCCACCCTGGGAGCCCATTTTCTGAATGTCTACATCTGCTGCCTGAATCTGGGCGCTTGTTTCCTGTTTATCACTAACCGTTGCCAGGTTTCCCTCAAGCTGCGCCCGAATGCTTTCTGCTCTCAAGGTTATCACCTGTTTTAAGGTCTCATAGCCTGCTTCAAATTCCTCACTTGTGTAAAAAGCGGTAGCGTCCTTTTCCACATAAGGCTTAATCATATTATAAATCTCTTCGATTTCTTTTTCAAACTCTCCGGACTCAAAATACTCTTTTATCAGCTCATCAAATACCTGATGATACTTCTCCAGGTACTCTTCGTTTGATGCAATAAAATTCCACATGGGGCGGTCTCCTCCTTCTGTTCCGTCTTTGCATCTCCCGAAGAAGATGTGGTGCCGCTCATCTGGCACGCCGTCATACTAAACCCGATTACCGCCGCCATCATCAGCGCCGTAAAACAGGTATATTTTTTTCTCCTCATAAAACATTACCTCCTAAATTATTATCTAATCTAGGAGGTATTGTATCGTAGTATTCTTAAATGAAACTTAAAAAAATTATTATCTTTGCTCTAACAGTTCTTTATACATCTGCTTCATGGATTTCCGGAATACAGGATGCATATAGTATGGTGCTATCTGACACATGGGTGCTAGCACAAATTCCCGGTGTTCCATATCCACATGAGGAATCACCAAATCCTTGGACTGGTAAATTTCATCATCGTAAAAGATAATATCCAAATCTAAGGTTCTCGGTCCCCAATGAATCTCACGCACCCGGTTATTGGAGGCCTCAATGGAATGCAATACAATTAAAAGCTCTTCCGGAGTCATCAGGGTTTCCATCTTCAGCACTGCATTTAAAAAGTCATCCTGTTCTACGCCACCATAGGGTTCGGTTACAATAAAGTCGGACACTTTTTCCACCCGACAGCCCTTAATCTGGCTTAACTGGTCAATGGCTTCCAAAAGATATGCCGCCTTGTTTCCCAGATTGGAGCCTAACGCGATATACGCAGTGTGCCACTGTCTTTTAATGGTAACCGTCACTGTATCCACCGGCAATCCGATAGGTGCCCACGGCTTACTGATGGTAAGCTCCACCTCTTTAATTTTTTCATCGTACATCAATAGATGTGCCGCCAGATGTTCTGCCACCGCTTCAATCAGCTTAAAGGTATGCTTTTTGAAAAAAGCATCAATCTCCTTACAGATGGTTCCGTAATTTACGCTTTCTTCCAGTTCATCATCCAGTCCCGCTACTCTGGTATCCAAAAACAACTTGGCAGTAACATAAAACTTCTGCCCCAAAGCTGTTTCCTCACTGTAAACTCCATGATTACCAAATACCAGAAGATGATCAATGGTAATACAGTCCTGATAATTCTTCATAACCTACGCTTCCTTTCTTCCGTCCCGGATGGCTTCCATCATCCGAATGGCTCTTCTGTTTTCCAGTACATCATGTACACGGACAAACTCACAGCCTGCCATAACACCCTGACAAGAGGTGGCGATGGTGCCCTCTAAACGATGGTCCTTATCCTCATCTAAAGTTAATCCTATCATGGATTTTCTGGAGGTAGCCAAAAGCACCGGATATCCAAGTTCCTTTAACCGTCCCACTTCTCTGGTTACAATCAGGTTCTGCTCTAAACTTTTGGCAAAGCCAACACCCGGATCCACAATAATATGATCGTCTTTTACCCCTGCCTTTTTGGCAATGGCAATACTCTCTCGCAAGTCATTTAACACGTCTTCCATAAAATCATTGTAATCCGTATTGGTACGGTTATGCATCAGCACGCAGTATGCATCATGCTCTGCAGTTACTTTTGCAATATCCGGGTCCTTTTTAAATCCCCAGACATCGTTTACGATATCCGCTCCAGCCAAAAGCGCTGCTTTCGCGGTTACTGCTTTATAGGTATCTACGGAAACCAGAATATCAAAGTTCTTCTTGATTTCTGTAATAACCGGAATTACACGACGCATCTCTTCTTCCGCCGGTACAGCCGCAAAGCCGGGGCGGGTAGATTCTCCGCCTACGTCAATAATGCTGGCTCCTTCTTTTATCATACGCTCTACCTGCTTTAAAGCAGCGTCCATTTCTGTAAATTTCCCTCCATCTGAAAAGGAATCCGGGGTCACATTCAAGATTCCCATAATCTCCATGTGTTCCGGTCTAAAAGTTCTGTCCTTGATTTTCATGTCATTTGCCTCTCATGTTCTATTTTGCCATGGAATTTAATTTCTTTACCATGGTTTTTACGATAGTATTGGTATACTTCTTTGACTGAGTATACAACTTTTCCGTAAAGAGGTCAAATGCGTAGGTTTCTGCCAAAGATTCCAAATCCTTTTCGGACATTCCGTTAATCTGTGCTTCACCAAAATCTTTGCACATCCGCTGGTACACATCTGTCATAAAATCATCGCTACTCATATAGGATACCATTGGATTCATAATGTATTTTTCAATGAGTTCCAGCGTACCGCTCATATAAGTATCCATCATTTTTTCGTCCAACAGAAATTTTTTAAAGGCCTTATCGGACATATCTTCAATGATGAAACCATAGGTTTTCTTACACACATCATACATCTGCACCACATATTCCGGAGCATCTCCTTCTTCCTGCAGTGCTTCATCCAAAGCATCATTCATCAACTGAATAACCTGTTTTCTAAGCTTTGCGCTCTCGCCTTTTTCCTTTTCCTTATCTGTCTGATCTGTCTGCACTTTGTCTTTTGAATCCTTAATCAGTTTTTTCCAGTTCAGGTTTGCGGAAGCAATCTTGTATTTCCGTGTATAGTAGCTGTCTGTTGCATGATCCTTTGAAAAGGTCTTAGAACCCTTTAAAAAGTAATCATATACCAATGTATTACTTGGGTCATCCCAGGTGGCATCCAAATGATACCATTTTCCTTTAATCTTCACGATATTCCATGCGTGAGGGCCACCGGCGTTTCCGGTAACGTAATGTGCCGGCACACCTGCATCCGTCAGCAGCTTATACATAATCAATGCATATCCCTGACAAACAGTGGAATGCTTGGATGCAGCCAGACCGCCGTATGCGGAATGATCCTTTAAGGAATGATCGTAGGTTACCAGCTTCACCACGTAATCGTGAATCACTTTTGTCTTGGCAACATCTGACATGCCCTTTACCTTTAATTTCTTTAAAATCTTCTTGGACTGGGCATTCACCTTCTTAACCTGCGCAGCTGTTTCGGTATAGATAAGCTTACAGTTTAATACCAGCTTGTTTCCGCTGGAATAACCTGACCATCCCAGGCTTAAGATTCCGCCCTTTAAAAAGTCTGCATCATCACTGGTCTTCTTATTATCGATTTCGCCGATTTTTTCATAAAGGTTACTTACATTTAAATTACTTTTTCCTGTATAGGTAATGGAAAAAGTCTTTTTTCTCTTTAAGGCATTTCTCTGAAATTCCTTCACAAATGCTTGAGAGGTAGATACCGACTTTCCTCTCTTTAACTGCTGAAATTCTGTCTTGCTGACTTTGGTGATTCTTGGTTTTTCAATTTTCACCATGGAACTGTTTCCGGCTGCCTGTGTCTGTGTGCTGTAAGCCAAAACAGATAAGCCAACAGCTACCGTAATCGCCAGAATTCGAACTAATTTTTTCATCCCCACACCTCGCTATTATTCACCATACTCATAGTCATCATCCCAACCGTAGGAATCATCGTAATCATCATATCCTTCATCATAATCATCCGTTGTATCATCATACTCGTAGTCGGAATCGTTACCCTCATCATCTACCGTATCATCCTCATTGCTTCCCTTCTTGTATGCCTTCTTTGCAATAGGGAATTTCTTTGCAAATTCTCCGGTACGATAAGGTTTATCCAGGGTATGCTTCTGGGAAGGATCTGCCTTATCAAAATCTGAGGTTCCTTTTAAGAAATAGTCATGGCTAATCTTGTTCTTGCCTTCGTCATCCCAGGTAGCATCCAGATAATACCATTTACCATCCAGTTTTACGATATTCCATGCATGGCCTCCGGAATCTCTTCCTGTTCCGGCAATGCCTCCCACAAACTTGCAAGGAACTCCTGCCTCGGTCAAAAGCTTATACATACATAAAGCATAGCTATTGCAAAGACCTTTTCCATTCTTTAATGCGCTATACATGGAAGAACATTTCTTGTAATCATCCTTATAGGTAATAAGCTTACATACATAGTCATGAATCTTCTTAACCTTATCATAGTTGGAAAGCTTCTTGACACCCAGCTTTTTTAAAATTCCGGGAATCTTGGAATTTACATATTGGGTCTGTTTCTTGGTTTCAAAATACTTTAATTTAAAAACAATGGTTTTGCCTGTTGCATACACTTCGTAATCATCGGAAAGATTTAAGTTTCCTGCCAGATAATCCGCATCATCGGAAGTGGACGGGTCATCTATCAATGCAAGGGTTGATGTGAAAAAGGTAAAATCCTGATCGTTCATCATTTTATCAATATCCTTGCTGTTTCCGGTATATTTTACGGTAAACTTTCCGTCTCTTTTTACACCATGCTTGCTAACAATCTTTGCCAGCTGCTTCATGGTGGAAGCCTTCTCTGTAGTACCTGCCTGTGCCTGCATCGGCTTTGCCTGAACTATTGGCAGAGACATGGTCATACATGTCACCAAAAGTAAGGCCGCCGCTTTTTTCATCAATTTTTTCATCCTTTTCATCCTTTCTTTAGTAAAACTAATCTACCTGTCCATTATACTAGATTTCAACACTAAAAAAAACTTTCTGGGACGAATGTAGATTTTTCTGGGACGAATGGCAAAAAGAGCACCGGCCTCCCGATACTCTTTTATTGTTTTAATGCTTTCCATCCAGCTTCACAATATTCACATCCCTATTATTGGCATCCAGTAAAGTTGCATCTTTTGTTTCGTATTTCTTTTTGTAGTTGTCTTCTTTTTGTATATTCTTTAGCTCTATCTTCGTCTCTTCTTCAAAATAATGTCGTTCATTTACATTACGATACTTATTATAAATTGAAGAGAAGTATGCAAAGGCTATTATTGCCGCAACACCCACAGATATTGCAAGCTCTTTTACCTCAAGTCCCGGAGAAGACCAAGCAAAATATCCCAACAATACTGCTGCAATGATGGCACCTATCATGGCTGTGAAGGAGCCGATTCTACTTTTGTTAAGAGGCACACTTCCTATGGTTTCAGAAGTTCTGGCATTAACTGCCACATAGTGGGTTAATGCTTTGCTTGTACCTGCATTTTCCACATAGGAATAAAGCCATACCGGCAGGTAAGCTGCCAGCCATTTTTCACCCTGTTTCTCGATGTTAATGGATTTCCATTCTACACCACGGTCATAATGCTCCAGGGTATCGTTTAAGGCAAATTTTACAGCTTCCTGTTCCTGACTGTCTACAATCTCCTGCAGATCCGACTTATTGGTATCACGCTTCTCGGAAGTATAACCCTTTAAGTAGTTGGCATCATACTTCACACAATTCTCGGTATCAAAAGGTAAAATTGCGTTAATGATGTTATTGGTTTCGTTTACCTGGGACGCTCCGGCACGACGGGAACTGGATTCCACTGCCAAATCATCAATTTCCACATCACATTCACGCTTTACATCATACCCTTCAACAATATATACGGTTTTTTCCGTTTTATCATCTCCGGAGCCTTCCGTAACCTTGTAACTATCCTTCTCATGCTCTCCATAGCCTGTGAAGGTGGCGTGTCCCTTCATGTCCACCAGCATGTATGGGAAGTATACACCCATAACATTTTCCGTGGAGAATTCACTCTTAAACTATTTATTGGCAAAAAACTTACGCTGTCCCACATAGTCCTCGATACGTTGTTTTGCCTCTTCCTTTTTCATCTTGAAAGGCAATACCACATCCGGAACCGCACCGTTTGGCACCTTGGAATTAATGGACAAGGTGTTCCGGCACCAGTGACATCTGGCATGGGTACTTTCGCTTAAGTCCACCACTACCTCTGCTCCACAACTGGAACATTTCAAGGTAACCATGGTTTCTGCATTTTTATCAATATCAACGGCTCCGCTTCCAATCTGCTCCCCGGTTAAATCTCCCACACCGGATTTCATATCTTCCAAAGCCTCTGCCATAAAGGTATATCGGCAGAAATTGCAACGAAGCTCTCCTGTTTTTTCGTTTAAGCTGATATCCGTAGCACCGCATTTGGGACATTTATTCTGTCCGTCTATGCCGCTTCCTGTGGTATCAATAATCTTCTTCTCTTCCATGGTACGCATCCCCCATTATCCTAAGAATTTTGCTTTTGCCGCATCAAATTCTTCTTGGGTAACGATACCCGCATCCAGAAGCTCTTTCATCTGTTTCAACTTAGCAACCGGATCCTCTGCAGGTGCTGCCTGCTGCTGTGGTTGCTGTGGCTGCTGCATCTGTCCGCCTACCGGTTGCTGTAAGCCTGCAACCCCGGCACCTACCATGTTCATTCCCATGCCCATGAAGCCCATGCCCATGGCACCGCCGCCATTTTCACCGGCTGCCTGCATACCTCTGGCAACAGACTGCTGCATAAAGGAATTTCCTCTGGCTCCGGATAACGCATCTGCCTTCTTTACATCGGAAAGAAGCTGCTTGCTGTCCTCATCATATTCGATGGCTGCAATGGCAACCTTGGTAATTTCCAATCCACGATCGGATTTCCACTGATAGTTTTCCTCCACTACCTCAGATAAGGTCTTTGCAAATCCCAACTGGTCTCCCTGAATCTTTGCCATACGATTTCCTCTGGCTGGATCGTTGGAATAGTTGGAAAATGCTGCAGAAAGGGAACCTACAACCTCTGTGAACAACTGCTCACCGGCTTCATTATCCATATCCGCAAAATCAAAAATCTTTCCTCCGGTAATATAAGAAGCCGGAACAAAGCCTTTTACAAAAGCAATAGGGTCTGTAATCTTCAGGCTGTAAATTCCGCGTACCATAGCCCCCACCTGGGCATTCATGTACATATCATCCCAGTAGATTTCAGACTGAGTGCCAAAACGGTTATTGGGAATCTCCTTCAGATTTACATAAACTGCAGTCTGCTTGGAACCCGGTATTCCGCCGAATTTGAAACGCTCAAAGGTCTGTTTAATCAGTCCTTCTACAATTCCTCCGCCGGAGAAAATAGACTGTGTATTCTGATCACCGGAAGAATAAGTATATCCTCCCACATCAGAAATAAAACCGGTTACCGCATTATCCTGTAAGGTGATTAACGCATACCCATCCGGAACCATAATCTTACTTCCATCCGTAATGATTCCGTCAGAACCCTTGGTATTCGCTCCTCTTCCCTCATTCTTTCCCTTCTGAACCGCCGGAATCACTCCCGCCGTTGCCGGTGCATCCGCCGGCACAATTACGTCAAGCCACTGATCTGCAAAGGTGCCGGAAAGAGCACCTGCAAATGCCTTAATAAAACCCATAATTCTCCTCCTTGTATGGTAAAAATAATTATAAACTATGTTGTCTTTTTCGGAACCATGCTCTTGGCACAGCTTCGCATCATGTCACCGTACCACTGACTGTCGTGAGTCTTAATCTCCTCTTTTTCCGACCAATACCACTTTCCACCGCCACAAGCGATACCGGAAAAATGCTTGCTCCAGTTGGTTTCCAATCCCAGTACTGCCGCATAGGGTAAAATCCGGAAAAAATAATTGGGATCTTCATCCACCAACTTCTGAATCTTGTCATATTCCGCTTCTTTAATAAAAGTTCGAAAGCCGTAAAGCCTTCCCATCATCTCCCGGCTTTTATCGGAACGCCGGTGCATAATCATGGAAAAGAAAAAGATGATGACTTCCACTATCCAAAAAACATAAATATGTACGCTGGATGAAAGGGTATTCATCATAGCTCCCCAAATTCCCAACCCTCCAACGGTAAGCAGCGTTCCGGATAGAATTTGGATTATACCCTTTTTCTTATTCAGTCTGTAATTATCAAAGCCTCCCCAGGCTACAAATACTGTGAGACTGATAAACATCATGGCTCCTATAGCCATATAACTTTCACGAAATCCAACTGACAGGGGACAAATCAGCCACAGGTTAATGTCCATAAGCGTAACACAGGCCCATCGCTTTTTATCCGACTTTAAGGAATACACGTCACCGTACTTTCCTTCGTAAGCTTCTCTTACCTGGTCCCGCATTTTTCCCACCGGCTCCATAGACATAAAGGGAGACCGATTGGTCCGATATTCCCGCTCTCGTCCCGGAAATAGCCACTCCAAAAAGGTTTCCACATAGTCCGGCTCTTCCGCCTCTGCCTTTTTCAAAAATTTTAAAACAAAGTGGGTATCCTCCGGTTCTATGCCGATAACTCCCTTGTCTGCCAGATAAAAAACCATATACATCAGCTCTTCATCATCCAGATACTCATCCAGAGCGTAGGCAATCTCCGCAGGCGTCATATCATCCGGCGGATAAAACTCCACGGTTTCCACAATTTCTTTATCTCTTCCGTATAGTAACCACCAGATTGCCGGCAATATGGCCGTAATAATCATAATGCCGCTTACAAGATAGACTAACATTTCTTTTCCTCCCCAATCCATGCCAGTTATATTTATCCTATCCTATTACGGTTATTTGTGCAAGAAAATTTTACATTTATTTAACATATTTGTATCATTTTCAAAAAAAAAGCCCGCAGGCACATGATATTCATGCACTTGCGAGCTCTAAACTTTTTCTTACAGTTTATATCTGCTTACCACATCATCCAATACATGAGCAACTTCCTGCTGTTCGGATGAAATCTGTCCCACGTTTTCCACATGAGAGGTAACGGAATCCACCTGATCCATAATCACACTACTGTCGGTAGCAGCAGTCTGGGATGCATCGGCAATATTCTGAATTGCAATATTTACATCTTCCATACTGCTTCTTAAATTCTCTGCAATGTTGCTTACATATACAGAAATTTCTTTGATGTTTTCCGCATCATCCTGATACTGTACAGACATATCCACAAAGGATTTGTAGTCCGGTGCCACATTCTCGTTTAAGAACTTGATCAGGGAATTGGAGTTGCCAACCAACTGGTCAACCGCATCATGTACCTTAACAATGGTGTTCTGGATATTGGAAACGGTCTGGCTGGTCTGTGCTGCCAGGTTACCGATTTCTCCGGCAACAACAGCGAATCCACGACCCGCCTCACCTGCTCTTGCAGCCTCAATGGAAGCATTTAAGGATAACAGGTTAATCTGGTCTGCAATTTCGTTAATGGCATCCGCCATTATTTCGATATCGCCCACAACCTTGGAGTTATCAATGCTTTCAGCCAGTTTCTTCTCATACTCTTCTGTCAACTGCATTGCTGCTTCAAAGTTCTTGGAACTGTCTTTGTTGATCTGTGTTGCTCGATCCATAATCTCCTTAGACATGTTCTCACTTTCTGTCGCCTTGCCTGCCAGATCCACAACCACATCCTTCACTTCTACAACGGAAGCAGTTAATTCCTCAGTAGTTGCACTGTTATCAATCATGGCATTACTGATACCGTAAATCGCCTGATTAATCTGTTCAAAGCTTTCCTGTAATTCATTTACCGCATTTCGCAGGGTCTCACAGTTATCACTGACAACAGACGAGTTCTTGGAAATCTCTGTCATCTCTGTTCGGTTTGCCTCCAACATCTCATTCAACGCGGACGTCACACTGGCAATTTCATCTTTACCCTTAACCTGAAGGGCTGCCATGGAGAAATCACCCTCGGCCATAGCCTTGGAACGGTTCTGTACAGCTCCCAGCTTCTTGGTAATACCTCTTGCAAGAAGCCAGATCATAATAATCAAACCTACAACGGCAACTACACCTACAATACATGCCACGACGGTAATGGAGGTAATGGCCTCGCGCAACTCGTTCTGTTCGATTAAAATGGTAAGAATCCAATCGTAACTGTCAAATGCGGAAGTATAAACGTTATAGGTCTTCTTTGCTCCCTTAACGGTACTGTTAAAGGTGTCTGCATTGATAATCTTCTTGCTTACATCCTTCAGACCATATTCCTTGTCTTTCGCAATATCCGCCTGTAAAACCTGGTCTTTCTCCACTCCGCTGACAAAAAGTCCCGCTTTTGTAATCAACTTAGCGCAACCGGTTTTACCAATCTTTACGCTGTCAACAATGTTTTGTACGGCACTCATATCAATATCCGTATTGACTACACCGATGAAGTTACCGCTTTTGTCAAAAATCGGCGCCACGTAAGATGTCATCAGAATACCGATGGTAGTATCCACATAGGTCTCGGTATAATAATGGGTTCCGGTGGATTTTACCGTCTGGAACCAGTCTTTGTCATCCATGGACATATCGCTGACATCCACGAAATCCACGCCACTGCTGGCTTCTGTCCAATAAAAATTGGTCAGTTCATTCTTATAAACCGACGGATCCATAAAAAATCCGATAGCAACAATGTAATCACTGTTGTGTACCAGGTCGCTGATTACATCCCCATAGTGGGTTAAATCCTCATCTGCCTCAATCTCTTTGCCGACGGATGATGCCAATGCATCTGTGGTATACTCCGATGCATGCATGATATCTTCAATCTTGCTCTTGGTTCCGCTTAATTCTGCATCCATTTTCTCCTTGGTCAGAATCTCAAATTGTTTGTTGGCAGTAAAAATAAAGCCGAAGCTTACTCCTAATAATGCCAAAATTACAACCGGAATAATTCCGGCCATCAGTTTTCCTGATATTCTTTTGTTCATCAAAACACCCCTTTAAAATATATAATAACTTTTTGAGCAACCGTATTATAACACAATTTTAAGCCTTCTTCCGCAAACTTTCGCGAAAAAAGGCTTAAAATTGTGTGAATTCATCGTTCATTTTTAATAATTCCTCATTACCACCGTATTTCCATGGTGCGTTTCTCCATGGGCCAGTTGCAATCTTTGGCGGCGCCACAGGCAAAACAGTTTCTGGCTTTTTTGTCCGCAAACCAGAAAAAATTGTCCCGGTTCACCCCCTCTTTCGGCAGGGGTGCGTGACGATGATCCCCCACTTTTCGAAGAATCTCTCCCCGCTTTTCCTCAGGATATCCGATTTCATCTAAAAGCTGTGCCGCCAGGCGCACTCCCGCTTCTTCATGAGACTCCCCGGTAATATATTCTTTGGCCCGCCCAATATCGTGAAGCAGGGCACATAAATATAAAAACTCTTTTTCAAACCCAAACTCATACTCTAAATTCATAATATACGCAATCCTTGCCACATCCAGCAAATGATTGAATCCATGATGGCAAAAGATTCGAGTTCGCTCCCTGTCATGAATCTCCTTCATGGTTTTTAAATAGGTCTCATTCTGAATCAGACGATTGACATATTCCATTGACATAGTCTTTTACCTCTCCCAAATAGGATAAAGAGCCAAAGCCCAGCACCATATCCTGTTTCTTAATACATTTTTCAAAAGCACTTTCTACCGCAGCGTCCACGCTGTCCCGGCATTCCACCTCCGGCAAATACCGCTTTGCTACTTTGGAAAGTTCCTCTGCCGCCAATCCCCTGGGGCCCTTAGGTGTTACGCAAATGGCATCCACTCCCAACGGCAATACCTGTTCAAAAATCCGGTCATAGTCCTTATCCTTTAAAACGCCGATGACAAAATGAATCCGGTACCCCTTCAAAAGCTCCTTCACCGTTTCCCGCAGTTTTCCTGCGGCATCCGGATTATGGCAGCCATCAATGATACATAAAGGCTTATTGCTGATTTTTTCAAACCGTCCCGGCCATTTTGTCTGCGTCCATGCCTCTTTGATGGCTTCCGCTTTTTCCGAAAGTGGGAAAACTCCCGCTTCTTCCAACGCCTTTAAGGTAGTTATGGCACAGGCGATATTTTCCTGCTGGCATGCTCCCGTAAGGGCAAAATTCCAGGCTGTCTTTCCATCCTGTACCGTCATGCCACCAATCTTCATGGAAGCCACCGGATACTCTTCTTTTCTTGCCCAGAATAAATTCTTGCAAGAGCCCTGCACCTTTGTAATCTCTTCTTCTATTACCCGGTTAACCTCGTCTTCCTGAAAAAGCTTTACCACCACGCCGCATTTCTTAATGATTCCTGCCTTCATTCCCGCAATTTCCGGCAAGGTATTTCCCAAAAAACCCGTATGGTCTTTGCTAATGGAGGTAATCACGCTTGCCACCGGCTTCGTTAAAACATTGGTGGCATCCGTTCTGCCTCCCATACCCACCTCAATAATGGAAAAATCACACTGCTGCTCCTTAAAATACAAAAAAGCAGCTGCGGTTTCTGCCTCAAAACTGGTGGGACAAGGATGCCCTTCATCTTCTATTCCATCGCAGGCCTGCTTTATCTGCTCAAACAGACTTGTTAATTCTTCCCAAGAAATATTTTTACCGTTTATCTGAATAATCTCTTCATAGGCAAATACTGCAGGAGAACTGTATCTACCAACCTTGTAGCCTGCTGCCATGAAAGCTGCCTCCAACATTTTTCCCGTTGAACCCTTTCCGTTGGTTCCCGCGATATGAATAATCCTACCATATTCCTGGGGATTTCCGATTTTATCGCATAAACGACGAATAGACTCCATACCCAGTATGGAGCCCTTCTGCCGTAAATATTCCAAAAATTCTTTTGCTTCTTTCGTGGTCATTACTTCTTCGTTCCTTTTCCGTCACGTTTTGCCATACGAATCCGGTGTAGCGCATAGGTATTGCCGTTTCGCTCAATTTCGTAGGGCTCCCCTTCATTCAAAAGATAAATATCCCGAACCTTATCTCCGGTTCCAAGCTTCATACCCCGAACTCCCACTGCTGTCTTTTTCTTTTCCGGAACTTCGGAAATCTGGAATCGTAAGAAATATCCTTTTTCCGATTCCATAACCACACTTTCCATGCCGTTTACAAGCTGTACCTTTAAAAGGGACGCGCCCTCATTTAACTTACTTGCAGAAATGTTTCGTTTGGAAACATCAAATTCTTCACCCCGAACCTGCTTTAACATGCCATCGGTAGATCCCATAAATACCATACTGCGACGAATATTCTCAATGGAATCCACCATAACAACCTGCTCTGCGGCACTGCTGTAAGTACTGATATTGTCCACCGGTTTGCCCTTGTCACGGAATCGCCCGAAAGGCACATCCAGCATCTTAATAGTGTGAAGCTGTCCTTTATCCGTAAATACACCAATCTTGCCGGTATTCATACAGGTAATAACATACTTGTTCTCCGCATGCACCGCTTCCATGTTTCGTTCGTAAGTCGGCACATCCACGGATTTCACATAGCCGAAACGATCCATTAAGAAGACTACCGGCTGTTCTTCAATCTTCTTTTCCTCAATAACAATCTCTTCCGCATTCTCAATGGAGGTCTTACGAGGTACCGCATATTCCTTCTTGTACTCATCCAATTCCTTCATGATTTGCTTTGCCATAGCCAGACGACTGCCCAGAAGCTTTTCATAAAGTTCAATGTTCTTCAGGGTCTGCTCATGGTCCTTCATTAATGCTTCGATTTCCAAACCGATGAGCTTATATAAACGCATCTCCAAAATCGCCGTTGCCTGTCGCTCCGTAAAGCGCAACAAAGATGCGGATTTTTCAGAAATTCTGCTTTTTAACTTAATCTTGGAAGTATCACCGGTGGTCAAACAGCGTTTTGCATCTGCCACACTTTTACTGCCACGTAAAATCTCGATAATAAGATCCATTACATCGCAGGCCTTGATTAAACCTTCCTGAATTTCCCTTTTATCCTGCTCCTTCTGTAAAAGAGTCGTATATTTTCTGGTATTTACCTCATACTGGAAATTCACATGATGGCGAATGATTTCGCGAAGTCCCAAGGTTTCCGGTCTTCCGTCGCAAACCGCCAACATGTTCACACCGAAGGTATCCTCCAGTCTGGTTTTTTTGTATAAAAGATTCCGTATATACTCTTCGTCCGCACCCTTACGTAATTCGATGACGATACGGATGCCTTCCTTACTGGACTGGTTGGAAATATCCACAATGTCTGTGGCCTTTTTGCTTTCCACCAACGCATACACGTCATTTAAAAACTTTCCGATATTGGCACCTACCATAGGATACGGAATCTCGGTTACAACAAGCTGCTTCTTGCCGCCCTTTAATTCCTCAACCTGAACCCGGCCCCGAACCTTTATCTTTCCAGTTCCCGTCATGTAAATTTCGGACAGCTCGTCCTTATTTACCACAATACCACCGGTAGGAAAATCCGGTCCCTGAACATATTCCATCAGTTCTTCCACACTGATGTCCGGATTCTTGATATAAGCTTTGACTGCGTCAATCACCTCACCTAAGTTGTGGGGTGGAATGCTGGTTGCCATACCTACCGCAATACCCTCTGCTCCGTTTACCAAAAGGTTCGGCACACGTACCGGCAATACCACCGGTTCCTTCTCCGTCTCATCAAAGTTCGGGCGAAAATCCACCACGTCCTTATCCAGATCCGCCAAAAAGACCTCCTGGGTCACCTTCTGAAGTCGTGCCTCAGTATAACGCATAGCCGCCTGAATATCACCTTCTATGGACCCAAAGTTACCGTGTCCGTCGATTAAAGGCAGTTCTTTTTTGAAGTCCTGGGACATAACCACCAGCGCCTCATAAATAGAGGAGTCTCCATGAGGGTGATATTTACCCATAGTATCTCCTACGATACGGGCACTTTTACGATAAGGCTTATCGTATTTGATTCCCAGCTCATGCATATCATATAAAACCCGTCGCTGTACCGGTTTTAATCCATCTCTTACATCCGGCAATGCACGGTCCACAATAACGCTCATGGCGTAATCAATGTAGGATTTCTGCATCAGCTCCGAATATTCTGTACGAATAATCTGTTCTGCTTGTCCACTCATGTTATTCCTCGCTTATATATCTAATTGCGCATCCTGCGCGTTCTCGTAAATAAACTGTTTTCTTGGTGCAACCTCATTGCCCATCAGCATCTGGGTTACATCCGATGCCATTTTCGCATCCTCAATTTCCACCAGCTTCAACACTCTGGTTTCAGGATTCAGGGTTGTCTCCCACAACTGGTCCGCATCCATTTCTCCCAAACCTTTGTATCGCTGGAGGGTGAATTTCTCCTTATGGGTCTTGCGGTAACGCTCTAAGGCCGCATCATCATAAAGATACTCGCCCTCTCCCTTTGCGGGAATGGTTTTGTATAAAGGTGGCATGGCAATATACACATGCCCCTCGGAAATCAGCTCCGGCATGAAACGATAAAACAGGGTCAAAAGCAATGTGGAGATATGAGCACCGTCCACATCCGCATCCGCCATAATTACAATCTTATCGTAACGAAGCTTGGTAATATCAAAGTCATTTCCGTAGCCTTCGGAAAAGCCGCAGCCAAAAGCGTTAATCATGGATTTGATTTCCGCATTTGCAAGCACTTTGTCAATAGTGGCTTTTTCCACATTTAAAATCTTACCACGGATAGGCAAAATTGCCTGGTACTGGCGGTTTCTGGCAGTCTTTGCGGAACCTCCCGCAGAATCTCCTTCCACGATAAAGATTTCGCACTTTTTCGCATCCCTGCTTTCGCAGTTAGCCAACTTACCGTTGGCGTCAAAGGAAAACTTCTGCTTGGTTAACAGATTGGTCTTGGCCTTTTCCTCGGTCTTACGAATCTTTGCCGCTTTTTCCGCACAGCTGATAACGTTTTTCAATACTTCTACATTACGGTCAAAGTAAAGCTGTATTTCGTCTCCCGTCACCTTACTGGTAACTCTGGCAGCATCCTGATTATCCAGCTTTGTTTTGGTCTGTCCCTCAAAACGGGGATCCGGATGCTTTACGGAAACCACTGCTGTCATACCGTTTCGTACATCTGCACCGGTAAAGTTGGCATCCTTATCCTTCAGAATACCCAGCTGTCTTGCATAGGAATTGATAACCGTGGTAAACATGGTCTTAAATCCTGTGAGATGGGCACCTCCCTCTGCATTATAAATGTTATTACAGAAGCCCAAAACCATTTCACGGAATTCATTGGTAAACTGGAATGCCACCTCTACCTCAATGTTATCCGCACTTCCGGAAAAATACACCACGTCATGAACGGTTTCCACATTCTTGTTCAATGCCTCCACAAAGCCTACGATACCCTTAGGCTCATGGAAAATCACTTCCTCCGGCTCTTCGCTTCGCATATCCCGAAAGACAATGGTAAGCTTTGGATTCAGATACGCAGTTTCGTGCAGACGACTCTTTACATCCTCTGCCACAAAACGAACCTTTTCAAAAATCTCGTCATCCGGTAAAAAGTTAATGGTGGTTCCCGTCTCTTTGGTTTTACCGATTACCGGTAACAATCCTTTTTCCAAATTCACCACCGGATTACCCTTTTCATAGCGGTCATGATGAATTTTACCATCCAGCCGCACCTGCACATCCAAAAAAGAAGATAAGGCATTTACTACGGAAGAACCTACACCATGCAGACCTCCACTGGTCTTATAAGCATTGTTGTCGAATTTACCGCCGGCATGAAGGGTGGTAAAAACCACACGCTCCGCAGATACACCCTGCTTATGCATTCCCACCGGAATACCACGACCATCATCGGAAACGGTACAAGAACCGTCTGCCTCCAATGTTACGGTGATATTATTACAATAGCCTGCCAAATGCTCATCCACCGCATTATCTACAATCTCGTAAATCAGGTGATGTAAGCCCTTTCTGGACACACTTCCGATGTACATTCCCGGACGCTTTCTGACAGCCTCCAAACCTTCTAAAACTGTTATACTACTGGCATCATACGCTTTACTTCCTGCCACTTATTTGCACCACACTTCCTAATTTTTTACAAGCAATGACTTTCCTGTCATTTCTTTTGGCTGTTCAAGCTCCATTAACTCTAAAATGGTTGGAGCAATATCTGCAAGACAGCCTCCCTGCCTTAAGGTCACCTTCTCGTCGCCGTTTACAAGGATAAACGGAACCGGATTGGTTGTATGTGCCGTATGAGGCTTTCCGGTTTCGTAATCAATCATCTTCTCTGCATTACCGTGATCGGCACAGATAAACATTACGCCGTCCACTTTCTTCACAGCTTCCACTGCATCACCCACTAATTCATCAATGCGCTCCACCGCTTTTATGGCAGCTTCAATCACACCGGTATGACCTACCATATCCGGGTTAGCAAAATTAATGATAATGGTATCATATTCGCCGGAGGTAATGGCCTCTACCAAATCCATACCCACTTCCGGTGCACTCATTTCCGGTTTCAGGTCATAGGTAGGCACATCCTTCGGGCTGTTTACCAAAATACGCTTCTCTTCCACGTTGGGCTCTTCCACACCACCGTTGAAGAAGAAGGTAACGTGAGCATATTTCTCTGTCTCTGCCAAACGCAGCTGCTTCTTTCCGCAGGACGCCAGATACTCACCCAATGTATTCTTTAACTGCTCTTTTTCAAAAGCAATCAACTTATTCGGTATTGTCTCATCATAGTTCTTAAAGCAAACATATGTAAGAGGCATAAACTCTCTTTCAAATCCCTTAAATTCCGGATCGCAAAATGCTCTGGTAATCTGTCTTGCTCTGTCCGGTCGGAAATTAAAGAAAATAACGGAATCCTTTGCTTTTACCAAAGAAAGGGGTTCTCCCTTTTCATCCACAATTACGGTTGGTAATACAAACTCATCTGTCACATCATTCTTATAGGAATTCTCCATAGCCCTAACAGCATCCGTCTCCTTTACACCCTCGCCCAAAACCAGGGAATCATAGGCCTTCTTGGTTCGATCCCAGTTGGTATCACGGTCCATGGCATAATAACGTCCGGAAAGGGAAGCTATTTTACCCACACCAATTTCTTTCATCTTATCTTCCAACTGCTTCACATAATCCTTACCGGAAGCAGGCGGTGTGTCTCTTCCGTCTAAGAAGGCATGAATATATACCCGGTCAAAATCCTGTCTTTTGGCAAGTTCCAATAATCCGTAAATATGTGTCAGATGACTGTGAACACCACCATCTGAAAGAAGTCCCCATAAATGCAAATCGGAATTATTCTCTTTACAGTTTTCAATTGCTTTTAAAAGACTTTCATTCTTGAAAAAGTCTCCATCCTCAATGGCTTTGGTAATACGGGTCAGATCCTGATACACAATACGACCTGCACCGATATTCATATGTCCCACCTCGGAATTACCCATCTGTCCATCCGGAAGCCCAACATACAATCCGGATGCATTACCCTTTGCAAAAGGGCACTCCTTCATTAATCTGTCCATCACCGGGGTCTTTGCCATTGCTACGGCATTGCCCTCTGTACGGTCATTTAAACCATATCCGTCTAAGACCATTAATACTACTGGTTTCTTACTCATAACTAAAACTCCTTACTCTTTCGAATGTACAAATCCGTTTTTATCGATATACATCTCCCAGGAGAGACGTTCATAATAGCGATATGCTTTTTGTTTTTCCTTCTTGTTTGTAATCAGACGTGTCTTATACTTGTCGTAATAACAGGGAATAAAACGATACTTAATCCTTCCCTTTTCCGAAATCACGATCTGAAGCATTCCTGTAGCTTTGGAATTCTCCACATCCCAATCAAACCAGAAATTTCCCATGCTGTAAAAAACAGGAACTCCGTTGTAAAACTCCATTCCCTGCAAGCAATGGGTGTGTCCTCCGATGACCACATCCGCTCCTGCATTGGCAAATATTCTTCCCAGATCCACCTGATCTTTTTCGAAAAATACTTTGCCCTCCGTTCCCCAATGAACGAAGGCAATTACATAATCCGCCTTCTTCTTGGCTTCCTTGATCACCTGCACATATTTATCCGGCACTTGACATTTTAACACACCCGGCTCGTTTTCGGTAGCCTCTTTTGTATATCGATAGGTGCGCTCTATCTGTGTCGCTGCCGTAATGGCTATTTTCTTTCCGTTTACAATGTAATACAGCGTCTTAGACGCCTCGTTTATATTTTTACCGGCTCCCACATGTGGCATCCGTATCTTATCCAGTGTTTCGATTGTGGAAAGCAGACCCTCCCTGCCATAATCGTATACATGATTATTAGCAAGCGATACTCCGTCTACCCCCAATGCCAGCAAATTCCAGGCACGGGTTGTTTTCCCTTGAAAGGTAAATGCCTTTCCGGGAAGCGGAGTTCCCTTGTTTCCATAGGTGCACTCATTATTTAAGAACATGATATCCACGTTCTTCATTTCATCCAGCAATCCATTGGTAAAGCATTCGGAAATGTTTATTCCCTTCCGGTCTGCATACCGGACGCTCTTCCAATTCTCATCAAAATTAATATCCCCTGCAAAATTCATGGTAACGCCTGTACTGCTTTTTCCGCGCATGATGCAGACGTTATTAAGTTCCTCCGGATTAAGCCCCGTATCGAGGCAATAATAGTCCCACAGGCAATGTATACTGTTTCCGGTAAGCCGGCTGTAGATTCTCTGATCACACCCCTGTGAAAGGCTGTCTGCCAACTTCCGAAATACGGTCTCCCCATAACGATGATAAAACCATAAATAAAAGCTCTCATCCAGAGGATACCCTGCACTGTTGTCTTTCTCCGTTTGGTTAAGGCAAATTTCAACCAAATCATCCAGATCCGCCATGATCTCCTTCATCTTTACCACAGCATTACCGGAGGCTCCCTTTTCGGAAGCCTCCTTCGCTTTATTGGAAGAATGCCAAAATCCTGTAATAGCACTGCAACCTGACAAAAGTAAACACCCCGCAAGTACTGCTCCTGCTATTCCAACGGAAAATTTCTTCACAGTCTGTCCTCTCTTGTACTTATTTGTAGTTTACAATCTTGCCAAAATCAGCCTTTAAGGAAGCGCCTCCTACCAGACCGCCATCAATATCTTCCATGGCAAATAATTCCGGTGCGCTGTCCTTGGAAACACTTCCGCCGTACTGAATACGGATTGCTTCGGAAACTGCTTCCCCGTAAAGTTCTTTGATACACTCACGAATTGCATGGCAAACCTCTTCTGCCTGTTCACTGGTTGCTACCTTACCGGTACCAATGGCCCAGATTGGTTCATAAGCAATAACTGCGGTCTTTGCCTGCTCCGGTGTTACGTTTAAGAAGGCAATTTTAATCTGCTGGCGAATCCAGTCAATGGTAATTCCCTGTTCTCTCTGGGTTAAGCTTTCACCACAGCAGATAATCGGAGTTAAACCATGCTCGAAAGCTTTTAATACCTTCTTATTCACGGTCTCATTGGTCTCCGCAAAGTATTCTCTTCTCTCGGAATGTCCGATGATTACGTACTTCACGCCTGCATCTGTAAGCATGTTCGGAGCGATTTCTCCGGTAAAAGCGCCTTTTTCTTCAAAATACATATTCTCAGCACCGATTGCAATATTGGTTCCTTTGGTAGCCTCAACAGCCGGAATAATATCAATAGCCGGTACACAGAAAACCACATCTACGTCATCGCTTTTTACAAGTGGTTTCAACTCTTCAATCAGGGCAACCGCTTCGCTTGGTGTTTTGTTCATTTTCCAGTTGCCTGCAACAATCATTCTTCTTGCCATGTTCCTTATCTTCCTCCTGTTATTTATCCTGAATTGCCTCTACACCCGGAAGCTTCTTTCCTTCCAGGAATTCTAAGGAAGCGCCGCCTCCTGTGGAAATATGAGACATCTTATCGCCAAATCCAAGCTGGTTTACTGCTGCTGCAGAATCACCGCCACCGATAATGGTAATGGCATCTGTATCTGCCAGCGCTTTTGCCACTGCAACAGTTCCCTTTGCAAAAATCGGATTCTCAAAAACACCCATGGGTCCGTTCCAAACCACGGTCTTTGCATTTTTCACTGCATCAGCAAAAAGCTTCTGGGACTCTTCCCCGATATCCAATCCCATTTCTTCTGCCGGAATCTCTTTTACGGAAACATTCTTGCAGGCAATCTTAGCATCGATTGGGTTCGGGAATTCTTTTGCACAAACACAATCCACCGGGAGAAGCATGGTCTTTCCCAGTTTCTTTGCTTTTTCCATCATTTCCTTGCAGTAGTCAATCTTCTCGTCATCTACAAGGGATGCGCCAACTTCATAGCCCTGAGCCTTTAAGAAGGTGTATGCCATTCCACCGCCGATAATTAAGGTATCGCATTTTTCCAGTAAGGTATTGATTACGTTTAACTTATCCGCAACCTTGGCACCGCCTAAAATAGCAACCAGCGGTCTTACCGGTGCATCCACTGCATTTCCAAGGAAATCCAATTCCTTCTGAATCAGGTAACCTACGGCTGTGGTTTTAACGAATTTCGTAACGCCTTCTGTAGAACAATGTGCACGATGTGCGGTTCCAAAAGCATCATTTACATATACATCTGCCAGAGAAGCCAACTCTTTGCCGAAGTTCTCCTCATTCTTGGTCTCTTCTACGCGATAGCGGGTATTCTCCAGTAATACCACTTCCCCGTCCTTCATTTCCGCAACGGCTTTCTTCGCATTCTCTCCAACTACGGTATCATCTTTTGCAAAGGTAACCTTCTGGCCCAAAAGCTCTTCTAAGCGTTTTGCCACCGGCGCTAAAGAAAGTTCCGGCTTCGGTTCTCCCTTTGGCTTACCAAGATGGGAGCAAAGAATTACTTTACCGCCCCCCTGAATCAGCTTCTGAATGGTTGGTAATACTGCCACCAGTCTGTTCTCGTCTGTAATCTGTCCGTCCTTTAAAGGTACGTTGAAATCACAACGAACCAACACACGCTGTCCTTTCACATTGATGTCATCCACTGTCTGTTTGTTTAACATAAGCTCCTCCTTTTCTTATCTCTCCGTAAAAAAAGGGACCCGCCTAAGTCGGATCCCCTCTATCTTTTCTTATTTCAGTTCAGAGAAATATTTGATAGTACGAACCATCTGGCTAGTATAGCTGTTTTCATTATCATACCAAGAAACGACCTGAACTTCAAATAAATCTTCTGAAATTTTTGCGACCATGGTCTGGGTTGCATCGAACAAGGAACCGTAAGTCATTCCAATTACGTCGGAAGAAACGATTTCATCGGTGTTGTATCCGTAGGATTCGTTGCTTGCCTTCTTCATCGCTTCGTTAATTCCTTCAACGGTAACATCCTTACCCTTAACAACTGCTGTAAGAATGGTGCTGGATCCTGTTGGCACCGGAACACGCTGTGCGGAACCGATAAGCTTGCCGTCCAACTCCGGAATAACAAGTCCGATAGCCTTTGCTGCACCGGTAGTATTCGGAACGATGTTCACTGCTGCTGCACGGGATCTTCTTAAGTCACCCTTTCTCTGTGGTCCGTCTAATGTCATCTGGTCACCGGTATATGCATGAATGGTGCACATAATACCGGACTGAATCGGTGCATATTTATTTAACGCATCCGCCATTGGTGCAAGACAGTTGGTTGTACAGCTTGCTGCGGAAATAACCGTATCTTCCGGTTTCAATGTCTTGTGGTTTACATTGTAAACGATGGTTGGAAGATCCTTACCTGCCGGTGCAGAAATAACAACCTTACGAGCACCTGCCTTGATATGTGCTTCAGCCTTCTCCTTGGAGGTGTAAAAACCGGTACACTCCAATACTACGTCAACATTCAATTCACCCCATGGGCAATTGGTTGCATCTGCCTCTGCATAAATCTTAATCTTCTTGCCGTCTACTGTAATAAAATCTTCGCCTGCAGTTACCTTATCTGCCAGAGCATATCTACCCTGAGAAGAATCGTATTTCAACAAATGGGCTAACATAACCGGACTGGTTAAGTCATTAATAGCTACTACCTCATATCCTTCTGCGCCAAACATCTGACGAAAAGCGAGACGTCCAATACGTCCAAATCCATTAATTGCTACTTTTACTGCCATTTTTAATCCTCCTATATCTCTATATTAAATTTGTAACAAATTTAAAGATGGAGAAATTATAACACAATTCCTTTTTAAAATCTAGTGTAGTTATGCAATTTGGTCTTTTTTGTTATTTTGCAAATCAAATGCAAAAACTATTTGCATTTACTTTGATGAACCCCAATTTTGCATTTACCTTGAAAAATGGATTAAAAAATCCACCCGTATAATAAGTACAGGTGGATGTCGT
>Ga0129307_1000205_pt1 | contig 104125 bp, 84 predicted proteins | sample P1105metagenome_FD_94437 | JGI IMG/M metagenome (GOLD analysis project Ga0129307, IMG submission 94437) | Capybara group fecal microbial communities from Wisconsin, USA - P1105 metagenome | ecosystem: Host-associated > Mammals > Digestive system > Large intestine > Fecal | place: USA: Wisconsin... | reverse complement strand
CCTTTTTTCCAACAATTAAATCTATATCCTCTTTTACTCGGATCTGTTTCTGGCGCTGTTGTTTTATTTCCTTCCTCTACTTCCTCAGTTTTTATAACTTCGTTTTTATCTATATATCTTACTGTATATTTTGGTTTTACTTCATGTGTTTTCGCATACAAAATTAAATCTTTATTTACTCTATTACTAAATTTATATTTATTTGTATAATTTGAATCTGTATACCATCCATCTAAATCATCTATATCAAAATCAGGTCTTTTTATTACTGTTCCTTCTGTTACTTCTATTTCTCTTTTTATTTCTCCATCTATAACAAATACTACTTTTTCTTTTATTTCTCCTCTTGATGTCATTTTATTTATATATGTCTTTATTTCATTTGTATCATTTATAGAAAGTACTAATTTTATTTCTCTTTTTTCTTTTCCTCTTAGTGATACTCCTTCCATTAATTCATATACTATTTTTCCATTTTTATTTTTCCATCCTGTATTTTCTGATTCTTTAAATTCTAATCCTTCTCCTGGTTTATCTTCTAATTCATCTATCTCTACTTGTTTATCACTTTTATTTCTTACTACTATTTTATATTCTATTTTCCCTGATATTCTTTTTGCGTTTTTAACATTTTGTATTACTTTTTCAGAATCTTTATATGTATAATGGTTTTCTTTACCATTTACTACTAGATCAAGTTTTTCTATATATTTTTTTGTCTCTACATTATATTTATCTACTTGTTTTACTTTTATCTTGTTGTTTTCTTCTCCTGGAGTTACTTTTTCTCCACTTTCGATTTCATATATATCTTCTTCTACTTTTATTATGTATTCTCCTTCTTCTAAATCACTAAATACATATTTTCCTTCTTCATCTGTATATGTTCTTTTTATTTCTTTTCCGTTTTTATTTATTGATAACTCTATATTTGATACTGGTAAATTATTTTCATCTAATAGTATTCCTTGTATACTATTTGTTTCTACCTTTATTGGATTACCAGTAACGTTTGTATATTCTCCTGTTTTTTCTTTTATTGATATCTCTGGAATTATATTTTCTTTATTTGGGGCGTTTAGTACTTTTATTATTAATTCCAATTCTTTTTGTTCTCCTAATCTTACATCTTCTATATTTATTTCTATTTCTTGTCCATCTTCTTTAAGGGTACTTGTTATATTATCTTTATTTATTTCTTTAAATCTTGCGTATGGACTATTTAGTTTTCCTTTTATTACTACATCTCTTGTTTCTAGTCCTTCTACTTCATCTAATGTATATGTTAAATTATATTTTACTTCTTCTGTTCCTTTACTCGTTACTAGTCCTGTATCTACTACACTCCCTAGTAACTTTATTTTTCCTACCTTTATTTGTCCTTTATATTTATCTACTTTACCATATGAAAATAATCCTATTATTCCTAATACGATTACTAATATTATTATTCCTACTATATATTTATTTTTCTTTAATTTAGACATACACTTCACACCCTTATTGTCATTATTATCATACTAATAAAATTATAACATTTTCTTTTAAAATTTCAAATAAAAAAAAGCTTTTTTATCAAAAAAATTATGTTATAATTTAATTAATAAAGGAGGATATATGAAAAAGAAATTAATTGCGATTATAATAATAACCATTTTAGCTATTTTAAGTGGAATTTTTATCATTCCAAAACTAATTTTTGGTAATATAAATCATAAAGAATTAAAAGAAGACATGAAATCAATAAAAGAATATCAAAAAATAACAAACGCAGTAAAACAAAATACACCATATGGATCTTTAGATATTTATAAAGGTAAAGGATACAAAGTAAAAGTATATCGTGGTGGAGAGGTAGTAGATTACATAATTACTGTCAAAAATAAAGAAATATGGCGTTTTTCTAAATTCTATCCAGAAACAACAAGATAAAATCTTGTTGTTTTAATTTATGATTTTTTCTATAACTTTAAAACTGCCTTTTAAAACAAAATTTGCCGAATTATAAACTAATTCTGATAAATTATCGCCTAACCTTGTTATTTTGTTAGAATAATCTTTTGAATCATCTTCTATATAATCTTTTATATTAACATTTTTACCTTCTGAAACATCTCTTTCAAATTCTTTTATTTTTTCTTCAGTAAAATTAGTTTTTTTATTATTTGAATATTCATAATATCCAGATGTAGAAGAAGAAAAAATACAAATAAAAGAAACAAACAAAAAAGACATCATAATATAAAAGAACTTTCTCATTTATCCTCCTTTATATATTTAGATAAAGCATCTGATAAAACTTCAATAGTATTTAATACTTCATTCATTAAATTATCTTTAGAACCTAATTCTATTAATATTACATTTCTATCCAAATCCTGATTATATATTTCTGGCCAATCAGGAATATCTACTTCATATACCCCTCTTGATAGTTTAGGATAATCTTTATTAATAATCTCATTTAAACTATCCATCATTTTTCTATTTTCTAAATAATTTGGATTTGTTGTTCCTAAAACAAACAACACTCTAGCATAGTTTTTATTATTAATGTTTATTGTAGATATATCTTTATTAACTGAATCTCTATGAATATCTATAAAGTATTTTAAAGATGAATATTTATCTTTAGCGTTACTTATAAATACTCTTGAACCTCCATATAATTCATCTTTAGGAAGTCCCATTTCACTAATAAAATTATATAGATTTGTATCTTCAAAAACAGTTTTTACACCATTTTTATTTAGTTTATCTTTAAGCAAAGAACTTGCCATCATTACATTGGGTACCATGTTATTATTTAATCCTTCACTACTATAAGTTTCTAATTGATGAGTATTATAAATGTATAAAATTGGGTCATCAATATTATTATCTACTGTTATGTATGAAGTAATATTACTATAATCATCTGGATTATAATCATCTTCTTTTATAAATTCTTCTTTTACTTCTTTTTTTAAAGTAGTTTTATTATTAAAAGTTAAAAATGTTTCTGGAGAATTCATATCTATCTTAGAAAAAATTTTAAGAATATAACCAACAAATATAGTTGAATTATTTTTCTTTTTATAAGCTTCATTAATCATAAAATTCAAGTATTCTTCATTATTAACGTCAATATTACTAGATATTTTTTTTATTGTAAAACAAATTGAAATAAAGAAAAGAATAATTAATAAAAACAATTTTAAATGTCGTTTTTTCTTCTTATTTTTTAAATTCATTTTTTTCATATTATCACCAACAATAAAATATAATACTTTTAATAAATAAAATGTCGTTTTTTTTGTTATTTTTATTAATTTTACAAAAACTGCAATATTTATTGCATTTTTCCTTTATTTTTGGTAAAATTAATGGAGTTATGTGTCACGGAGGTGAAAAAATGGCAAATATTAAAAGTGCTAAAAAAAGAATTGGAGTTAATAGAAAGAAGAACGCAAACAATGTTCCTAAGAAATCTACTATGAAATCAGCTATTAAAAAAGCAGTTGTTACTCCTACAAAAGAAACAGTTAGTGAAGCTTATAAAAGAATAGATAAAGCATTAGCAAAGAATATTATTACTAAAAACAAAGCTGCTAGAGCAAAAGCAAGAGTTAGTAGTAAATTAAACGACAATGAAAATAAATAAATATCTAAATAATAGATATTTTTTTTATTTATGAGTATAATAATTATAAGGTGAAAGCATGAAAAAAATACTATTTTTTGTATTTGTTATATTAATACTTTTCATATATGATACAAAGATTTTTGGAGATACGGTATATAATTTATATGACAAATATGTTATAAAACATAACTATAAGATTATTTCTAACAATAATATTTTAAAACAAAATGATTATCATAACATTAGTTTTTCTAACATTATTAAAGAGACTGATAATTATATAGTTAATAACAAAGAAGAATTAATTAATATATACTATACCGCAGTTAATAAAGGATATAACAATTTAACTTTTTATTGTTCAAGTACTTACAATAATTGTATGAATGATATTAATAATTTAGATAGCGTTAATGGTAATTTCTCTATTATAAATCAACTTGTTAATGTATATAATACATATAGTTCTATTGAATCATCATACTTTAACAACAAAAGAGTTGATATAAATATAAAAAAAAGATATACCGAAGAAGATATAAAAAAGATTAATAACAGAATTGATGATATTATAAATGAAACAAATATAAATAATTACACTGATATAAGAGATAAAATAAAACTATTTCATGATTATTTAATAAATAGTAATACCTATGATCAAGAAATGGCAAATAACGCTAAAAGTGATTATCATTCTGATACCGCAATTGGTCCATTATTTGAAGGTAAAGCTGTTTGTAGTGGATACTCTGACGCTATGAGTTTATTTTTAGATAAAATAAAAGTTAAGAATATAAGAATATCAACAGATAAACATGTTTGGAATGGTGTCTATTTAGATAATAATTGGTATCATTTAGACCTAACATGGGATGATCCTGTTGTTAGTGATGGTAGTAATATTATTTCTTATAATTATTTTTTATTAAAAACTGATGAATTGTTACCTTTAGATGATGAACATAAATTTGATAGGAATATATATAATTTTATAAAGTAAAAAGAGAAGATATAAATCTTCTCTATTTTATTTCTTCTAATTTAACACTAACTAGTTTTGACACACCAGATTCTTGCATAGTAATACCATAAAGTACATCAGCATATTCCATAGTTTTCTTTTTATGTGTAATAATTATAAATTCTGTTTTATCTTTATAAGTAGATAAATACTTACCAAAATTATCAACATTTACTTCATCTAGTGCTGCCTCTACTTCATCTAATATACAGAATGGTACAGGTCTAATATTTAATATTGAGAATAATAAAGCAATAGCTGTTAAAGTCTTTTCACCACCAGATAAAAGAGTTATAGATGTTAATTTTTTTCCTGGGGGTAAAGCTACTATATCTATACCTGTTTCTAGAACATTACTAGGATCAGTAAGTTTTAATTCTGCATCTCCTCCACCAAATAATTTTCTAAATGTATTTTTGAATTCTACTTGTACTTGTTTAAATGTTTCTAGTAATTTTTCTCTCATTACTTCATCCATTTGATTAATAATATCTAAAAGCATATCTTTTGCATGCAATAAATCGTCTTTTTGTGAATTTAAGAAATAATATCTTTCACTTACTTTTTCATATTCTTCAATAGATGAAACATTAACTTCTCCTAGACTCTTTATTTCTCTTTTTAATCTATTAACTTCTCCTCTTACTTTATCTTTATCATCTTCTAATATATAATTAGCTTTTGCTTTTTCATAAGTAATAGAATAATCTTCACTTAATATATTCAGTAAATTATCTAGTTTAACATCTAATTTACTAACTGTTATTTCATTCTTCTTTAATTCATCTTGATACTTATTATAATCTCCGTTATCAATCTTTAAATTAGTTTCATATGTCTCTAATTCAGTTTTAGTTTTATCTATTGTTTTAACTAATTCTTCTATTTCTAAATTAAGGTTATCTTGTTTTTGTTTTTCTTCATAATATTTATTAAGTATTTCCTCTTCTTCATTACTTAATACATTATTTATGGTATTTTCATTTGCTTTAAGTTCAGATACAATTGATGCTTTTCTTAAAGACAATTCTTCTTTTTTATTATTTCTTTCTTTTAATAGAATACTATTAGTATTAATAGTTGATAATATATCATTTTTCTTTCTATCTAAACCAGAATATTTTTCATCTATTATATTAATACTATCTTCTAATATAGTTAAATCATTTTGATTTCTTGATAATTTTTGAATTACTTCTTCTAATTCATATTTACTATTTAAAATACTATTTTTAGATTTAATAGACCCACCTGTTATTGATCCTCCAGGATTAACTATATCGCCATCTAATGTAACAATTTTATACTTATTATTTATTATTTTTGATATTTTATTTGCAGAATTTAAATTCTTCATAACAATAACATTACCTAATAAATTTTGCATAATATTCTTATATTTCATATCATACTTAATTAGGTTAGATGCTACATCTACAAAATTATCATCAAATTTTATTTTATTATAACTTTCTAAATCTATATTTCTAGCTTTTATTACAGATAAAGGATAGAAAGTAGCTCTTCCTAGTTTATTTTCTTTTAAATAATTTACTGCATCTTCCGCATTTGTTTCATTTTCAGTAACTATATATGAAGATGAAAAACCTAAAGCAGTATCTATAGGTAATACATATTTTTCTTCTGTTTCAAATAACTTGCCTACTACACCTTCTATACCTAATAATTTAGGATTATTTATAACATTTCTAACAGCATAAGGAAGCAAAGAATTATTTTCTATTTCGTTTTCTAAAGAATCTTTTTTTGATTTTAAAATAGATATTTCTCTTATTTTTGAATTTAAATTATTAATAGTAGATGCCTTTTGTTTATCTAACTTATCTAATTCGTTTACTATATTCTCTATTTGTTTTGATAAATCTTTATTATTGTTCTCATCTATTTCTAAAATTTTATTTATAGAATCTATTTCATTTTCAATTGATAATAATTGTTCTTTTAAAGATAAAATATTATCATGCAATTTCATATTATCTGATTCATACTTACTTCTTTCATTTACAAGATTCTTTTCACCTTGATATCTTTCAACATTCGCACTTACTTTAATTAATTCTTGTTGTTTAGTATATAAGTCTGAATTTAAATCATTTACTTTAGTTTTAATTTCTTCTATCTTAGCTTGCTCTATGGATGAAGAAGATAATAATTCAGATATTTTAGTTTTTAATTCTTCTATTTTTTCTTTTGAATCCTTGTATGTAACATTAAATTCATCTATATCACTAACTATTAAGGCTATTTCTTTAGACTCTAATTCTTCTTTATCTTTAACATAGATTTTTGCTTTATCAGATTGTTCTTTTAAAGGTGCAAGTCTTTCTTCGTTTTCACTAATAATATCATTAACGCGAACTAAATTATCATTTGTTTTAGATAGTTTTCTTAAAGCTTCTTCTTTTCTCTTTTTATATTTTAATACTCCTGCTGCATCTTCAAAAATAATACGTCTATCTTCTGCTTTTGATGAAAGGATATTACCAATATCACCTTGAGAAATAATATTAAATGATTCTTTAGATGCTCCAGTATCAGTAAATAAGTCTGTTATATCTTTTAATCTACATTTAGCATTATTTATTTGATATTCATTTTCGCCTGACTTATATATAGTTCTTTTTATTAAAACCTCGTCAGTATCAATACCTAAATATCTATCCTGATTATCAAAAAATAATTCTACAGACGCAAAAGAAGCAGGTTTACGAGTCTTACTACCAGAAAAGATAACATCGCTCATTGAGCCATCTCCTCTTAAAGACTTAACTGATTGTTCACCTAATACCCAACGAACTGCATCAACTATATTACTTTTACCAGAGCCATTTGGACCAACTACACCTGTAATTTTAGATGTAAAATCAATCTCAGTTGGATTAATAAAAGATTTAAAACCTACCATTTTCAATTTCTTCAAGTACATACTTCCACCTACTATTTTTTCTACTAGAATATTATACAATAAATAAACAAAAAGAACAAGTTTTTACTTGCTCTTTAATACTTTATTTCATTAATTTACTTAATGCATCTTTAGCTGCTTCTTGTTCAGCTTCTTTTTTAGAACTAGCTGTTCCTTTTCCTAATACAACATCATCAATTTTTACAATTGTAGTAAATATCTTGTTATTTGCTGGTCCCTCTTCATGGATTATTTCATAAGAAGTTGATTTTTTATCTGTTTGTACTATTTCTTGTAATTTTGTTTTATAATCATGCAAAAACAAATCTTCTTCATTTTCTATATAAGGAATAACAACATCATATACTATATTTCTTACTGTATCAAAATCTTTTGTTAAATAAACTGCCGCTAGAAAAGATTCAAAAGTATCTGCGACAATTGATGGTTTATCTCTTCCTCCAGTTTGTTCTTCACCTTTACCTAATCTTAAATATTCAGGAAAGCCTAGTTTTTTTGCATATGTATATAAAGCATTTTCGCACACATAACTAGCTCTTAACTTAGTCATTTTTCCTTCATCATAATCATCGTTTACATATAAATATTCACTAACAATAAAATCAAGAATCTTATCTCCTAAAAATTCTAATCGTTCATAATCTTCACCCTTTTTAGTTTCGTTAACATAACTAGAGTGAGTAAAAGCTCTTTTAATCAATTCATTTTTTAAATCAATATCATATTTAGCTATAATATCCATAAATATCACCAAATTAATTATAACATATTTATTTAAAAAAAACTTACTAATGTAAGTTTTATTTTAATTCAGTAACTGTTTGTACATTTATAGCTTTCATATTATCATCAGTTATATTTGATGTAAATGTTCCTTCTTTAATAATTTTACTAGATGATAAAAATTCATTTCCTAATCTATATGCGGTATCTTTAGATGATGGTTTATATGCATAATAACCATAGAATAAAATTCCTCCATCTAATTCTGTGTATATTTCATCATAATATATATCATTAATTGTATAAGACATAGTCACATATTTTCTACCATATGATGTAGATTCAATAGTATTAATATATGTTCCACCTTTAGCCTCTACTGCAGCTTTAAAATTATTTACATTAGCAAGAGCATCAGATTTAGCTTGATCATATTTATATGAATTATTAACACCATTTAAACCAACAATAAATGATTTGTTTTCATCAATTAAATATACTCTAGTATCATCTTCATAATTCTTTAATCCTTCTGGAACAACAAATTCAAGACCTGCATAAGTCATTTTAGTAGTTTTAACTACAGGTGTCTTTGGTTCTTTTACTTCAGGTTCTGGTTTATTATTAGTTCCTGGATTTAATAATTTAATAGCGATAAATACCCCTAAACCAATAACAATTAACGATAATAATATTACCATTACTACAAAGAATCCATTTTTCTTTGGCTTAGTGTTAACTGGTTCAACTACCGAACTAACTTGAGTTTGTGGCATATTTAATTCTGGTGCATTATTTGTTAATTCTGAAGATTGAGCTTCTGGAGCAACTGGTACTTCTGGAGTAACTGGTACTTCTGGAGTAACTGGTACTTCTGGAGTAACTGGTGCTTCTGGAGTTACTGGTACTTCTGGAGTAACTGGTGCTTCTGGAGCAACTGGTGCTTCTGGAGCAACTGGTACTTCTGGAGTAACTGGTACTTTTGGAGTTACTGGTACTTCTGGAGCAACTGGTGCTTCTGGAGCAACTGGTGCTTCTGGAGCAACTGGTGTTACTGGAGCAACAGGTGCTTCTGGAGTAACATTTTGATTAACTTCTACATAGAATTCATTTACTTCACCACAATTTGGACATGTTTTATCTTGATTTGTTATAGCAAATCCACATTTTTTACAATTCATATTATCTCCTCCTAATTAGTTTAATTAAAACTATATAATTTGGTTTTATTATTACAAATTCCAAACTATTTCTATTTCTCTATTATCATTATAACATATCATATACTTATTTATTTATATTTTTTTATCTAGTTTACACTTTAAAAATAAGATTGAAAAGGTACTCTTTTTATGATAAAATGAATATGGTGAAGTAAATGTCTAAAATAATGATATTTTTAATAAAAATATATCAAAGTTTACCACTAAAATCACATAAATATTGTAAGTATATACCTACTTGCTCAGAATACTCTAAAGAGGCGTATACAAGGTATGGTTTTTTTTATGGTAGTTATTTAACTATTAAAAGAATATTTAGATGTACACCATGGAATCATGATTCAATTTATGATCCTGTACCTATTAGGAGGAAAAATGAAAAAGATAATTAGTTTATTGGGTTTGGTAATTGGAATATTTCTTGTAACTGGATGCACAAATGATTCAATGGATAATATTACTATTTATACAAGTGTATATCCTATTCAATATGTTACTGAGGAATTATATAGTGATCATTCAAAAATCTTTAATATATATCCACAAGGTATCACTCCATATAGTTATAAACTTACTGATAAACAAATTACTGATTATGGTAATAGTGATTTGATTATATATAATGGATTAAGTCAAGAAAAAGATTATATGAGCAAGATGCTTAAATCAAATAAAGACTTAAAAATTATAGATGCGACAAGTAATGTTGAATATACATATGGGTATGATGAAATTTGGGTAAATCCTTCTGATATATTAATGATTGCGCAAAATATTAAAGATGGATTAAAAGAATATGTTAATAGTAAACTAATAAACGAAGAAATAGATCAAAATTATGAAAAACTAAAAATTAATATTTCTAATATAGATGCTGATTTAAAAGAAATGGTAGAAAACTCAAATAATAGAAACATTATAGTACAAAATAACGAACTTACTTTTTTAAGTAAATATGGATTAAATGTAATATCAATTGATGAAGAAACTATTACAGATAAAATATATAATGACGCTAAGGATTCTATTAATTCTAACGAAATAAATTATATTTATATTTTTAAAGATAATAAACAAAACAATTATACAAAAAAAATATTAGAAGAATATCCAGAATTAAAAGTTATAGAATTAGACCCTATTAATAATATCAGTACAAATGATAAAAATGAAGGTATAGATTATATAACTATTATGAATGATAATATAGATAAATTAAAACAAGAACTTTATTAGTTCTTGTTTTTTAATGTACATAATATGTTAAAAGTATTAAAGCAATAATAGCAAGTGAATTTTGTATAAAATGAAAATACATATTAGTGAATATATTATTTGTTTTATAATAGATTGAGGCCATAAAACAACCTAAACTACCATATACAAATATATATAATAATTCTTCTATGCTTTGAAAATCATCTATTACATGGGCTATTCCAAATAAAAATCCACTAATTATAATAAATAACCATTTATTATTAATAAATTTTCTAATTATTCCTCTAAATAATATTTCTTCAACAAATGGTGCATATAAAACTGATAAAAGACCTATTAACAAAGGTGTTTCTTTAAATTGTTCAGTTAATGTTATTTGATTTGTAGAATTATCTAAATTTGTTGTTATTCTAATTGCGATTGTTAGTATTAATAATACTAATAAAGAAAACAAATACATTTTAAATACATATGAGTTATATTCTCTAAAATACTTAAAAAAATACTTTATATCTCTTTTTAAATCTTTATAAAATACTACTAAAAGAAGTATTATCATAAATAAATATAATGCATATCTTACTAGTTTACCCTTAAGAATATTTGGCGCAACAAATATAAGTAAAATACATATAATAAATGATAATAAGTAAATATACCATTTATTATTCATTTTAGAATCTAACTTTGGTAAATCCCTTAACTTTTTCTTATTTAGTTTACTAAATACAATAAAACCTAATATTCCAGATATAACATTATTAATAAACATTACAATTGAAAATAATAATATTGGTATTTTAAACTTATTTATATCTTTTTTTGAAACTGATATAAAAAAGAATAGAACCGAACCTGTTATTAATGCTGTAAAAAATATAATATAAAAAATAAGCGTCATTTTTGATATGTTAGATTCAGTAAATTTAATTATTGCTATATTAAATAATACATATAAAAATGTAAAAATTGATGAAATCAATAATAATACTTTATTCTTATCCATATAATCCTCCTAGTTTAATTATAATAAAGTATGAAAAAAAAATCATTATTAAAATGATTTTCTTTACATATCTTTTATAAGTATTACATCTTCACCAATTTTACTTATATTCTTATATGGTATATCTACTTCATCATTAGAAGAAAAGAGCTTACTAAATCTTTTTCTTTCTATTATTAACGAAGTTACTATTCCATTATTATCTATTTTAATATCAATAATATTACCTATTTTAACACCACTTTTTAAATCAATAACATCTTTATCCTGTAAATCAGATAACCTCATAGAAACACCTCTATTTTATTATATTAACTAGTCATTTTTTTTATGTTAGATAATGCATTTTTTTCTATTCTTGATACTTGAGCTTGACTTATATTTAATTCATCACTTAGCTCTATTTGAGTTTTACCTTTTATATATCTATCTATTAATACTTTTCTTTCCTTCTCTTTTAATTTATTAATAGAATCTCTTAAAGCAATATTATCTATAAAGTTATACTCTTTATCATCAATAGATAATTGATCAAATAAATAAATTGTTTCTCCTCCATCATCATAGATTGGTTCAAAATAACTGACAGTGTTTTTGGTTGCTTCTAGAGCAAGTACTATGTTTTCTTTTTTTATATCTAATTCTTTACTAATAATATCAATACTAGGTTCTTTACCAAATTCTAACAGATAATCACTTTTATATTTTAATACTTTATAAGCAATATCTTTAACACTTCTAGAGACTCTTATAGTATTATTATCTCTTAAGTATTTTCTTATTTCTCCATCAATCATAAGTACTGAATATGTAGAAAATTTAACTCCATATGATAAATCAAAATTATCTATTGCTTTAACAAGACCAATACACCCTATCTGAAATAAGTCATCCATATTTTCATTTCTATTATTATATTTTTTTAATATACTTAATACTAGTTTTAAATTACCTAATACAAGTTTATCTCTAACATAACTATTGTTCTTATCTTCTTTTAGTTTAATAAATAATTCAGTCATTTCATCATCTTTTATTCTTTTTAATTCACTAGTATTTATACCTGTTATCTCTACTTTATTATTTGCCAATATAATCTTCCTTTCAAAATTATATTGGTTATTCTATAAAAAAATATACAAAAAAAATAACCATTTCTGGTTAAATATTAATGGCGGAGCAGGAGGGATTTGAACCCTCGCGCCAAGTTACCCCAGCCTACATCCTTAGCAGGGACGCCTCTTCAGCCTCTTGAGTACTGCTCCAACGACTGCAATATAATTTTATCATTTATTAATCTATAGGTCAACAAAAAAGAAAAAAAACGAGTAATTTTTTACTCGTCTTTTTTATTTACTTTTTTCTTTTGGAAAAATATTAATCCAAATATTATTACTATTATACCAGCAATTATTAAACCATATTTAATTATCTTTTGTCCTGTATCAATATTCAAAACAAATGTTGCTTTAGCACTTGGTTTAACTTGATATCTTTCAGTTTTTGGTTTATTAGCTATTAAATTTGAACCATATACTCTTCCATTTTCATCTATAAAGAATGTTACTACATTAATTGTTTTCTTTGGCAATTCAAATCCTGCTGGAGCCTCTATTTCGATTATTCTATATTGACCTTCTTCTAAATAATAAACTGTTGCTTTTCCATCTTTTGTAGTCATGATCTTGTTATCACTAGAAGCATCTACTTTATAGAATAAATCTCCACTTTCTGTTAAAACTTCTGTAACTGGAACATCTTCATAAACTTTATCTTTATTTAATTTTTGAAGCTTAAATTTGGCACCATCTAATGGTTTATTATATTCATCAAATTTATAGAACGTAAATGGTGTTGGTGAATTGATTAATTCTTCATAAGTATCAAATACTTGTTCTTTATCAGTAACCTTTACCATTGCAAATCTATCTTCTTCTTTTTCTGGTAAACTATATCCTGTAGGTGCCTTAACTTCTTCAATTATATAACATTTTCCATATGTTAAATATTGAATCAATGCTTCACCAGCTTCAATATTAATATGTTCATTTCTACTATTTAATAAACTATCAAAATCTCCTGGAGTATTCTTATATGATAATTCATCAGTATCATATGTCAAAGTACTATTAACTGTATTACATGGCATATCAGGTCTATCTTGACATGTTCTAAATGTACTAGTATCTCCTGGATCTCTAGCTTCATATACACCATCTCTAATTGTTTTTAGTCTCATTACTCCATTTGTTTCAACCTTGTTTGGAGCTATATTAAAGTTACATTCTTTTGCTTCATGTAATTTAAATACTGCTCCTTCTAATAACTCACCATCTTGAGCATATTTTCTTACTAATAGTGAAACAGGTTTATTTGGTACATTTACTTCTTCTACATCAATAGTTTCTGTAGATACAGTAAATGTTGTTTCACCATTTCTTCCCTCTGGTAAACTATATCCTTGAGGAGAATGAGTTTCTAATAATACATAATAATATCCTGAAGGTAAATATCTTAAAATTAGATATCCTTTATGAGGATGTATACTAGTTATACTAGAATTATTATGTTTAGTATATTTGTAAACTTCTAATCCTCTATCAGAATCCACATCAACTTCTCCGTTTGCATTTTCTAAGATAGCTCTTTGTTCGAAGTTAACAATTTTCATACCATTGGCTTCTCTATCTTCAATAGTGAAGAAATCACCCGGATGACACTCTTCACTACATTGATATAATTCAAAAGTAGTATCTTCATCATCTATTAAATAATTATACTTACTATCTTTTTTCTCTATTTTTACTCTAGTAGGAGCATTTTCTATTTCTCGAGTTACAGATTCTTTATCTTCTGGTTCTGTATCTTGAAGAGTATATTTAACAACAGGATGTCCTTTGTTATCAAATGGTAATCCTTCATAAGTTAAATAATTTGGTAATATAAAGTTTCCTGGTTCTGTAGTTTTAACCTCTTCTATATAATATACTTTACCTCTAAATAAGTTAGTAACTTTTAATTTACCTTTATAAGTATGTATTCTTGAATAGATATTATCTTCATTTATTTGTAAATATCTATATACATTACCTTCTTCTTCATTTGTTTCAGTATATTTAAGATCCAATATATTTCCATTTTCATCTCTTAATACAAATTCTGCAGTATCGAATAACTTATCTGTTGATTCTAATGTTGCTTGATCCTCAGATGTATAGTATTTAAAGAAATCACTTTTCTTAAAGATTATTTCAGTTGGAGTATTTTCAACATTATCTGTTAGTTCCTCAAAATCTTTATCTGAACTATATGAAGTAGTTTTAACACTAAATCTTGTTTCATCATTCTTTCCTACTGTTGGATTATAATAACCATTTGGTGCGACTGTTTCAACTAATACATAGTCACCTTTTGGTAAATATCTTAATACTAAATATCCATGATGAGGATGTAAATCTGTAATATTAGTTGCATTCAATTTACTATATTTATATACTTCTAAACCTGGATCTTCTTCATCACCAACAATTTCTCCTCTTGGAGAGAAGTTTATTAAAGTTCTATTAATACAATCAGCTGTATTACATTTATAAACATTAAATGTAGTTAATTCATCATCTACTACTTCTTTAGTTCTTGCGTCTATCTTCGCAAATGCTACTCTTGTTGGCTTATTTGAAATTAATGCTGTTACATCTGCTTGATCTTCTGGTAAATATTCAGGAACATCATATGTAACAAATGGATGTCCTGCCCAATTCCAACCATCTGGAATACCTTCTGGCTTAGCAACTGTTGTTGGTAATATAAAGTTTCCAGGTTCAGTTGTTCTAACTTCTTCAATATAATATCTCTTAGTTCTATATAGATGTGAAATTCTAAGACTTCCATTATATGTATTAATTTCTTCTATAGTATTATCTTCATTTACTGGAATATATCTATAATCACCATCTGCAACTTTCTTAAGTCTTACTATATTACCATTTTCATCTCTTAATACAAATTTTGCTGTATCTAATAATTTTTCATCAGATTCTAGTGTTGCTTGGTCAGCAGCAGTATAGTATTTATAAATATCATCTTTATTAAAGAAAATTCTTGTTGGATCATTTGGTACATCATTACTATTAATTAATATATCATCTTCAGTATTAACACCTACTGTAAAGTAAGTATCTGGATTTGATGGTTGATAGTAACCATCTGGAGCAACAGTTTCTACTGCCACATAATGATAATTAGCTGGTAAATATCTTAATACTAATTTACCCTTATAAGGATGTAATTCTTTCACAGTTCCTGAATTTAATTTACTATATTTATAAGCTTCTTCACCATCTACTGTAGCTCTTTCTGTAAATCTAATTAAAGTTCTATCATCTGAATCACTACATTCATTTTCTGATTTACATTGATAAATTTTGAAAGTAGTTTTTTCATCATCAATTTCTTCATTATAATCTTCTCTATTTACTTTTCTGATAGCTACTCTAGTTGCCTCATTTTCCATAACATTTATAACATTTGCAGTTGGTACATATATTGCAGGAATATCATATGCAACATATGGATGACCTTCCCAATACCAACCATCTGGGATTGAAACATCTTTTGGATAATTAGTTGGTATTGTAAATTGAATTGGATCAGTTGTTGCTATTTCTTCTATATAATACTTCTTAGCCTTAGTAAGAGTACCTCTTTCAAGATATTTGATCTTTAATTCTCCTTTGTATGTATGAATAGCACAATCATTAGCACTACCAGTACATAATGAAGAATAATTATAAACTCCTGGAGTATCAGTTTCATCAACTTTTAATATTCTACCTTGATCATCTCTTAATACAAATTTTGCTGTATCAAGTAATTTTACTTGACTATTTACAGTATTAACATCTTCATTATTATAATAATCAAATAAATCAGCTTTCATAAATGTTATTTCAGTTGGTGTATTTGGTACATCACTATTATTAACTATTGTACTATTATTTATTACAAATGGTGTTTCTCTATCTTGTTCATTTGGTTGATAATAACCATGAGGTGCTGTTGTTTCTACAAGTACATATTTATAATCAGCTGGTAAATATCTTAAAATTAACTCTCCTTCATAAGGAGTTAAAGTAGTTACAGCTCCTGTTGGTGAATTTAATTTGCTATATTTATATACTTCTTTACCTGAATCTACATTTTCAGCCTCAGTTATTTCCGCTCTTGGCATAAAATTAACTATTGTTCCAGCATTTTTAGTACATATTGTAACTGTATTTGGACATTGATATACTTCAAAAGTCATATCATTATCAATTACTTTTTCATTAGTGTCAGCATCTACTTTCATAAATGCTACTCTAGATGGAGTATTATCAATCATTTTTATTAAATCAACATAATCTAACAACCCTGTTGGTTTGTATTTAGGAAATTTATATTCTGTATAAGGATGTCCTGCCCAAACCCAATTTGCAGGTTTATTACTTGGCGCAGGTACATTTGTTGGTAAAGCAAAATTCTCAGGAGTAGTTGTTTTAACTTCTTCTATATAGTATTTTTCTTCCCTATTTAAGTGAGTAACAACAAAACTTCCATTATGGGTATTTATTTGTTCAACAGTATTATCAGAATCTACAGTATAGTACCTGTATTCTCCATCTTGTACTTTCTTAAGTTTTAAAATATTTCCATCTTTATCTCTAACTACAAATTTTGCTGTATCTAATAATTTTGTATTTTCTTCTAATTTAGCTTTATCTTCTTTTGAATAATACTTATATATATCTCCCTTTTCAAAATACAATTCAGTATATTCATTTGTGATATATTTAAATGTTGTTGATCCAGTAGCATGTGATGTATCAATTACAAATTCTTCGTGATCTTTTTCAGGTGTTGGTTGATAATATCCATGAGGTGCGACTGTTTCATATACAACATATTTATAACCAATAGGTAAATACCTTAATATTAACTCTCCATTATATGGATGTAAGTCTTTATTAGCATTACCATTAAGTTTACTAAACTTATAAACTTCTTTACCGGCATCTTCATGATCATTTGGTAAAGTTGCTCTGTTTGCAAAATTAACAATTGTACCATTATCTTTTGTACATTTTGCTACGTTAGAAGCACATTGATAAATATTATATGTTGTTGATTCATCTTTAACAATCGAATTAGTTCTAGCATCTAATTTAGTAATTACATATCTTGTTGGAGTATCTGAAATAGTTCCTTTATTAGCTGATGTTGGCTTTTGTTGAGGAATATTAACAGTTACAGTTGGATGTGGTGTTGGCAATATAAATACTGTATTATGAGGTACTTCCATTTCTTCAAAAGTATAACTTCTACCTCGACATAAATCAGTAATTCTAATATTTCCACCACAAGTATACAATTCTGTTACATCACTTGCAGTATCAGATGGAACATATCTATATAATGAATAATCAGTAGCAGAATTAGTACATGTTCCTACATTTCTAAGTTTAACTAATTTTAAATAATTTCCATGATCATCTTTTAGTCTAAATCTTATTCTATCAAAAGCGCTTATTTCTTCTGTATCTTCAAATTTTACTTTATCTGCAGGATTATAATAACTATATATATCATTTTTTGTAAAATTTATTTCTGTCGGTTCATTAGTAATCGATTGGGTTGCAGATGCATGTGTAGAACATGATGTTGCATTTGCAGAGGCATTAGAACAATCATTTATCGTAAATCTATATGTCCCACTTGGATAATAATAACCTGTTCCATAACAATTATTACCCTTTGAATCTTTACAAGAATCTGTAGTCTTTTCTTTTATTTCAAAAGTACCTTTTGGTAAATGTTTAATAGTTATTTTCCTATTATTGTTAATATATAAATCCGAAACTGCCGTTCCACTAGGTTTATCTATTGTATTACCATTATATTCATAAACGCCATCCGAAATTTTAATAAATGATAATAATGTTGTACCACTATATACATTAAAAGGTATTTTTTTAAGTTCATTAGTTGTTACAGAAGCCCATGTTGTTGAACCCCATGAACCAGAATCTTGAGAAGCAGTTACTTTCTTTTCAAATTCAAACATTGTTGGAAGATCTATAAATTTATTATTTGTTGACTTTGAAACATAATTAACTCCAGTTCCAATTGTTATTGAGGCTTTACTATCAAATGTATGATACTCAACTGGTTTTGTTTCTGTTACTGTATAGTTTCCTAAAGCATCATTAGTATCAAAACCTACTATACATACTTCACCATTAGTAGTAGAACTATTTGTTTGTGTATTCATTGATTCAAAAGTTGTTCCAGCTGATGCACTGTCTACAAATGAATCAAACACATAACATCTCTTTGTTGTATTATTTTCATCTTTCCAGTTTTGATATCCTGATTTAGCTTTAACATATTTTGTAGAACCACCTACACTTTTTGAAACTTTAAATTGTGCTCCATTAACCAATGTTCCATTATCTGTTTCTTTATACCAATTTATTAAATATTTTTTATTTTTAGCTGTTACAGTACCACTTGTGTTTCTAATATCAGTACCTGCTGAATTAACACCATTTGCTTTTTTACATTCTGTTTCTGCAGCTGCAGATGTTAAATTCTTTGGAAGTATTACTTCAGTTACAGATACACTTTCTCTTTCTCTTACAAATTCATCTGGGGCTGCAATTTCAGTTGCAGTAAATGATCTAAGATTAGCATTATTAATAGCACCTGTAAAGAAAGTTACATATCCATCGTTACTTCCATCCCAATTATCAGCATGATCTACATTTGTTCCATTTATATTTGCTCTAAATGAAGAACCTGTAAGAAGATTTCCATGCATATCAGTCTTTTTAACCTTAAAACATCCATATTGTTTATAGTTGCTTGCAGTTACAGTTCCTGCATTTCCTGTTGGACAAGTATATGTATTACCACTTCTAGACATTTCCACAGGAGTAACAGATGATGTCCTTCCAGTAGTTTTCCAATAACGATAATTATTACTTGTTCCAGCAACAGTTAATGAATCACCATCACTATTTGTTTCTTCAAAGCTAAACGCTTCACGAGGAAGTAAATCAACTATATAATATCCTGCTTCTGGAACAGTAGCTGATGCAGCGCTAGTACCGGTTATATTATGACTAACAGACGATCCTGTTGTTCCAGAAAATAAAGGAACGTTTTGACTATTATAAGCTGTGAATCTAGCACCGTTTAGAAGTGTATTTCCATTTTCTGAATCTACTTTTCTAACTTTCAAGCAATAATATCTAGGATTATCTCCAAACGTGTTTACTTTACAATCATCAACCGAACCAGTTACTTTTGTACAACTAGAATGATCATTAAAATAACCACTTGGAGCACTTGTTTCTTTTACATAGTATTCACTATTATCTAAATCTCCCCATGTAATAGTTCCATCACTACCTGTAGTATCAGAAGCCATTAAATTACTACAACCACTATCAGAATATAAATTAAAACCAGCACCAGATAGCGTTCCTCCAGTTAAAGCATTAGTTTTCTTAATTGTTAAACAATACTTTGGCGGAGCGATTTTCCAATATGCTATTGTTTGTGAATTTGTTCCTGTTTGTGAAGCAGTATCAATCAAAAATGCTTGAAATCCTATTAAACTATGTGATGCTTGACCAATAGTTCCAGCAATACCAATTATTTCGTTTTCTTGCTGAGTAGTTAAACCAGCAGTCCATCCACTATTACCTATATCATGATAATATAACCAAGATAAAGTAACATGTGACCACGCGTAATAATCTGCTTCACTACAACCACCAGAACATAAAGAAGATGAATCATATAATGATTTTACTGAACTCCAACCAGGTGCCTGGTATGAAAAGTATAAACCTGCTAACAATCCCATATAACTTTGATCATATGTTACTTCATAGCTTGAATAAGTTCCTTTAGCTGGTGTACGTCCATTAGGTTCTACACAAAAAGCATTATATTCTGCTGAACCACTTATCCAGTACATATGAGTAGAATAACTTCCATACGGAACACTACTACCATAATCAAGATAAACTGACTCAGCTTTAACTTTACTAGTCAGCATAAATAGTATAAACAATAAAAACAAAATTTTTTTCATTTTTTTATACATCGTAATTCCTCATTTCTATTTAGCTATTTTAATTTGAACTCGTTTGACTGGCAAAGTTTTATTATTCTTATCCCATGTGTAAGATGGAATAAAATTTTCAAACCATGTAGTCCATTTATCTTCTCCCACATTTACTCTATATGTAGCTTTATAATATTTATCTTTTAAATCTATTAATTTAATTCTAATTGATCTAATTTTATCTTTTTTATTTCCACACACTTCATTAGAATTATATGTTTTTTTACTATCCCATTCATTTTTATATAAACAAGAATAAACTAGTTTACCATCTTTATCATCTTTTAATTTAATTTGAATAGCAGTTATGTCATGTTCATTTCCAGATGTTTTACCATTACTTGACCACTTACTCCATCCTTTTTCTTTTGTGTATGTTCTATAGTATACTTTAGGAACATAGTTCTTTTTATGATTAATAATAACTAAATTAACTAAACTAAAAAGCAATAAACCAATCGATATTAATATTAAAAATATTTCTTTTTTATATATAGAAATTGTCTTTTCAATTTTTTTATTATCAATAGCTTTCATAGTTTCACATCCCTATTTTTACCTTTAATATAATTATATAATTTTTGTCAAAAAAAGTAAATGGAAAATAACAAAAAAATAGGACTATTTTAGTCCTATTCTACATCATATTTCCATGAAATTTTAATTACTCTTCCATGTTTATATTCAAATGTAATTTTTGAAAGCATAGTTGGATCTTTTCTATCAGTAATTGTATCTCTATTTATATATACAACTTCTTTTTCATTTCTATATCCCATATAAATATCTTTAGTTACTGCCATATCTGATAGAGCACTTAAAGAGTTATTTCCATACATATAAGTACCTTTTTTATTATCTACTCTATAACTCTTTAAAACCTTAGTAATATTATTTCCAACTCTAATATTTCTTGATGTTTTATACTTTCTACTTGTAGTTTCTATACCTACTACAACAAAATCTTTATAATCTTCTTTTAAAGTAATTGTTGTTCCTTCATATTTTAAAATTTTATATGAATAATTGCCTTTAAATTTTTCTTCTGTTTTCTTAGGTTTTCCTAATTCTTTTATTACAGTTTCTTCTTTGTCAAGATATTCAATATTTCCATAAACTAAATCTTTAATATTAAAAATATCTTTATTATTAGTTCTTAACGAAGTCTTAGAAAAGTTTCTAAAATTTCTAGCAAATGCTAGTAAACCAATTAAGAAGATTAGGATAAAAGCTACTATTAAGATTTTTAATTTATCATTTTTACTAATTTCTATCTTCTTATTACTTACCTTTTTATTACTCTTTTCCATATCTTTTATCCCTTCCTTACTTTTTATTCTTTCTTTGAACAAATATTAATCCAGCGATTGTTAAAGCCAATACAGCAAATATCAATCCGTATCTTACAATTGTTTGTCCTGTTTGTATATTAACAATTAATGTTGCTTTAGCCTCTGGTTTTATTGAAGTGTTTTCAGTTTTTGGTTTATTAGCAATTATATTTGATCCATAAACTTTTCCATCTCCATCTACAAAGAATGTTGCAACATTCATAGTTTTCTTAGGTAATTCATAACCTGCTGGTGCTTCAACCTCTATAATTCTATATTGGCCTTCTTCTAAGTAGTAAACTGTTGCTTTTCCTCCTGTTGTTTCTAATATATAATTTGTACTATTAGAATCAACTTTATAGTAGAATCCTCCATCATCACCTATTTCTTTAGTTACTGCAACATCATTATAAACTTTATTATCATCTAATTTTTGAAGCTTATACTTAGCACCATCTAAAGGTTTATTATATTCGTTATACTTATAGAATGTAAATGGTGTTGGTTTATTTATAAGTTCTTCAAATGTATCGAAAATAGTAGCTTTATCTGTAATCTTTATCATTGTAAATCTATCTTCTTCTTTTTCAGGTAAACTATAACCTTTTGGTGCTTTAACTTCTTCTACAATATAACATTTACCATAAGTTAAATATTGAATTATAGCTTCTCCTTCAGATATATTAACACTTTCACTTCTTTCATTTAATAGAGTATTAACATCTCCTGGAGTTCCTATATATTTATCGTAAGTCAATGTAGAATTTATTCCACTACATGGTTCTCCTGGTTTATCTTTACAAGTTTTAAATGTCTCAGTATCACTTGGTTCTAGTGCAAGATATACACCATCTCTAATTGTTTTTAACTTAACTGTTTTTTCTATAGGTACTTTATTTGGTTTAACATTGAAACTACATTGTTTTGCTTCATGTAACTTAAATGTTGCGCCTTCTAATAATCTACCATTATCATCATATTTTCTTATAATTAATGATACTGGAGTATTTGGCACATCTTGTTCTTCAACTTTTACAGTATTATTAACAACAGTGAATTTTGTTTCAGCATTTCTACCTGTAGGTAAACTAAAGCCTTGTGGCGATTTAGTTTCTACAAGAACATAATTATAACCAGCTGGTAAATACCTTAAAATTAATACACCATGATCTGGATGTAAATCTGTTACAAATGTTGTCCCTTTAGATAAATCACTATCACTTAAAGCTTTATATACTTCATATGAATCTTCATAATCTGCTTCTCCATCATCTAATTGATCTGTATGCCAAATTGCTGATCCATTATTTCCACCATCTTCTTCATCATATTCAATTGGAATATTATGATCTTTTCTAGTTAATTTAGCTCTTGGTGAAAATTTCATTATTTTTCTAACTCCATTTGCGGAAGCCATATTTGTCATATTATCTGTAGGATGACAATCAGCACCCTTCTCACATTGATATACTTGGAATGTTGTTGTTTCATCTGGAATTAAATAGTTATAATGTCCATCTCTCTTTTCAAATCTAACTCTTGTTCCCTTGTCTTCAATTATTGTAGTTGTAGTTGTAGGTGTAACATCATCATCACAACAAGGAATTGAATATGTAGCACTTGGATTATTACCACTAGCATCTTTTTCTAATACAAATACAGAATCATCTGGAACTGAAATTTCTTCTACAGTATAACTCTTTCCTCTACATAAATTAGTTAATCTTATATGACCACCACATGTATGTAAATCAGTAGTTATAGTTAAACTACTAGCTGCATCACCTAATGCTGCTATTTCTTCATCTGTTATATATCTATATTCTTTATAATCATTATCATTTAAACATGCTTTAGAACTATCTGTAACATGATTTCCTACCTCAACAAATTTTAAGTAATTTCCATTCTCATCTTTTACTCTAAATGTAATCTTATCAAAATCATTTCTTTCTTGATCACTTTCAAAATCTACTACATCAGATGCATCTTCATATCCATAGAAATCCTTTTTAGTAAACCATATATCTGTTGGATGATTATCAACAGCAACATTTACTAATCCTCCACTTGAACATGTATTTTCTTGAGTAGCAGCATTAACTGTTTCTTTACTTGCAGAAGATGAACTAGAACATTTAGTTACAGTGAATTTTGATGAAGCTGGTGGGAAATAATATCCTATACAATTTTCATCACCTGTACATACACATGCACCATCTTCTGCGCCTTTTTCAACTATCGCATAACTACCCCATTCTAAGTGTCTAAATTTAATTTTTCTATTATCATTAAGTTGTACGTCTGTAACTCCTGTTCCATCAATATCAGAAGCTGATTTTAAATCATATAAATCTTCTGCTTGATTATAAACAAATTCTAATGGATTACCAGTAATTGCTCCGCTTTCATTTAATTTATAAACTCTAAATTTGATTTTCTTCAATTTTAAAGTCTCTAATCTTGTTAAAATTGCAGCAATAGCATCATTTTGAACTCTATCAGGATCTGTTACAGTCTTAGTAACTTCTACTTCTGTAGGTTTATTTCTAAATATTTGATTAGTATTAAATGATGTTGATGCAGTAATATTTTTTGATACTTCACCAGAATAAGTATGATTTGCAGCAGGTTTAGTTTCTGTTACAGTATATGTACCCTCTGGTAACTTTAATATACAAACTTCACCAGCAGCACCATTTGCTCCTGACACTAAACTAGAAGCTTGACTTCTGTCTGTTGTAGTTCCATTATAAATATAGCATGTTTTTCTAACACCAGATGCATCAGTTATTGCTTCAGAACCACTTACTTTAACAAATTGGTTACTTGAATTCTTTACAATAAATGTTGCACCATTTGCTTTTTTACCTTCTTGTTCATATTCTTTATACCAGTTTAATACATATTTATAGTTTTCAAACACTATTGGTTCAGCAGGACAATTAGCTGCTGTATAGCTTTGATTTTCACTAAATGTCATTTCAACTGGTGTTACTGTAACTGAACTATTTGATTTTTCATATCCTGGAGGTACAGCTATTTCAGAAACAGTTCTTTGTCTATTATCTTCTCCAGTTAAGAATGTTGCAATTCCATCATTACCACTAACTTGTGTAGCAGATGTTAAATTATCTTTATATGTAAATCCACTTAAAGGAAGAGTTACTCCTTCTGCTTTTTTGTTCTTATCTATTTTTTTAACTTTATAACAATATTGTTTATGTGTATTACCAGTAACATTATCAGTACAATTTAAGCTCTTGTTTAATTCATAATAACCAGGCCAATCCATATAATATCCTGAAGGTGCACTTATTTCATGATAATAATATGTTGTATTTGGATCTAATTCATCAAATGTAACTTTACCATCTGAACCAGTTGTTAATCTTTCTAATTCAGTATAAGTTGATCCATTCTTTGTATATAAACCAAATACTGCACCAGATTGTGGATCTCCACTAGTATATGAACCATCAGATGCACTTCTTTTTCTTTTTGTAACAACTCCACAAACATCATCAATATATTCAGAATAAATTATATCTTGTGAACTAGGATTAGTTACTATATATACTTTAAAATTTGAAGGTGGCGCCGAATAATTTGCGATTATATTATTAGCAAAATTAATAACATTTGTTTTAATTTGCTCGTGTAAGCCTGTATCCCAACCATTATCTGACTTTATAAAATGATAATAATATGAAATAAGAACATGTGACCATGCATAATATTGTTTATTTAATTCATCTCCACTATAACCACCTATATCAAATGAATTTTGAAAATGCCCAGCGGTAGAACTATTCCAGCCTTCATTTCCAAATGAATAATAAACCATTTTAATAAAATTTGCCCAATTAGGATTTGAACTTACTAAATCATTAACTAATACTCCATCATCGAAGAATCCACCAGAAGTAGACTTTCCAGGTTCAACACAAAAGCCTTGATGAGGTATTCCACTACTATCCATAACAACGTATTGATGAGTATTGTAACTATGCCCACCGTAAGAATATGGTATTGAACCAGCATTTCTAATTTCACCAGTCTCATACGCATATACAGGAATAGTAATAAACATTGATAAAAATAAGAATAAAATTATATATTTTGCTTTCTTCATATTATTTCCTCTTTTCTATTTTTATTTGAATGTATTTACAAGGTTCTAGCTTTAATTGCTTATTTATTTTTGCAAATGCTGCTATATCATCAGAAACGAAATCATACCATTTTTTTTTGCTCACATTCATTCTATACTTAACGATGTATTTTTTATTCATTTTATCAGACAATTTTATCTTTATTTCTTTTATTCCATCTTTTTTATTACCTGAAATTTCGTTATTTAATTTATAATCTTTTTCCCAATTATTTTTTGAATAAGTTTTATAATAAAGACTCTTTCTATTTATATTTTTTACTTTTATTTGAATAGCTGTAATATCATATTTATTTCCTGATACTTCTCCATTTTCAGACCACTCACTCCAGCCTTTTTCCTTTGTATATGTTCTATAGTATATTTTTGGTTTAATAATATCAGGTACACCTTTTATACAAAACCATACCAATGAAATCAAAAATATAGCTATCGATACTACTAATATTATTATTTCCCTTTTTCCAATTTTTTTCATAAACTAGCAACATCCTTCCTATTTTTACACTTATCTTAATTATATAATTTTTTTCAACAATTGTAAACGTTTAAAATCAAAAAAAGTGAACAATTTGTCCACTTTTTTATTGTCCAATAATATTTTTACTAGAAATAGTAATTACAGGTCTAACTTCTTTCTTACTATTTGCTGAAATATCTATTGTAGTATTAATTGAATTAACACAAACACCTAATAAATTAAACGGTTTTGTTTCATCTGTTTGTTTTCCATAATAATCATACTTAATCGCAGAATTTACTGTATTCATTAACCAGAAATCTTTAGCATATAACCATGAATTATCAGAAACATTATTCTTAATATTTACATATTCATTATAAGTTAATAATCTGATTTTTGAAGTAACATAATCACCTGTAGTACATGTACCTTCACTAGCAAGAGTTCCACCATAAGATGTAGCATCTAAACTAGAAGGATCGTTACATACAACTTGATCACGTAATATAGGAGCATTTATAGAGTTTTCATTTAACCATTCACCATTAATATAGTTTTTAATTAATGAATCTCCCCATTTATATACTCCAGAACCAACATGCATCATTCCATCCCCTGGAATAGTTCCAGAATCCGCTAATAATGTAACATCTTGTTCTTCATCTGATATATTATTGATACCAACAACATGCCAATTTACACCAGCATATGATACTGCTTCACCAAGTGAATATGTATCAGTTTTAAATTCAGCTTCTTTAGCTAATTCTTGAGGTATATATGGTTCGATATCTAACATAGATACAGTATTTACAAATGTATTACCTGTTTCTCTATTTGGCATATTTAATGCTATTTGTAAATATGCAGTATCTCCTGGTTCCATAATTCTATCATTTAATACATTTGATTGTAGTACCCCTCCAACTTTAAACCATTCTTTGTTATAAGGATCATTTTCATCAAATGTTAATCCATCTGGAATATCTTCTTGGATAAGTTTAACATATCCAGATTGTGTAGAATTATTTTTAATTGTAATACCATAATATACTTTAGCTGTTGCATTTAATGTATTTCTAACATTCAATGTAACAATTGATTCATTATTATATTTTGTTGTGTTAATTGCATTATTATAATTTAAATCAACTTGAGTAATAAATTTCTTCATTTCAAATCCGAAAGATACTCTTGGAATTAATCCCATATCCATATTTTCTACTTTATAATTTGTAAATACAGTTAAATCAATTCCATCAACAGTACCCGGTGCATATTTTCCACTAATTTCTGCTAATCCTTCTCTAATTTTATAAGCATCAGAATCAACTGCTCTATTTTCAGAAGCATATCTTAGTGCTAAATCATATGAACCACTATTATACTCAATTCTTACTTTATAGAAACCAGGGTCTAAATTTTTAAATGAGTATTCACCATCTTTATTAGTAGTAACTGTTTTTCCAGTTTCAACTAATGATCCACTTTCTACTTTGTATAAAGTAGCAGTTAATCCTGAAACTCTGATTTCATCTTCATTTCTAATACCGTCTTCATTACTATCATAGAAAACTGTACCTGAAATTTGTCTGCTTATTACATTATATTCAATATCATTTGATTTTTTATCTTTTAAGGCTCTATTACCACCAACAAAGTTATTTACATACTTATTGCCATATTTATTATTTTTAGTTTTTAAAGTAACTTTAATTGGGTCCATTGTTTGTTGATTAAGTAAATCTATACCAGTAACTCTTATTGCAGTTGCTCTTACGTATGTATTTACATCACATTCTTCAAAATCATCATTAGAATTATTTGATTCACCTGATAATGTTTTTGGATCTTTTGTTGAACAATATAATTGTGCATTACCTTGACTAGATGGAAGTTCAACTTTAACTTCATAAGAACCATCTATATCTGTTCCTCTATTATCTTTATTGTAAGGTAAGATATCTGTAATTATAAAATCAGTTACATCTATTCCTGCATTATTATGTGCTCCTAAAGCATATGTAAACTCAGCATCTTTATCAACTGTTGTTGGATTTAAATTAGTTTGTGATAATAATACTGTTTGAGATCCAGTACCATAAATAGTAAATGAACCATTTCTAGCATTTACTTCACTCATATCTTTTTCACCATTAATATTAATTGGTTCAAAATTTGAAGTAACTGTTATCTTAACTGCAGTTCCAGTTAATTTACTATCTAATTTAGCTTTGAAATATATATCTTCAATTTTCATATTAGGTTTGGTCCATGGTGAAGTATATATCAAAGTCTTATAACCTTGACCTTCTACAACTTCTGGATTTCCTAATGAAGAATCTGGAATATATTCTAATGAATTAGGTATATTAACATATGTTTTTAATTCTTTAAAGTACCAAACATCATCTGCACCTACTTGTTCATTCATATCTTCAATTTTTGTACTTACTTTATACTTAATTGTTTCATTTTCATCAACACTATAACTTGTTTTAGTTTGACCATCTGATAATTTATTAGTTACTGTAATATTTTGTCTTGCAGTAAAATTAACTATTCTAATAGAATCAGCATATGGCTCTACACTATTAACATTTACAGTATCTCCCACAAATGAGCTTCTTACATAGTTGTTTGGATCAACTGTTTTTTCTATTGTTGGGGCATAGTAATAAAGTACTTCGTCAGTATCAGATGTACTTGCAACCACGCCAGCTTGATAAGATCTTGTGATATCTGCAACATTTCTAACTCTTAAATATACTTTAACAGTTACTGTTGCTTCGTCTGGAAGAACTACTCCTTCCTTTGTTTGAACAATTACTTTTGTAATTGGAATTTCATTATTATCTTCATCTCTAGAATCGTTTATTCTATCATGGCTAATCATATCATTTTCTTTGATACAAGGTCCACCATATAAGTTCATTATTTGATCTGAATTATAATCTGGAATATTAATATTAGCGCATCCATTAACAGCTATATCAATATTTTCTGGAGAAATTCTTGGATCTACTTCAGAAACACTATAATAATCCCCACTAAATGCTCTATTTACATATTTAACATCAAAACTATCTTTATCTATATCTTGACATTTTTCTGTTCCACAACTAACTTCTATATCAATATCTTCTTTATCAGATTTAGGAACAACTCTAAAAGCAATTGGATCAACTTTTATAACTTCTTTTAATCCAGTGTTTGAAGAAGTTTTTTGGTATTTAAAATCTGTTCTATAAGTTATCGATGCTCCTTTTGATGTAGATGAATTAAGTACTTTTATCGCACCATTGTCATCAACTGAAGTAGTTAATCTACTATTTCCACCTTCATCATAGAATCCACTAGTTAAATCATAGTCTGTAGATTTGTGATAAGAATTTGTAAAATTAACACTTGCATTACCTATAGTTAAAGTAGCTATAACATCATTTTTTGCATCATCAACAGTTCTTGGTGAGAAGAAAGAAATTGCATAAGTTCCTAAAACAATCTTATTTGCTGGTAATACTTGATGACCTGTAGCAGTAGATGAAGGTCCATCAAATGTTTGTTTAATATTTGAAATAGTTAAATTTCCACCAGGATATGCTATTGAACCAGGGAATCTTGTTTGATTATTTCCTGCTCCATTATTACCATAACTATATGGTGTGTCTGCAACAACAGGTTCAATTGAATCTATTGTTTCATTATTATATAATCTAACCCAATTATCACTTATTGTTGGTGATCCGTTGCCTGTTTGAGTAACAGTAACAGGTAAAGATAATTCCTCTGAAGCAAAGTATGTTCCTTTGTTTTTAGGAACGGATACTTCTAAAATCCCTGTATAGAATCTACCAGTTTGATTATCATATATTGCTTGTTGTCCAGCTAACTCTACTCCATTTTGGGTATTAATAATTAGATAATCAAAATTACTAATTGGAGTTGAAGAAACTAAAGTTGGTAAAAAGTTTTCAAAAGAACTAACATTAGTACTTGTGTAATTACCATTTTCATATTCATATTCTAAATTTGAACCAACTTTACCTAAAGAAACACCAGTACCTGTATCAGTACTTTCTTTTATTGTAAATTTAGGAGATATTTCACTACCATTAGCGCCATTCAAAACATATAATTTAACAGCAGCTTCTTGTTCGCCGCCTGTTGAACTAACATTATTAAATGTATATATATATGATGTTTCTCCTGCATTTTTATCAGGTTCAAATGATATAAATTTTGCTTCTTCTTCTGATAATTCTACTATTACATTAACATTTCTTGCATAATAAGCATTATCATCATTTTTTCCACCTATTGTATAACGGAAGAAATAATCAATTGTATCATTGCTTCTAACAAGTCTATTTCCATCACCAGAATCAGTTCCTGCAGTATAAGAAGTAATATTTCCATCGCCATCTACAACTACGTCATCTGTTTGATTAAAGTCTCCACTACCAGTTTTAACACTTGTTATTTTTGCAGTTTTAATTGCTATTTTATCGTCGTCAGAATTTGCGCTTATTGTTGTTTTATACATAACAAAACTTAATATAAGCATAATGACAATAAATCCATATAATAAATACTTTTTCTTATTTTCTTTAAAATTCATATTCTCACCTATCTTATCATATACAAAAATTATAGCATTTAAAAAAATAAAAATCAATGGCTTTTAAACTATTTATTTTAATTTTTTTTGTTAACAAAAAAAAATACACAATTAAGTGTATTTTATTATCAATATGGTGACCTATACGGGATTCGAACCCATGAATGCCGCCGTGAAAGGGCGGTGTGTTAAGCCACTTCACCAATAGGCCATAAAAATGGTGGACCTAGATGGACTTGAACCATCGACCTCCCGCTTATCAGACGGACGCTCTAACCAACTGAGCTATAAGTCCAAATAGGCAATTTCACATTGCTTTTTAATTTTACCTTATAAATATATAAATGTCAAGTTAAAAACACTATAAATTGGTGTCCCCTTAGGGATTCGAACCCTAGACCCACTGATTAAGAGTCAGTTGCTCTACCAACTGAGCTAAGGAGACAACAAATTACTAGTTAATTATACCACATTTTCATACTTTTGCAATACTTTTTATAACATTAATTTTTTGCAAATATCTTTGTGTATTTCATCAATATTTTTAAACTTTTTATCATTTACACACTCTATAATATCCCAATCTAAATAATCTGCTATGAATACAGCATTATCATATACTTTTTTCATAAATTTTAAATCTTTTTCATGTATATCATTTTCTACCCCATCATTCTCTTTTCTGGAATTTCTTAAATCAGTAACTATATCAAATGGAGCAGTTAAAAATATTACTTTATCTGGTCTACCTATACCAAGTTTATTATATTCATAATCTATAACATAATCTATAAACTTTTTTCTCTCTTCAATATCTTCAATAAGACATGATTGATAAATAATACTTGATGTGGTATATCTATCAAGCAAAATAGTATAACCGTCTTCATATTTATCTTTTAATTCAGTTTGCCAAGTAACTCCTCTATCATATGCATATAAATTATTAACAAAATATGGTGATAACTCATTTACACTTCCATATTTTCCCATCAAGTATTCTTCTACACCTTTTCCTTGATATGAGTCATATGTTGGAAAATGATGTGTTACTACTTTATCTCCTAATCTATCTTTTAATAATACATATTGAGTTGATTTACCAATACCATCACAAGCACCCTCTATAACTATTATTTTACCTTTACTCATACAATCACCAATATCATTTTAACACAAAAAAAGAATTTAAGATAATAATCTTAAACTCTTTTCTAACTTTTTCATTTTTTCTAATCTTACTACTTCATCTTTTTCCTTATCTAAATCATATTCTATTTCAAGATAAGACTTATTTTTAATAACTTCATTAAAATATAAAACGTAAGACTTTTCTCCATTATAATGTTTTTGTACATAATCAAACACAAAATCAAAATCATCTTCGTATGGTATATTTTTTCTCTTCTTAATATCACAAATAATTTTGTATGTCTTTTCACTCTTATCTAACATATATAAAACATCATCATCATTATTTGAATTAAGCAACATATAATTAATTTTATTACTAATAATGGCTGAACAATATATATCTTCAGAAATATTAGAATCTTTATCATATTGATCAGAAATTTCATCTAGTAAACTATTTATTATTTGTCTTATATAATCTTGATTATAATAGTCATTAAACTGGTATAAAACTAGTTTTTTTACTTCTTTTTTTCCCAATATACATTACTTCCTTTCTAATGTATATATTCTTTTTTTCTTTTCAGATATCGCTTTATCATAAAATCTATCTACAACATCATCTAAATATTTTGAAGATATACCTAACTCTTTTGATAAATCAACATTTGTTTTAACAGAATTATTTTCAAATTTAACCATAAGTATATAATAATCTTCTTTCGGAATATTTAAACTATCCATAATTTCTTCTATGTTCATACCTTTTCTTTTAGAAATATAATCTTTTAATAGAAAATCCTTCATTATTTTTTCTTTAGCTTTTCTTTCTTCTTCTGTTTCTTCTTTTATTTCTTCAGTAACTACTTTTTTCGGTCTTTCCTTAACAACCTTATTCCATCTATCTCCACCTGTTTCAACATCTTCCATTGAAACAATATTCTTTTTCTTTTCTTCTTCTTTTTCTATATTTTTGATATTAATTTTAGTATCTTTAGGAGCATTTTTTGATTTTAATAGATTAGTTTGAAAAACAGAATATACTTTAACTAAATTTGCTTTATCATTTTCATCTTTATTAATTTTTAACATTAAATCTTGATATATACCAGGAAGCATATTAAAGGCACATATAATTTGTTCAATACTATATGTTTTATTGTGTACAGTTTTATATCTTCTTTGTATATATAATAAAGTATTTTTAATATTATCACTTTCATACATTTTTTTCATGATAATCCCCCTTTATTGGCTAAATAATATACCACTTTTTTTAGAATTGTCAAGTTTTAAAAAAAAAGGATATAACTATGTATATCCTAATCTTTATATATTGAAGTAATATTATAGTATTCTTCTAGAGATATTCCACCAGCATCATGTATCTTATTAGCTATATCTTTACCAACATATCTTAAATGCCATGGTTCATATTTATAACCAGTAAAAGCTTCTTTACCTTTCGGAAATCTTATTACAAAACCATATTTATAACAGTTTTTATCTAACCATATTGCTTCAGGTGTATCTTCAAATGAAGAGTCTGCAGCATTTATATCAGCTGCTAAACCTGTTTGATGTTCTGAATGACCTGCTCTTGCAGAATATGTATCAGCAGCTACCTTTCCATCTCTTTTTACGTATGCATTATATAAATCTACTTGATAGTCATAACTTCTAAAACCAGATGCTATAAATAATGATATTCCATCTAATGATGCTGCTGCCTGCATTTCATAAAAAGCATCCATAAATTCATCTGTTAATCCTCCTGGATTATAACTAGATGGTAATGAATATGTTTTATTAACTATCATTATTCCATCTACATATGATATTCCATCTTTTTCTACTAGCCCTGTTTCTACTACAGGTTCATTTTTCTTTTCCTCTTTTACCACTTCTTTAGCCGCTTTCTTTATTTTTATATTTATATCTTTAGTCAAATTATCTTTAACTGAATATACATGTATAGTAGTTTTACCTGTTTTTTTAGCAGTTACTATATCTCCATTAAGAGAAACCATTTTTTTATCATACTTATATTTAACATCTCTATTTGTTGAATTACTTGGACTTATTTTTACATTCAGATCTCTTTTTTCCCCAACTCTTATATTTATATTATTTGATGAAGAAATACTTTTTCCACTTATATAAGTAATAAAATAAGAATCATAAATACTGTTAGTTTTTAAAGTAATATATTTATCTTCTACTTGAGTTTTAGGAGATATTAATACTATATCTTTTTTATTTCTTATACCATATACATCTAAAGCTTCATATTTATATAAATATCTAGGTATTTTAATTTTTATTTTTAAAGATTTATCAAGTAAATCACTTTTATCTATATAAAAACCTTTTACATTATCAAAAATAGAATTACTAATATTTTTAGTATAAGCGTTAATTTTTAAATTTAAACCGTTTTTAAAATAACTAGAATCAATCGTAACACTATTCTTTTTATATGTTAATGTTACTTCATCTAATTTATCGTTAACATAATTTTCTGTTTTTTTCCAAACTTTTATTTCTTGTTTAAATAGCTTTACCGATCCTTTGTTTTTAATACTATTATAAATTCTTAAGTTTAATAAAGATTTGATTCCAAATATAATTAGAAAAATAATAAAAACAAAAATAGCAAATACATAGATAACTCTATCTATTCTTAAACGTTTTCTTCTCTTTCTCATACGCTTATCCTCTAGTTTTATGATACCACATTTTAAAAAAAATAAAAAGACTTTTAAAAAGTCTTTATAATTCTACATTATGATATACATTTTGTACATCTTCTATTTCATCAAGCATACTCATTAATTTATTAAATAATTCTAGGTCTTCACCTTCTAAAGTTATCTTATCAAGTGCAACCATACTAACTTCATCTAAATCTATTTCTAAATTAGCTCCTGTTAATGCTTTTTTAACGTTATTATACTCTTTAGCATCCGCAGTTATAACTACTTCATCTTCATCAGTTTCAATATCTTTAACATCTACTCCAGCATCCATTAATACTTCAAACACTTCTTCTTCAGTACTATTTTTAACTGAGAATATAGCTAAATTTTCATAGAAATGAGTAACTGAATTAGTAACACCTAATTTACCATTACATTTAGTAAAAGCTGGTCTAACAAAACCAACAGTTCTATTAACATTATCAGTTAAGCAATCTACTATAACTGTTGATGCTCCAGGACCAAATCCTTCATATCTAAGTGATTGATAATTTTCATCTACACCAGAATTAACTTTATCAATTGCTCTATTAATAATATCACTTGGAACTTGATTCTTTTTTGCTTTTTCTACTAAACTTTTTAATTTATCATTAGCTTCTATATTTGTTCCACCAGATTTAGCAGCTATATATATTTCTTTTGCGAAATTCGAATATAATTTAGCTTTTGCTGCTCCATTTTTTTGAATCGCAGCTTTTCTTACTTCGTAAGCTCTTCCCATAAATATCACCCTTTTACGAAATATATTTTACTATATTAGGAAAAAAAAAACAACCTTTTTAATATACTTAAATATGGATAAGAATAAAGAAATAAATCTTCAATTAACATCATCAATTATATTTATTATCGCATCTTTTATATCTCTTTCTATTACTTATAATGAAAAAATTAACAATCAATTATATACAGAAACTGAAGCCCTAAATATTTCTTTTAATAATAGAATAGTAATACTTATATCTGTTTTGATATCTTTATATGTATCAATAAACAGTTACTTAAAACAAGAAACTGATAGAGAAAAATATAAATCTGGTTTATTACTTTTAACTAATATAATGACTTTAATAAGTGCATGTATATTATTATATGTAGCATATTTAAACAAAAAAGAAAGAACTTTAAGTGCTTCTGATACACAAAATACTTTAATATAATAAAAAGTGTGTTATAATTAAATTGGTGATAGTATGATAGGAACTTTAGTAGGAAAAGGTATTACAAAAATAGAAAAACTATTTAAACTTAATGCATCATCTTTTCCAGGAAAAGCAGTTTTAAAACTTTTTCCAAATTATCTAAAAAAAATTAAATATCCAGAAAATATAATAATGGTTACTGGATCTTCTGGTAAAGGGAGTACTGTTAAATTAATAAAAGAGATATTAGAAAAAAATAATATGAAGGTTTGTAGTAATGATGAAGGCTCCAATTTATTATTTGGAGTTGCGACAGCGATAACAAATTCAGTAAAAGGAAAAAAATTAGATGCAGATGCTTTAGTTTTAGAAGTCGATGAAAGATATTTAAAACTTGTTACTAAACATATAAAACCTAAATATTTATTGATTAATAATATTACAAGAGATCAACCTCCAAGACAAGGTTCATTTGATATAGTATTTAATGAGTTATTAAAAGGTTTTAATGAAGATATGACTTTAGTTATTAATGGTGATGATCCAATACTTAGAAAGTTCTCTTTATTCTTTAAAGGAAATATTGTTTTTTATGGATTAGATAAAACTAAATATAGTTTTAAAGAAATGGATGATATAAAAGACTATGAATACTGTCCTAAGTGTCATAATAAATTAGAATATAGTTATTATCATTATGGATCGGTTGGAGACTATAGTTGTCCTAAATGTGATTTTAAAAGAGACAATATAACTAATTCTATTACTAAAGTTGATTATAAAAATAATGAAATAACTATTAATAAGAATATAAAGATTAAGACTAACAATTATATTTTGTTTAATTTATATAATATTGTATCTTCTTATACATTAACTAACCTATTAGAAATACCAAATGATATTATTGTAGATACAATTAATAATTCTATGATAAATGAAAAGATATTTAATGAGTTTGAAGTAAATAATAGAAAATATACTATATTAAACTGTAAAGCAGAAAACAATGCGACATATAACCTATCATTAATTTATACAGCGATGGACACTGATAAAAAAACTGTTGTACTAGGATTAAGAGAAATAAGTAGACGCTATAAACATTTTGATTTATCTTGGTTATATGATATATATTTTGAATTATTAAATACTTGTAATGTAGATAAAGTAATATGCGCAGGGCCTTATAGATATGACTTTGCAGTTAGATTAAAATATGCTGGTTTTGATGAAAAAAATTTAATAATATTAGATGATTTAACTAATATAAAAGAAACTGTTGAAAAACAAACAAAAGGAAATGTATATGCAATTTTGAACTTTGATTATGTAAAACCATTTATAGATAAAATAAAGGAGGAAGATGTTAAATGAAAATAACTATTGGATATCTTTATTATGATTTATTAAATTTATATGGTGATTCTGGTAATATTAAAGCATTAAAATATCATTTAGAAGAACAAGGTATAGATGTAGATATCAAAAAAATTAGTGTAGGAGATAAAAAGGATTTTAGTGATATAGATTTATTATATATTGGAAGTGGCACAAATGATAATACTATAATAGCACTAGAAGACTTAAAAAAAGATGTAAAAGAATTAGAAAAATATATAAAAGACAAAAAATTTGTTTTAGCAACAGGTAATTCAATAGAATTATTTGGAAATTATATACTTTTATCTAAGAAAAAAATTAAAACTCTTGGTGTATTAGATTATGTATGTATGAAAGAAAAAAGAATTGTAAAAGATGTTAATACAGAAACTAATTTAATCGAAGACAAGATAATTGGTTTTGAAAACCATGACGGAAAAGTATTAACATTTGATGATGACATTATTAAAATAGATAACTTCTATGGCACATATATAATTGGACCTTTGCTTGTTAGAAATCCAAAATTTTGTTCATACTTCATTAAAGAATTAATAACTAGTAAAGATAAAGATTTTAATTATAAAGATGGAAATTATAAATTAGAAGAACAAGCTTATGAAAATGCAAAATAAAAATATTAACTAAAAAGTTAATATTTTTTTATTTCATTTTTTCTACTGTATTAATATTAAAATAATTTCTATTAATTTTAGATTGTTTCTTAATAGCAGTTACACATAATAAGAATAAAATAATACATAAAAGAATTATAATTAAATTAATTACAAATATAACTGGATTAGAATTTTTATTCTCTCTCTTCTTTTCAAACATTGTTCCGCAATGAACACACATTACAGCATCTTTAGCAACAACTTTGTTACATTTTCCACATTTTCTAAATAATCTTCTATCATAGTTTTCATTCTTTTCTGTTACATACTCTACTTTTCTTTCTTCAGCTACTGCTTTTTTCTCTTCTTTAGTTAGATCATAAAATTCAATGATTTTTTTGTCTTTATTATAATTTTTAAACTTTACTAATTTTTCAGTTCTTTTTCCATTATAGAAATTTGCTATTAAAGTTTGTCCGTTTAATAGATCATTCACAATATTATTTTCATTAAATGTATAATCTACTTTTTCATTTTCTTGTTTGTTAGAAATTTTATCTAATACTCTTTCGTTTCTATATTCTAAATCATCATTAATTCTAAAATAACTAACTAAAGTTTTTATAAATAATAACACTACACCTATAGCTAAACAAAAAACGCCAATATTTCTATATCTAATTATTGAAGATGTCATTAATGCAGTTATTTTAGATGCACCTTTTAATGTAATTAAATATCTAAAATAAATAAAAAACGCTCCTATTGATATAGCAAATGGTATAAATATAATAAAATTAATAATCTTTCTTTTATTCATAGTTTACCCTCCGAACTTAGTTAATTATTTTAACATTAATACAATAAAAAAACAAGTATTAAATACTTGTTATATTTACTTTTACCTTCTTATTATCCTTTAAATAAGAACTAGCTTGAAGAATTGTTCTAATTGAATTAATAATCTTTCCAGATTTACCAATTAAAGTTCCAGCTTCTTCATCACTAACTACTATTTCAATTGATACTTCATTTTCATCAGTTTCAAATTCTTTTACACTAACTGAATCTGCATCTTTAACTAAAGATTTAACTATCATTTCTGTTAATTCTACTAAACTCATAATTATTTACCTCTTTTTACTGCAGCAAATTTTTCCATAATTCCTGCTTTAGATAAAATGTTTCTAGCAGTATCAGTTGGAATAGCTCCGTTTCCTAACCATTTCATTACTTCTTCTTCTTTAATTTCTACATTTCCATCTAGTGGGTTGTAAGTACCTAAAGTTTCAATAAATTTACCATCTCTAGGACTTCTTGAATCAGCAGCAACTAATCTATAAAATGGTCTTTTTTTAGCTCCCATTCTTTTTAATCTAATCTTAACAGCCATGTTATCCCTCCTTCAAAAAAACTAAAAAGATTATACTACAAAAAAAATATAATGTCAACCTTTTATGTTGACATTATATTTTATTTTAATGTACAAGAATAACCTTGCTTTTCTAGTTCAGTTTTAGTAGCTGATGGTGATCCAGTTAAACTTGAGCTTTTAAGGTTAGAAATATCAATACCTGAAGTAATTATGATATTCTTACCTTCTTGGCTTTGTTTACAATCTACTAAATTAAATTGACTTGCCATAGCAGATTTAACTGTAGAACAATAATCTTTTTTAGCGATTGTTTCAACTATAGTATCAGAATAATTAGAATAATCCATATTATACTTCAAACCCATTTTTTTAACTTTATTACCAATAAAATCAGCACTGATTTCAACGTTAACATTACTAACTTTTTGTGAACAAACTATAGTACTTGGTTTGCTTCCACAACCAGTTAATATAAACATTGCACCTAAAACTAATACTAAAGATAATGCTTTTTTCATATTTAACTCCTCCTAAATAGTAGGATACCAAAAAATAATAAAAAAAACAATATAAAAATAGTCTACTTGACTATTTTTACATAAATTCTTCATCTACTTCTTCATCTATCTGTTTACTTATCTCTTCATCAAACTTATCATCAAATACTTGCCAATCATCATCATCATCTTCTGTTAAAATTTTAACTTTAGTATCCCCTACTACTTCTATACCCAATTCTTTTTCTATTTCAAAATCAATTGTGTTACCATTAATAGTAGCATTAACACACTCTGGTTGTTTTAATGTTTTAACAATTATTTCAGCAGAATCTAAATCTGCATCTATCTTAGATTTAATATTTATATCTTCTGTATACTTTATAGTTTCATTAACTACATTAGTTTTAGTATCATTGTTTGATGAATACCATATATTAATATCAAAAGATCCGTTAACAACCGCATCATCACCTTTTAAAACGCCATTAAATCTATTATTGATAATCCAACATCCTAAAATAGTAGATGGTTCTATTTCAGTATTAACAGAATACTTATTCTTAAAGTATTTCTTTCCTTTACCTATTACTGCCTTCGTAACAATCTCTCTATATTTTGACATTTAATCACTCCCTATTTAAGTATATGTTCGAAATAAAAAAAAGTGCTTAAAAAGCACTATTTTATATTTTGAAGACCAAAATCAAAATTTAATTTAACAGAGTAAATATTATTTTTAATATCTTTAACTTTAAAACTAATACTATCTATATAATTACCAGATGAAATAATATTAACATCTGTATACTCTTCTATATCATTATTCTTTGAATTCTTATAAATTAGTAAGAAAGAATCACTAGATTTCATCCTAGTTTTACAATACTTATTATTCTCTTTTTTATAACACTTAATCTTTTTAATCTTATTAAAGAATGATTTATAATTAATACTAAAATTTTTTTTGGCAGATTTCTTAACTAAATTATTATTTTCATATAACTTATTTTCATATTTATAATTACCATTCTTTTTTATTTCTATATATTTTATTTTAGAATCAAATTTTTTATTATCTATATAATAAATATTATTTAAAGTTAATGTTAATTTATATTCATCTTTTTTATTTATTGTATTATTAATTTCTTTATTTATATTCTCATCTTTATAAAAAAAGCAGATTATAAGAAAAATAACTATTAATACAATAAGGAATACTAATAGTAATTTCTTTTTCATATTAAATAGTCATTAATTCTTTTTCTTTTTCATCAGCAATTTCATCAACTTTTTTATTATATTCATTAATTAAATCTTGAATTTCCGCTAAAGATCTTTTTTCTTCATCTTCATTTAATTCTAATTTTTTAATATCATCATTTGCTTCTTGTCTTACTTTTCTTAAAGCTATTCTAGCATCTTCTGTAATTCCTTTAGTTTGTTTAACAAGTTCTTTTCTTCTATCTTCTGTAAGTTCTGGAATAGTTATAAATATAACATCACCAGTATTATTTGGAGTTAAACCTAAATTAGCTTCATATATACCTTTTTCTATATCTGATAATGCACTTTTATCAAATGGTTTAACTTGTAATTTTCTAGCTTCTGGTACAGAAATATTAGCAAGTTGATTAAGTGGTGTTAAAGCACCATAATATTCAACTTTTACTGTATCAAGCATAGATGGATTAGCTCTTCCAGCACGTATATTTGATAATCTATCTTTGTATGTTTCGATAGCCTTTTCCATTTCTTCTTCTGCAACTAAATATATTTCATCCATAATTAAATTTTTCCTTTCATATATATTCATTTTACTACAATAAGTTTTTATTTTCAATAAAAAAAGATAAGAGATTAACTCTTATCCATTTATTTGTTTTGCAACTTCTTCAGCAAAGTTTTCTTCTTTCTTTTCGATTCCTTCTCCTACTTCAAATCTAACCATATCTTTTAAAGTACTATTATTGTTCTTTAAATATGTTCCTACAGTAACATCAGGATTTTTAACAAATTCTTGTTCAGTAATAACTATATCTTTATAGTATTTATTTATTCTTCCTTGAACCATTTTTTCAGCTATATCTTCTGGTTTACCTTCATTAATAGCTTGTTCTTTTAAAACTTTACTTTCTTCTTCAATAACTGATCCAGGAACTGAATCTCTATCAACATATTTAGGATTCATAGCTGCTAAATGCATAGCTACATCATTAGCAACATTTTCATCTGTTCCTTCTACTAAACATAATGCAGATATTTTTCCGCCCATATGAATATATTTACCAAATACTTCACTTTCTGATTTAGTAACTTTAGTAAATCTTCTTAAACTGATTTTTTCACCCATAGTAGCAGTAACATTAATAATATCATCATTTAATGTACCTTCTTCTGTAGGCAATTCTAAAGCTTCTTCAACAGTTTTAACATCACTATTAATAATAGTTTTTGCTATTCTATCAAGTAAACTTGTAAATTTTTCATTAGCAGAAACGAAATCAGTTTCACAGTTTAATTCAACTATAACTGCATTATCTCCATCTACCATTACTAAACTTGATCCTTCAGCTGCAATTCTATCAGCTTTTTTAGCAGCTTTACTGATTCCTTTTTCTCTTAACCATTTTACAGCTTCTTCAATATTTTCATTACTTGCTTCTAATGCTTTTTTACAATCCATTAATCCAGCATTAGTCATATCTTTTAATTTTTTAATTAAACTTGCATCCATTTAAATATCCCTTTCTATTTTAAAGCTTCAATTAATTCAGCTTTCTTTAATTTACTGTAACCTTCAACACCCTTTGCTTTAGCCATTTCTTTTAATTCAGCTACTGTTTTAGTACTTAAATCTTCTTTAGCTTCTTTTTTAGTTTCTTTCTTAGCCGGTTTCTTTTCTTCTTTTACTTCTTCTTTTTTAGTTTCTTTCTTAGCCGGTTTCTTTTCTTCTTTTACTTCTTCTTTTTTAGTTTCTTTCTTAGCTGGTTTCTTTTCTTCTACTTTTTCTTCTTTTTTAGTTTCTTTAACTGGTTCAGCTTCAGATTTTAATTCTTCTTTAGCTTCTTTTTTAACTTCTGTTTCTGCTGCCTTATCTTCTTCAGTAATATAATCTACCATTTCTTTTCCAGTTGCTTCAGCAATAGCATTAGCTAAAACTCCTAAAACAACTTTTATAGCTCTAACAGCATCATCGTTACCTGGAATTGGATAATCTAAATCATCTGGATCACAATTAGTATCTACGATACCAAATACTGGAATACCTAATTTATGTGCTTCTCTAATAGCATTGTATTCTTTCTTAGGATCAACAATTATCATAGCATCTGGTGTTTTCTTCATATCTCTTACACCAGCAAAATATGTAAGTAATCTGTCATATTCCTTTTTAATTTTTAATACTTCTTTCTTTGGAAGAGCATCAAATGTACCATTTTCTTCCATTTTTTCGATTTGATCTAATCTGTTAATTCTTCTTCTGATAGTTCTGAAGTTTGTTAAAGTTCCACCTAACCATCTTTCAGTTACATAGTAACTTCCTGTTCTTGTTGCTTCTTCCATAGTTGCTTCTTGTGCTTGTTTCTTTGTACCAACAAAGATAACTCTACCACCATTTGCTGCAATTTCTTTTAGCGCTGCATACGCTTTTTCAATTTGATCTACAGTCTTTTGTAAATCAATTATATATATATCATCTCTTGATGTATATATAAATTCTTTCATTTTTGGATTCCATCTTTTAGTTTGATGACCAAAATGAACACCTGCTTCTAATAAATAGCTCATTGAAACTACTGACATAAAAAATTCCTCCTTTTGTTTCACTTCCAAACATCTCTTCTTTACTCCCCACTATTACTAGCACTCGGTTCATAAATCAATATTTGTGCATTTTTTTTATAAAAAGCAAACATATTATAGCATACCAGTATATCTTTTACAATAGATTTTTATATAAATTTTCTTTTATTTACAAAGAAAAAAAAGAATAGATTTCTCTATTCTTTATACTTTTCAACAAACTTGATATAACTTGGTATTCCTTTTTTAACAACAAACCCAAAATTATATGGAACTTCTTCTTTCATTTCAGGAATACGTTTAGTAACATTTACTAACATTTGATCTGCTAATCCATTACCTAAATAAATAGCGTCTCCATTATTAATATTATCTTTAAACCAATTTTCAAAATTAAGTTTCTTTAACTTATCAACTGTATCAATAGCGATAAAGTTAATTAAACTAATTCCAGATATATTCTTAAATAAATCTGCTATCTTACTTTGATTATCTGGAGATAATTTATTAATAAATGATGTCATACCAACAATAATACAATTAATCTTTGGAACTTTATTAAATATAGTTCTATCATTATTGCTAGCAGTAAACTTACTTTCTGAATCATTTAAATATTTAACTAATGTATTATATATACCATCAAAGTTATTATCTATATAGTTTGTATATTTCTTAATTTCATCACTAAATGCCATATCTTCAGCATTAATAATTATATTTGTAAATGATCTCTTATATATTAATTGATTAATAATTGGATCAAGTATCTTATCAAATAATGATATATCTTGTGATGTCATAATATTAATCTTACTCTTAGAGAAATCATATATAACATCTGATAATGTATTTTTATCTATACCTAAAGCAATATCATTAATTGTTTTAACACTATCTTTAACATCATTATAAGTTATTAATTCTGGTAAAACAGGTACTGATTTAGCTTTATATACAAACTTAGAATTATATTGTTCATTAATAGCTTTTATATAACCTGGTATTTGATCTTTTTCTGTAACAAATGCAGTTTGGAATTCATATGCATTATCATATTTAATTAAACCTCTACCAAATCCTTTAGAAGGAACTACTTTCTTAACATTTCCTAATATTGTAGAGAAATCATCATCATTATTTTGACTAAGTGCAAATGTTTGACCAAAGTTTTGTTTTAACTTAAATCTAACACCATTTGGAGTATTAACAGTCAATAAGAAGTATATTCCATATTTAATTGAATCTCTTGTTAAAAGATTTAATAAATCATCATACTCTGCATAACTTTCTTGATATCCTTCATAGTTATTAATTACTATAACTATATTAGGTATTACTTTTCCACTCTTTTGACAATATGTTACATAATCACCATTATAGTTTGCGAATAATTTTTTTCTTTCATTCATTTCATTTTGAATCATTTTATACAAGTTTTCTATTTTTTCAGAATCAGATGTATAAATTATATCTCCTACATATGGAGAATTATCAAAGAATCTTAATGATTCAGATCCAAAATCTAATATATAATAGTTTACTTCTTGTGGTGTATATGTAAGCATTGATGAGAAAACCATAGTAGTAATAAAGTTTTCTTTACCAGAACCAGATATACCATATACTAACGCATTACCACTTTTAGCAAATGGAATAGTTAATAATCTTTGTTCTTGGTTTTGAGGTATATCATATTCACCTATTACTGGATTTAACATAAATAATTCTCTTTTATAAGCATATTTCTTAATTAAATCAGTAACAAGAATAAATGCTGGTATTCTACTTAACCATAATGATTTAGCATGTATATTTTCTTCTTCTGCTATTGAATTTAAGTACTTAACAATATTTATTAATTCTTCACCATAATTAACTGTTGATTTTACTTCTTTTTTAGTTTCAACTGTCTTAGTAACATAACCTACATTATTAACAAATTCTATAGATGTATCTATATTCTTTTTAATACTATCTGATGGTAAATATTTTCCACCAGTCCAAGCAGATTGACCTAGTACAAATAATTCATTAAAACCAACTTGTAAATAGAATCTACCAGTTTGAGTAAGGAATGCTGCATCTGGTCTTTTTATTACCTCTGTCGAATCATTTTTTTCTTGTACTCTTAAACATACTCTAAATCTAGTATTTGACCATATTTGTGAATCAACAACACCACTAGGCTTTTGAGTAGCAAGTATTAAATGTACACCTAAACTACGACCTATACGAGCAGTAGATATTAATTGTTCCATGAATTCTGGTTGTTGTTGTTTTAACTCAGCAAACTCATCTGCGATTATTAACAAATGAGATACTGGTTCATCAATAACACCGTTTCTATACATTTCTTGATATTTATAAATATCAATTGTACTTTCTTCACTTATTTCTCTTGCTTTATTAAATAAAGCTTGTCTTCTTTTTAATTCTGATTCAATAGACGCTAAAGATCTATTTATTTCATTTTTATCTAAGTTAGTAATTACACCTACTAAGTGAGGTAACTTAACACCAGTAGTTTGATTTTCAAATGCACCAGCAAGTCCTCCACCTTTATAATCTATTAATATAAATTGAACTTCATTTGGGTGATAATTAACTGCTAAAGATAAAATATAAGTAATTATAAATTCTGATTTACCTGAACCAGTCATACCTGCAATTAAACCATGTGGTCCATGATATTTTTCATGTAAATCAAGACTAATCTTTTCTCCATTATGACCTACACCTACTAATGCAGCCATATTCATAATAGGAGTATTTTCTTCCCATCTAGATTTAGAATTAAACTGTTCTACTTTACCTAAACCATACATTTCTAAGAATCCTACTTTTTTAGGAATAGCGCCTTCTCCTTCATCTTTTAATTCCATAGGTGTATTTGAAAGTATATCAATTGAACCTCTTATATCAACAGGTGTTCCTTCTATTCTAAATTTTTGTACTTCAGTATTAGATACATTACTAGATATCTTTGATTCAACCGCATCTAATTCAATAAATGTTTGGCATTGATCAGGTAAATTAGATATTCTATCATTTATAATAATTACACTAAATCCTAAATACTTTTTAGAGTTAATTATATGATTAAATAATTCTAAATTTCTAACCGCAGTATATGTATCTACTATAAGTAAGAATGTTGGATTAAAATTATCCATCTCTGTATTGTCTTCTTTAAATAGTTCTTCTCTTTCAATATATATTTTATCTAAATTATATGATAATTCTTTAGCTTCTTCTTCAGTAGTCGCAAAGAATCTTATTTCTTTACCATTAGACCAAAGATGAGGTAATGATTTATATTTTTCCCAGTTTTTAGCTTTATCTCTAGAAGTAAATATACCTACTTTTAAAGATTCATAACTATGAAAAGCCATTATTTGAAGCATAATATTATCTATTTCTTTCATAGCTATTTTTTCATGTCCTACTAAAGCTGAAATATAGTTCTCTCTAAATGAAAATGGTATAGGTACATTATCTAGTATCTTTTCATAATTACCAACTTCATTCATCTTATCTATTAGATTATCTTCTTGCATAGAAAAATGTTCTTCTGGATAACATAAATTAATAGACATAGGAAGCGTTCCAATACCTAAACTAACTGACAAGAAGTCTTCATCATATACTCTCTTTTCCCACAATCTATCTTGTTTTTCTTTAATAACTTTTTCACATTCAGTAATAGGTAAATAACTCTTTCTAAGTAAATCTTCTTGTGTTTCTTTTGTTTGATTTAATTCTGTTTTTACTTCATCTATATACTTACTATATTTTTGTTGTCTCTTCTTCTCTTTTTTTCTTTTTAAATGTTTTTGGAATGCATTAGTTATAATTGGCCATAATAAGAAACTAAGCATCATCGCACCACTCATTATTAACTGAGGCATTGCTTTATTAACAGTAGTTTGACCATTATTAATATTATTCATTGTTGTATAAAATGTCATAACAGAAGTCATACCCATTGTAAGCATTGGACCTATAGTTAATATCGCAGGCATTTCATCTCCATCCATTTTTTGAGGAGGATTATCTATTTTAATATTTGCTTCTTCTCTTTTATAAATAAATCTAGGTTTTCTAAAGAAATAATCATCTTGAGAATATATTTCCATATCTTTATCTTCAGTAGTATCTTCCGCAACTAAATTATCTGTTATATTAATTTCTTTAGTTTGTAAATAACAATTAACTCTATTAAATGGATTATTTATACCAACAACATATTCACCATCAATCTTTAAGAATATTAGTTTTAATCCTAAATAGAATATAACATCACCAAAACCAATCTCTTGGTTATTATCCGCATAAGATCCATTTACAAAGATTGGAAAATTATTATTAGTATAAGTAACATATAATTTACCTTGATTACTTTTAATAGTAAAACAAGTATCATATATAAAATTCAAATCATAACTAACATTATTTTTATCATTTTTACCAACAGAAAAACCTAAAGATAATTCTTTAGTACATTCATAATACTTTATATTTTTTTCAAATAAAGGTTCAGTAAATAATAATAAACTGTTTGTTGAATAAGCATGATTTAAAACTATTAAACTATTTTCTTCTAGAATAGTAAAAGGTACTTTTTTGCCTGAAGACGCTATATAGTAATCGTTATTACTATTTAATTTCCATTTAAAATCTGATGTTGCTTCAACATTAATAATGTTTCTATCAATACCATTATCATCTATCTCATTAAGCCATATATTACCCTCTACTTTATCAGGTAATTTATAGCTAAGAAGTTTATTTCCTTTTATTAAAGAAATCTTCATAAGCTTCCCTCTTCCTATTCTTTTACTATCATATATTATTATAACTTTTTATAGGTATAAAAGTCAATTAAAGAAATAAAAAAATAGCATATAAAATGCTATTTTATTTATAACAAAATTAATTTAGAACCATTTTTAATTTCTGATTTTTTTACGTATATATTATCATCTATAACTTCACAACTATTTTTAATCATTAATAAATAATTTTTGCTTTCTAAATTCTTTATAGAACTAATAATACCTTTTTTAACAGTTCCTACTTTTCTATTAATAGGAATAAATATATCATAATTTTCATCTAATAAAGGAACATATATAGTAACTAATATTTTATTATTCATATTATCTCTCCTATTCTAATATTATCAAATAATACAAAAAAAGTAAACATAATTAAATATGTTTACATTAGTCATACACTGGTATATCAAATACAAAATTACTATCTAATAAATCACAGTTTTTATATACGTTATAAGTTTTTTCACTCTCAGAAGTTGGTGCGGATATATTAGCCATATATTGATGTTCATACTTATCATCACCAGTTACATTATATTTTTGATAATAAATAGTATCTTGACCATTTTTTATATAATTGTTTGATATATTAGTTCCTCCATCATTTATAGATTTATATTGGCTATCTAAACCGTGTTCTTCTGCATAACTTAATCCATTTTGAATTACTTCATCCTGTGTTGATCCATATGCATTAAAATTAAAGTAGTTATAATATGTTTTACCATCACTACCTGTCATTTCAGCAGTAGCAGATCCATTCTTACCTTGTTCTTGAAGTACTCTAGATGTTAAATATATTGAATTAACATCATTATTTTTACCTACTTCATTAAATGTTTCTGCATAAGTATATGTTTTACCATTATATTCAAAAGTTTTATTTTCCATAAATGTTCCACTTAAAGCAGTATTTATATCAGATACTGATGTTTCAGAATATGATAATTTTTGGAATTGGAATATACCTTTTTCATTTAAAGAATTTGTCGGATCCATATAATATGTTACTGATTCTTTACTAGCTGTATACCAACCTGATTCTGGTTGTCTACCTGTTCCATCTGCTTCACTAGATAATTGTGTAGTATTCTTTGTATAATCTGATATCTCATTATCAACAGCATCTTCTAAAGTAGTTCCTACACTAGTAGCTTCAAATTCCCAATTTGGATGATATATATGAATTGTTGTTAATTTTGATGCATAATCATCAGGAAATCCTTTTTCTTTTAAAGATTCTGTATATTTAACTATATCTTCTGAATTATTATCTAAAATTAAATCTATATCTTCTTCTGAATTTATAGAAGAACCATTTGTTATTATAAGAGCGGCATATGTTTCTGTAGAAATATCATATTTTTCAGAATATGCATCTATCTTTTCATTAATTATATCTGTATAATCAACTAATTTAACTATAGTATCTAAATCATTATTACTAGAGTAATCAGTTATTTCTCCAATAAAGCTATTCAAATATGCATTTACTGAATCATTTGAACATGATGCGGTAAAAGATTCAAGTGATGATTCTAAAGTTTGATCTGCATATGTATAATCATTCCAATAACTAGATATATTGGAATAACCATTTTCTATATCAGAATAGTTTTGTTTTAAAGATGATGCCATTTGTGATACTAATGTTTCTCCTGAAGTATTTAAATAACTATTATTAAAAGTATCATAGGCAACATTAGAAAAATCATCTTTTTCAGTTTTAAAATTTGTTTTATAAGTATCTACTACTTCTTTGTTATATATTAATTCACTCATACGCTACCTCTTACACTTCTATAATATCTGATACTTTTTCTTGAGTATTTAAATATTCTTCTTTAGTATTAGTTAAATATTTATTAATTGAGCTTAAAGCTGTATCATAATCATCAAAAGTACTAGAGAATTCATCATATTTATTAATAAAAGCATCTGAACCACTAGAAGACCAATTACCACTTATTGTACTTGATAAAGATGATATTTCATCATAAGTAGTTTCATTTCTTTCTTTAATACCTTGAATATCAGTTTCTAAACTTTCTAATTTATTTATATCTATATTTAATGACATATTATCACCTACACATCTATTGTTTTGTTTCCAAATTCTTCATCTAGTATCTCATAAGCACCAGGAACTTTACTTAGAAAATCTTGATAACTTTCTAAATCTAGTTTTAAATCTTCTAAAGCAGATACATAATTCTCTGTTAAAACATCAAAAAAACTAGTTCCTCTTTCCCCTTGAAACCCTTCTTTATTATCTTCTATAGTTGTATTTAGTTTGTTTATTTCTCTATCTATCGCATCTATTTTATCATTTAAAGTACTTGCGTTAGTAATAACACCATCTGTATCTATTGTTCTCATAAATCCCCCTTACTAATCATCTAAATTCCAAGTCTCACTATAGTCTTTTGGATTTTCATATGTATGTTTTTTATACGTAGATGTTCCATTAGGAAGAATATTTTCTTCAGTTACTGTTAAATTACTAGTTGTATGTTCTTCATCAGTATAATCTACTACTGTATTTTTAAGATTAAAATGAGGTTTATCTAGTTCTTCCCAGTCTCCACCCCATTCAAGACCTATTTCTTTTCCTATTTCTCCAACTCTATCCCAATCATTTAAATATTTAGGATCATCATATGTATTTTCTCCATTTTCACCATTTACATAAACATCAAAAGCAATTCCCCATTGGTGATCAGAATTATATCCATCACCTTTTTTATCTGTTTTCCAAGAACCTGCTTCTGTTCTTCCTGATGCGTATAAAGAATTTTGTTCATCTACTGTTCTTGTATCTTCAGTTATTGTGATACTTATTCCTTCTTCTGCACATCTATCTATTAATTCATTTTCTTTTTCTTTTAATTCTGGATTAACTGTTGTTAAGTTATAGTTACCATTTTCATCTAATGTATAACATACAACTTCAACTTCATATCCTTGGGATTCACACCAAGTTTTATATTCCTTTTCAAATTTAGATAATCCATCACTACTCATAGTAATAGTTACTTTATTATTCTCTACTGTTATATTTCTATAGTAATCTTCAAAAGTTACACCTGATGTATCAGGTACATAATAATTATCAGATATATTATTAATAAAACCACTCAAAAAAGCGTTAACTGTAGCATCTGAGCAGTTAGCACTAAAAGTCTTAAAAGAAGTTTCTAATGAGTCACTAGCATCCATATAATCAGTCCAATAAGTATCTATATTGTTGTAACCAGTTTCTATCTTTCCATATAAACTACTAAGATTAGAAGCCATTTGAGATACTAATGGATCTTGACTTGTACTTATATAACCATATCTAAAAGTTAATAGACTATTATTATTAAAACTACTTTTTTCACTATCAAAATTTGTTTTATATCCACTTACTGTGTCTTTATCAAACTTTAATTCCATAATATACCTCTAATCTATTACTATTGCTGCCTCTATATTTTGTAATTCTACCTTTTTATTAGATATATCTGTTTCTAATGAAGATATTTGTTGTGATAGCGTATTTGTATAAGTCGAATCTGAAGATTCGTTATTTTTCGCATAATTTAAAGATATTTGTTTCTCATCTAATTCTGATTCTAAATCTTTTAATTCACTATACGCAGTTTGATATTGCTCAATCATATCCGCAACACCTAAATATCCATTAATTTTTTCTTTTAATTCATCATATCTAGTTGAAGATAATGTTTCTAAAGCTGTTTTTAAATTATCTTTAGCCGCACCACTCCAAACACTATCTCCTGATAAAGAAGATGTAATATCTGTTGTGTATGAATTATCTAAAGAATTTAAACATGCATTTAACGCTCCTCTTAAAGATGGAACATCTATATCTTGTAAAGCCATAAAAACCCTCCTTAATTTATTATTTCTGTTACTTTATTTTGTACATCTTCATAGTCTTCTTCTGTTTCTGTTAAATAATTAATAACATTCTCTAATGTATTTGTATAACTATCAAATGTATTTGTTAAAGATTTAAATTTACTAACAAAAGTTTCTGATCCTTCAGTATCCCAATCACTACTGATAGTATCTAATAAATTAACTATACTATCATAAGAACTTGAAGTATCATTTAATATAGTACCTATATCAGATTTCATTTCTTCTAATTGATTAGAATTAATTTTTAAACTCATATTATCACCTACACATCTATTTCTTTGTTAGCGAATTCTTCATCTAACATTTCATATGCTTTTGGAATATTACTTAAATACTCTTGATAACTTTCTAAATCACTGACTAGACTCTTTAAATCTGTAATATAATCATCAGTTAATGTACTAAAAAAGTTAGTACTTCTTTCTCCTTGAAAACTATCTTGATTATCAGTAATAGTAGTATTCAAATTATTAACACCAGAATTTAAATCTGATATATACTCACTTAAACTAGTAGCGTCAGATCTTAATTTTTCTGTATCTATAGTTCTCATAGTATCCCTCCTCTAGTCAGTAAATACTATTAAAAATAATATTCACTGACTAAAGTCTCTCTTATTAGAGAGACGTATTAACCTATATTAACTTGGTTTTCAACTTTAGCTTTAGTAGAAATATATTCTTGATTAGTTTCACTAAAGTATTTATCAAAATCATTTTTTAAAGTATTCATATTACTTTCTAATATTTCAACAAAGTTAAAGATTTTACCACTGATTGCTTCGTATTCATCACCTTGCCAATCAGTATTCATGTTTTTCATAGTGTTCTTTATATTAACCATGTTATTCTTTGCTTCGTCTAAATTAGAATTAACAGAATCTTTAGCACTTGAAACATTTTCAATTTCAAATGTTAATGCTGTTGTATTAGATTTTTCTAGTTCAGTAATTTTGTCATAAGTATCTGCTGCTTTAGAAACTGAACTTGTATCAAAACTTGCATATAAAGAAGCTATATTTCTAATAGATGCTGGAATATCTTCTTGAATATTTTTAAATGTAGTATTAAATGAATCTACTAAACTATTGAAAGAAGATACTAAATTATCATAATTTACACCTCTCCAACCGTTTGGATTATTAAGACCTTCTACAGCTGTATAAGCATCTTTAACTCTGTTATATGCAGTAGTACTATTATTAACTATTTCATTAGCATAAGTTCCAAAGTTTTCATAATTTGCATAAGTTGTTGCCATAACCAATTCACCTCCCTTCAATTATTAGTAGGAATAATCCTATCATATATATCTTACTATCCTACTCTATAATAAATATATCAAAAATTGGTTAAATTGTAAACTCATTTTCCGTTTAGTTGTCACCATTATAATCTATCTCATCAAAGTTCTCATCCAAATACTTTTCTCTTCCATCACTATAAGTAAAATGTTGAACTCCATCATCTAATATTTCTCTTTTTTCAACAAAGTTACCATTTTGGTCATACCAAGTAGTTAAACTATTGTCTGAATTTGATTCAAACTGAACTGTTCCATTTTCATAATAACCTTTTGATGAACCATCGTTATAATATGTTGTATATGATCCATCATCATGATAATAAGTTGTTCCTTCTGAATCTTCTGTATAAAATAAATTACCATTTTCATCATACTTAGTACTAGTTCCATCACTATCAGTAACTTTTGTTCCCCATTTATCTGTTTTAGTTGTTGTTCCATCTGAAGTAGTTGTTGTAGTTTCTGATACATTTCCTTTAGTATCATATTTTGTTGTTGTTACATCACCAGATGAATTAGTTGTTTCTTTTGATGCTAATCCAGAACCAGAGTAATAATATTTATTGCCATCTTTTTCAACATATGTTCCATGTTCAACACCGTTTTCATCTACATCTGGATATTCTTTTTCCACAGAAATAACATTTCCATTCTTATCATATTTAGTTGTTGTTGTAACATTATCATTAGTTGTTACACTTTCTTCATAAGAACCATCTGAATTATAATTTCTATATGTATAACCATCTTTACTAGATTTTGTATAAGTTGCCCCTGTACTATTATTATTTTCATCATAAGTACGAGTATAAGATTCATCTGAATTTTTAATTTTAGTTATATTACCATCTTTATCATATGTTATTTTAGTACCATCTTTTAGTTTTAGCTCAGAACCATTACCTGCTTCATTTTCTTTATAATAATTTCCATCATTTAATTTAGTATAACCAGATTTAGTTGTTACTGTACTATCTGAATGTACTGTTTCATCACCAATTTCTACTGTTCCATCAGTATTTATTTTTTTAACAACATTACCATCTTTATCATAATAAACAACTGTTCCTTTTTTAGTAGTTACTTTATAAGAATAACTAATATCTTCTCCATTTTGACCTACTGTTGTTTTATGAATAATACCTTTATCTTTACTTGTATCACATAAATCACTATAATTAGTAACTTTATACTTTTTAGAATCTATATCTTTAATATATTCTGAATAATTAGTTGAAGATGTACTATTAGTATTTAAATCTTTTGTAGAGAATATACTCTTTATCATCTTCTTAAGTGTTAAAGCACCCGCCGCTGCGGAAGATGTTGTTAAACTAACAAAACTACTTAAATAACTATTAACAGTAGAGTTAGAACAAGACGCACTAAAATTAGATAATGAATATTCTAATGAATCACTTGCGTCCATATAATCAGTCCAATAATCATATATAGAATCATATCCCTTATTTATCTTATTATAAGAATCATTTAAAGAAGAAGCCATTTGAGAAACAATCGCTTCACCACTAGTATTTAAATAACTATTTGAAAAAGTAGAATAAGTATCAGTAACAAAATTTTCTTTTTCTTTAACAAAATTATCATGTAAAGTACTAACTAATTCGTTATCAAAAATTATCTTAGACATAATGATTCTCCTCTATTATTAATTAAATTATACCAATTATTAATATTATTGTAAATAAAAAAACAGTTATAAAAAATAACTGTTATACTTTTTTTCATACCCCAAATCTGTATTCTTTCCATGACCAGGATAAATAGTAATAATATTTGAATAACTTCTTATTTTAATTATAGAACTTCTCATATCTTCCATACTACCATATTCTAAATCAGTTCTTCCTATACTAAGATTAAAAATAAAGTCTCCAGTAAACATACTATTATTCATAGAATATGTTACAGAATCATTTCTATGACCTGGTGTATATATTACAGTAAAGTTAAAACTACCTACATTATATTCTTCTTCTTTAACATCTATTAATTTATCATAATGTAATTCATTATTAATATTGTGATAATAAATAGGTACATCATATTTTTTTAATAAGTCATCTAAGGCTCCTATATGATCAAAATGCGCATGAGTAATTAAAACACCTACAATTTTAGTATCCCCTATCATATCAAGTATTTTATCAATCTCATCACCTGGATCAACTATAAGACCTTCATCACCATTTTTTATAAGATAACAATTTTCTTCTAGATAACCTACTACTGTTTTTTTAACTTCCATTTTCTTCTCCTATCAGAACTAAGAGATAAACATTTTGTTGATTCTTTGTTTTCTGAATTAAACTTTTTATTATCTTCTTCCCTTAGTCTTAGTTTATTTTCAATATCAATATAATCATCTACTGTTGCTTTATCTTTTTCTTTAATTCTATCTAATTTATAACATAAATCTAATTCTTCAAATAATATAGCCATTTCTTCATTATAGTTCATATAAACTCCTAAAATATTTTTAATAATTCTTCTAATGAATTAATATTCTTAAATTCACATTCTTCTGCTTCTTTTGTATATTTTACACCTATTCCACCAGATGATTCCCATTCTCTTAAATTACCTGAATAATCATCTACTAATATAGCGTCTTTAGTTTGTGTCATCATAGTTTTAGAACATGATTTAGGAACTGGAATAATAGTTAAATCATCAAACAAATTATTAATAAATTCAATTTTAGCTTTAGCTTCTTTTAAAGAATTAATATGAGTTAAAATAGATATATTAAATTTACCTGATTCTTTTAATTTCTTAATAGAATTAATACTATTAGATAATTCTTCACTTTCATCTATCAATGTTTCCCAATCTATTTTAGAAAATAATAATCCCATTTCTTTAGTTTGAGTCTTAACATCTATATTTAATTTTTTAGCAAGATTATATACTGGAGTAATAGTATCAAGTATAACTCCATCAAAGTCTATATATAAATTCTTCATTAAAAATTCACTCCTTCAAGTATAGTCCATTTTGGTAACTTTTTAAAAGACATTTGTTCTTTAGTTACAGGATGTATAAATTCTAATTTATACGCAAATAACGCAAGTTGTTTTTTATCTTCTTTTCCATATCTTTGATCACCATATAAAGGATGACCTATATTAGACATTTGTAATCTTATTTGATGATGTCTTCCTGTTTCTAAATCAACTTTAACTAGTGATAAATCTTCTTTTTCATCATACTTTAATCTAGTATATGTAAGAATACTTTCTTTGCCACTTTTTTTATCTATATAAGAATTATTCGTTTTATTATCTTTTGAAATATAATCTACTAATTTTTCTTGTTCTTTTGTTTTACCATGTACTATCGCTAGATATGTTTTTTTAATTGTTCTATTTCTTACTTCATCAGATAAACGAGATGCTGCTTTACTAGTTCTCGCAAATACCATTACACCAGAAGCTGGTCTATCTAATCTATGTACTAGACCAAGATATACATTCCCTGGTTTATTATATTTTTCTTTTATATAATCTTTTATTATAGTAAGCATATCAGTGTCTTTTGACGAATCTTCTTGTGTTGGAATATTAAATGGTTTTACTACTACTATAATATGATTATCTTCATATAACACTTCTAACTTATTCATCTTTTTCCCATCTTCCATATATACCACAAGGTAATACTAAATCAGAATTTTCCATAGGAAGTCCTACTTCACCAGAACTTAGTTTTCCTTTGTGTTCTTTATTAACAGTTACGTTTAATATATTTTCAAGTACTTTAGAACTAATACCTGTTGTATAAGAGTTTATTAAGAAGAATACAGGATCATCACTAAGTACTTTAGTACATAGTTCTACTAAATCATAAAGATTTTCTTCAAATTTCCAAATTTCTTTATTTGCGCCTCTTCCAAAAGATGGTGGATCCATAATTATTGCATCATATTTATGACCTCTTCTAATTTCTCTTTCAACAAATTTAATAACGTCATCTACTATAAATCTTACATATCTATCTTCTAGATTAGAACTTTTTATATTATCTTTGGCCATATCTACCATACCACGAGACGCATCAACATGAACGACATCCGCACCAGCATATGCTGCCGCAACTGTTGCGCCACCAGTATACGCAAATAAATTTAATACATTTAGTTTTCTATCTTCTTTTTTTATCTTATCAATTATAAAGTCCCAATTAAATGCTTGTTCTGGAAATAAACCGGTATGTTTAAATCCCATTAGTTTTAAATTAAAAGTTAAATCTTTATATTTTACTTGCCAAGAATCAGGTACTTTTTTAATATATTCCCAAGCACCTCCACCAGTTTTACTTCTATGATAATAAGCATGTACATCCTTCCAAACATCAGGGTTACTTTTCTTATTCCATATAACTTGTGGATCTGGTCTTCTAAGAATTATTCCGTTCCAGCTTTCAACCTTTTCTCCATTACTCATATCAAGTAATTTATAATCATCAAATTTAGTAATATTCATAAAAATCACCTAAATATATATTAACATAAAGATAAGAAAAAAACATTATTTTCATAATGTTTTTAATTATTTATTAATATTAATTTTTTTGGTTTATTTTGTTTTATTTCTGCTTCTTCTTTTTTTTTTGCCACATATTCTGTTAAGAATTTACCATAGTCATTCTTTTTCATTAAATCACCAGCTTTAAGAATAGTTTCTTCATCTATCCAACCTTGATCATACGCAATAACTTCTGGTGCGCATATTACTCTTCCTTGGTTCTTTTGAACTAATTGAATCATGTTATGAGCTTCCATCATACTATCAATAGTACCAGTATCAAACCATGTAAATCCTCCACCTAATAATTCCGCTCTTAACTTACCTTCTTTAAGATACATATCATTTAAAGTAGTAATTTCAAGTTCACCTCTTGCAGATGGCACAACTTCTTTAGCTTTTTCTGATACTCCTTTTGGATAAAAGTATAAACCTGTAATAGCATAATCTGATTTTGGTTCTGTTGGTTTTTCTTCAACACTAAGTACATTATTATTATCATCAATTTCCATAATACCAAATCTTTGAGGATCTCTAACTTGGTATCCAAATATAGAAGCTTTTCCTTCTTCTGCTTTTTCTTTTGCATTTATTAGCATTTTTTCAAAATCATTACCAAAATAAATATTATCTCCTAATACCATAGCGCATGCATCATCACCTATAAAATCTTCTCCAAGTATAAATGCTTGAGCAAGTCCATCTGGTGATGGTTGTATACAATATTCTAAGTTAAGTCCAAATTGTGAACCATCCTTTAATAATTTTTTAAAATTTGGTTGATCTTCTTCAGTAGTTATTACTAAAATATCTTTAATACCCGCTTGCATTAAAACAGATAATGGATAGTAAATCATAGGTTTATCATATATTGGCATAACTTGTTTACTAATAGCTTGTGTTATAGGATAAAGTCTTGTTCCAGACCCTCCTGCTAAAATAATTCCTTTCATAATCCGTACCCTCCTCAATAAAATTATAACAAAGATGTAAAATGACGTCAAACAAAAAGAATGAATTATATTCATTCTATTTTTGTCCTTTTATAAGCTTGTCAAATAATTTTTTATACTTTTTAACGACAATCTCCCAAGTATATTCTTCTTTTATTCTATTTTTTGCTTTTTCTCCATATTCATTTTGATCTTTAATTTTAAATTTTTCTATTAACTCTATTTGCTTACATAAAGATCCTTCTTCATTAGAAAAATAAATTGCAGCTTCTTCTCCAACTTCTTTATTATAACAAGCATCATATAAAATATTAACATCTGTAATACTTAAAGCTTCAAGAAGAGAAGGATTAGTTCCTCCAGCAGAATGCCCATGAATATATCCTTTAGCATTTTTTCTTAATCTAACAAGTATTTCTTGATCATATACTGGACCAACAAATTTTATTCTAGGATCTTTATCAAAACCAGTTGTTAGTTTTAATTTTTCATAAAATTTATTTTGTTCAACATTAGATACTATGACTAAATCTTTTTTAGTAGAAGATTTCATATATTCTTTAATTATTAATTCATAATTATTTTCTGGTACAAATCTACCTACTATTAAATAATAATCTCTTTTTTTAATATCATGACTATCCATAAAGAATTTTGTTTTTTTATCAATATCTTTAATATCTTTTAAATATGCACCATAAGCAATAAAAGTTGTTTTATCCTTCTTTTTCTTATATTTATCCTTAACATATTTCTCAATATTTTTACTATCACATACAACATAATCTGATGCATTAATCATAGTTTTTTCTGAAAATTTTAAATACTCTTTAATAAGAAAATTCCATTTAGCTCTTTTCCATTCTATTCCATCTGGATTAATAACTATTTTTACTCCCATTCTAGTAAGTTTTCTATGAATAAAAGTAAATAATGGTCCTACTCTATAACCTAATGTATATAAAACAACATTTTCTAATTTTTCTTTTTTAATATATTTCATCATATAAAGTGTTGCTTTAAAAGCAAATGTCATCATTGTCATTGAACCTTGTTTAGGTACATATATTTGAGGACAAGTAACTCCGTTTCTTACTTCTACATTTTTATTTCTTTTTTTATGTGTTAGTTCTGGTACATAGAATAAAGTATTCTTGTCATTATAATTATTAATTAAATTAGTGACAAATGTTTCCCATCCACCATACTCTTTTTCATAACCTCTCGCACCAATTATAATTATATTTTTCATTTCTTTTTACTCCTTAAATTTTTGAAGAAACATATAACATATGAAACTCCAAGACTAATATAATATGTAAGCCCTAGTAATATCATATCAAAAATATTAGCATTTAAATAGTTTTTTACGTAATATTTTTGACTTTGCTTCAAAATTTTATATTTTTTTATTGAATTAAATGACTTATCAACAGATATTGATAAATCATGTGTAACACTTACTTCGTTATCTACAAATGATTTTTTATCAATGTTTTTTAATTTCATTCCTAAAATATTTTCTTCATAATACAAGAATGTAGAGTCATCAAAATTACCAATCATATCCATTACATCTTTTCTTACCATAAAGAAACAACCTGGAACTACATCAACTTTAGTTAAGTCTTTTTTAAATTTATCTTCTCTATAATTTAATCCTTTTTTTACTTTTCTTTGAACATAATTAATATTCATAAGAATTTCATCTTTTTTAGTAGGTAATCTCCATCCTCTTATCTTTTCACCTAATTGGTTTATAACAGGACAAATTAAAGATATATCTTCATTTTTATCCATATCTTTTTGTAATTTTATTATTGTTTTTTCTTCAACAATAATATCTGGATTAGAAATAATTATATAATCTACATCAAAGTGAGAATTTAGATATTTAATACCAAAATTATTCCCGTATGCATAGCCTTTATTCTTATCTGTTTTAATAACACTAATCTTATTATTATTTAACTTACTTAATTTATCATAAGAATTATCGGGACTATCATTATCTACTATTACAATATGGTTTAAAGTTTTATAATTTTTAATCATATCAATATACTTATTAGTAGTTTCATAATCATTATAATTTAATATAACCATTCCTATTTTTGACATACTATCACCTACTTAAATACTTTTAATAATAAATCTTTTGTATTTTTTGAATCATATTTAATTGCTGTTTCTCTTGCTTTTTTCTTCATCTTACTAATTTCTTCGTTATTCATTTTTTTCATTTCTAATATTTTGTTGGCTAAATCTTTATAATCTTCCGGTTTAAAGAATAATCCATTTTTCTTATTTACAACATAATCTGTTGGACCGTAATTATTACTAGCTATAACTAGTGTTTCGCAAGCCATAGCTTCTAAACCAACTAAACCTAAACTTTCGCTTTGTCTATATGTTGGGAAAACAAATATATCTAATGAATTATATATATTAATTAACTCATCTTGAGATACCATATTTCTTATTTCAAGATAGTCTTTTATTTTTAATTCTTTTACTAATTCATTAAACTTATCTTCTTCTGCCCCTCCACCTACTACTAAAAATTTTTCATTTTTTATTTTATCTTGATCTACTAATTCTTTTATGGCTTTTAAGAATATATCATACCCTTTATTCTTTTCTATTCTAGATACATAACCTATATATGAATATTTATTATTTAAAGATACAGCCTTTTTAGCTTCTTTTATATCTATATTAACAAATTTAGATGTATCTACTCCTCCTGAAGGATATACAAAGACATTATTCTCATCATAATCATATTTTGAAACAATCACATCTTTAAAATACTTAGATGGTACGATTACATAATCAGCATGTTTTATATATTTTTTACTTCTTTTCTCATTCTTCATTTCAAAATCCATATCCGCAAGGACATCATTACCGTGAGCATTTAATACTAATTTAACATCTTTACATGTTTTCTTAGCGATAACCGCTCCCAAGCTTGAATGAGATATAAAATGAACATAAATATAATCATAATTATTAAAAATAGATCTCCATACAGTTATAAGATATAATTTCATATAAGAAAATAATTTAGTTACTTTTCCTGGATGTTTTGTCATAACTACTCTATCAACATCAAAACCATTAGCTTTTAATAATTCTTCTGTATTTTTAACAAATGTTCCATAATGCTTATATTTATCACTAGGATACATATTAGATACTAAAAGTATTCTCTTTTTTTCTAAAGTCACTTCATTTCTACTTAATATATATAATAAAGCTATATATATTGAAACCATTGGTTTAATTAATATATGACCAGTGAATAAAGACATAAGAATTAATAATGTACACGCAAAAGACTTATCATTTTTTAACACATTAAATTTAGTAGTATATAGAATTAATAAAACATAAACAAAAGTACCAAAAAGACCTATACTATAAACTATATCAAATATATCTATTTCTATAACATTAATTTCCTTAATTTCACTTAAACCAATACCATATATAAAGTTTTTTGGTTCTCCTTTTATAAACTCTTTATTAACATTATATAGATTTGATAATCTTTTACTAAATACTAAATTATCTATATTTTCTAATTTAAATACATCACTTACTTTATTTACTTTATAATAACTTAAAGTAGTTTTAATATTCTTTATCATCGGTAATCTAGGGAAAATAATAACCATTATTACTATTAAAACTAAACTAATAATAAATGGTAATTTACTTTTCTTTTCATTCATAACTACATAAGCATAACGTATTTTTTTATATATTAAATATAAAATAGTTATAATAATACCAATAAATAATGTCTTTGTACCAATTAAAATCATCGCTAAAAATAGTTCTAAATAAGTAACAATTTTTAATATATAACTTTTTGATTTAGAAACATATGTTAAAACAATTGGAGATAAACCTACTAACACACCACTAATTTCATTTCCTCCAATAAATAAACCAAAGTATCCTACTTTGTTAGAATAGCTTTCTGTTAAACTATATCCTAGATTAAAAATATATGGAATTAATACTAGATTTAAATAGAATAAATAGATCTTAACCATTAATTTATCATTAATCTTTTCGTTATTATATTTTGAGAAGAATAAAAGCATTATTGGCAAATAGAATATTTGAAATATATTAGTCATTTCTAAAAATATATTATTATTTTTTTCTCCAAAATAATACATTAAAGCAAGAGCTACATATAGAGCAAAGAATATAAAAATCTTTTTGTTTTTTTCATTATATCTAATCCAAATTAAAACAAATAGCAAGAATATTCCTCTAACTATTGTACCAATTGAAAATGGTAATTCTATATTTCTTACAAATATTGATGTTAATGCATCTAATAAAGGACTAAACAATAAAAACAAATAAACAAACTTATCAAAAAAACTATTATATTTTATTGCTTTATTCATATAATCCAACCTCACCATCTATTTATTGTATTATAACATTTAAGAACAAAAAAAGAAATAGCCTCCCGCATATTTCTCTTTTTAACATATCTACCATCATGTTATTAATATTATGTACAAATATTTAATAAATATACTATAGATCGAAGAAATCTCTTCTCATTGCTTCCATTTCTTCTCTTTCTTCTCTTTTTCTTCTTTTTATTTCTTCTCTTGTTAAAGGTTCATCTTGTTTAGATTCTTCTAAAGATACTGGTTCTTCATTAATTCTTCTATTTAGATCTCTTTGTTTTTCTTCTTCAATCATTCTAGACTTTTCTTTAACAATATTTTTTAATTCTTCTTTTTTATCTTCTTCATCATCGTCGTCGATTATTGGTTTTTCTTTTTCTACTTTTCCACCATTTTTTATAAACTTTTTAGTCTTTCTATTAACAGCAAATTGAGAAATAATAATTATTATTAATAATACTATAGCTGCGCCCGCACCTATTAATACTATTTCTAATTTTTTTAGTAAATCTCTATAAATACTTACTTGAGTATTATAAAATCTTTGGAAAGTATTTTCTTTCATATCATATAAATAGAAAGCTTTTTCACCAGTGTCCATATTTAACGCATAAACAATTCTATAATCAGATCCTAATTGTAATGCATATCCATCTACTAATACCCCATTTATATCTACCTTACATTTTTTGTACTTATAAGGAACATCCTTTTTATTTGCATCTAACACTATTAATCTTAATCCATTAGATTTAAATTCAGAATATTTAGTATATGTGCCATTCTTTTGATTATATATAAACCAAGATGCATTACCTTCTTCATCTACTAACGCAACAATTAAATATCCAGTAAATTCATTTGAATAACCAACTACTTCTTGTTTATCAATAACAACAGTAGTTTTAGTAAAACCGTCTGGTACTTTTAATCCAATATCTTTTTTAGCTATTGTATATTTCTTTTTGTTAATAGTTACTTCTATTGGATCTTTTTCTTTTCTTGTTATTGTAATAATATATGATTTTTTAACACCATTTTCCGCTGTTACTTTTATTTCAAATTTATTTATTCCTTCTTTTAATTCTACTTCACCAAGACCTTCAATAGATGCCTTATCATCTTCTACTTCACCTTTAATAATTACTTTTTCTTTATCTCCAGCAACTACTGCAGTATACTCTAACTTATCTTTATTGAAGGCAGGACTAATTTTAACACCCTCTATTGATAAAGATTTTAAATTATTATTTCCTGATTTATCTGGATCAACAGGAGTATCATCATTATCTTCATTATTATTAGTTGCATCATATACATTTGCACTTGCTCCATTAGGACGAGATGCTGATGTTATATTTACTGTACATGTATCACTCCCTGAATATTCTTGGTTTTCATCTGATACATCTATGTTTCCAACATAAAAAGTAGCTGTACCAGGATTACCTGCGGTAAAATAAACAGTTCTACTAAAACTTGCTCCATCATGCCATATATTTAAATCACCACTTGCATAACTAGCATTTCCTTCACCTACAATTAATCCTGTCCATGTAGTAGAAGATGATGATAAACTACCCGAAACTGTTACTGATATTGTTTCACCAGATTCAACAGAAGAAGGAGCAGAACAATGATATACTGCTGCCTTTCCTGTTATTGGCAATAACAATAGTGTAATTAATAAATATTTTAACTTCTTCATTTTAATTCCCCCTTACTGAGCAATTTTTTGAGTATTTTGAATATGCGCTTTTATCTTTGAATAATCTATTGTACTTATTTTTCCATCTTTATTAGTATCTGCAGCATTATTATATGCTCCGCTTAACTTAGATGTGTTTTGAATATGTGCTTTTATTTTTGAATAATCTATTGTACTTATTTTTCCATCTCCACTTGTATCTCCATAAATAACTACAGTATATGTTTTAGCACTACCATTTATAGTTATTTTTATTTTTTGTCCTGTAGATATTATACCACTATTTATTTCTTTATCGCTTGAATTATATGTTTTTACTGTTGCGGTAGAATATTTATTTTTAATAGAACTAATTACTTTACTAATATCCTCTCCTAAAGTAAATCCTGTTAAATTATTATCGTTATTCTTATAACCAACAGAATTTACTACATTATCCGGAGTTGCTTTTGATGGATCTACTTTTTCCTCTTCTTTTCTTGTAATAGTAACAGTATAAATCTTGACACTTCCATCTTCTGCTGTTACTTCTACTTTCAATATATTTGATCCTACGTTTAAATTTATATTGCCAGTTCCTTTAACAGTTGCTTTATCATGAGCTTTTGTTGCAGATACTGTAACACTACTAACATTATAATCTACAGTAGCATTATATGTAGTAATACTAGAATTGAATGCAGGATTTAATGTTACATTACTTATACTTAATGCATTTAAGTTATTATTATTAGATTTAGTAGCGATTGATGAACCTCCACCCATATCTGAATAAACCGGTATCTTAAATGTATAACTATTATTTAATAAATTATTATTAAAATATGATGAATAAGTAGTATAACTTTCTTTATAAGGTGCTTGTATATTAGCCATATATTGATTCCAATATCTATTTGAACCAACTATATTAAATTTTTGATAATATAAAGTATCTTGATTATTTGAAATATAGCCATTTGCTATACCATCTGCTCCACCTTTTATAGCTAGATATGGATTATTCCATCCATGGCTTCTAGCATAAGATAATGCATTATTTATAATTTCTTGTGTAGTACTACCAGATGCATTAAAATTGAAATAATTATAATATGTTTGTCCACCATAACTCATTGCTGATGTTGCTGAACCATTAGTTCCTTGTTCTTGAATTACTCTAGCAGCCAAATGAACTGGATTAACATTAGCTGATTTACCCGCTTCCATAAATGCTCTTGCATATGTATAAGATTGACCATTATATAAGAATGATCCTGCCATAAATGTTCCATTAAGCATACTTTGAACATCTGCTTCTGTTACATTCGGATTATAAGATAATTGTTCAAACATAAATATACTATTATCATCCAAGAAATTTCTAGGATCTAAATAATATTTTAAAGTATCTTTACTTGGTGCATACCATCCTGGTTCAAATTGAATATAATTACCATTTGAATATGCAGCTGGATCTGTTGATAATTGATTCTTATTTGTTGTACTAATCAAATTTTTATATACTGGAGAATACTCATTATTAACCGCATCTGTTAAACTTACATTAGTATTAGATACCTCAAAATTCCATTTAGGATGTATCGCATGCATCTTAGTTAAACTTTCTACATAACTTTCAGGAAAACCTTTACTTCTTAATGTATTCGCGTAATTTTGATCAAGTGTAACAGTTTTTTTGTTTCCTAGGTATTCTTGTAAAATATATCCTGTATAAGTGAATCCCCAATAATTCCATTTTATTTGAGCCCATGATCCAGAATATCCAATTACTTCTACTACTCTAGGTCTATATAACCAGATAATTCCACCTTCATCATGATATACTCTTCCACAACTTGTACTAGGACAAGTTCTAGGTCCTAATTCAGTCGCATCTATATAGGCATAAGTATATGAACTAGCCATTGCATTAACTTTTGTAGGTATAAATGGCAAGACACATGATAAAAGCATTACAAAACATAATAAACTTACATTTATTTTTTTCATATACTAGCCACCTTCCTTCTACTTTGTATATTTAATTATAACAAAAAATACTACATTTTTTTTAAATCAGCAACAAAAAAATGTTAATCTATGTAAAAAAACGTAAAAGACAGACTATTCGTCTGTCTTCTTTAAAGTTAAACCAATAAATATAGGTACTAGTATAAACAATGGATATAAATATCTAAATTCTGCATATACTGGTGCAAATAACATTGATACTGTAAGAATTATTATTGGAATATAATGAACAATATTCTTTTTATTTTTTATATTATATAAAAGTGTTACGAATACAATTGTTACATAAAAACCTATATTAAATAATAATTGAATTAATGAATTATACTGTATTTTAGAAGGAATACTAATTAATACTGGTAACAATAATCCTAAAAGTAATATATTCTTTTTTTCTTCTAAATTCCATAAAACTGTTAATAAAAGTAATAAACCTATTAACACTAAAAATAATAAAATAAATAATGAATCTACATATGCATGCTTAACACCTAATTCATCAGTTTTTTGTAACATAATAGATGGATAATAAGTATTCATGTAATAATAGCCATAATTATTATTTAAGAACGCCTCAACATATGTTTTATTATGTTTAAAGAATAATTTAGTATTTAGTTTAAAGTATTCACTCTTATGCTTTTTAAAATATTTTTCATTTAATAAATTCTTTGTATCATCTGAAATCTTTGGATTATATACATCACCTATTTTATCAGAATAATAATTTTCTATTTCTTTTATTTCACCTTTAGTTAATTTATTCTTATCATATTTATAAATTCTTGCCATTGCTTGTGAAGAAACTGATAAAGTTTCTTTTACTTCAAAATCTTTAATATTAAGTGTATTAAATAATATTAATCTAGATATAAAGAATATACTAATAGTACCTAAGAATATTGGTAATAATTTCTTATATAATTTTCTATTTATTATAAATAATACTATATAAGTAATAATAACTATATATATACCATTATTTCTTAAATACATAAGTAATATAGATATAATCATAAATATAATAGTATTCTTTTTATTATTAAAATAATATTTATTATTTATATAATAATATATAAGTATAGTAAATATAGCAAAACAAATTGAGAAGAATACATCTTTCCAAACACTAATTGAATAAAAAATATTTATTGGGTGAAATGCAAAAAACATAAGTGATATTATTCTAATACCAACTGGTATTTTTTCTTTTGCCATAAAGTGTAATATGTATGAAAAAACTAATGAAACTAAAGCATTTTGAAATAATAAATATAAAAATACTCCTAAATTTATACTTTTAAATAACATTCCAAATTTTACAAATAACATAAGCACACTTGTATGTAAAATAGAATGATTATTCATTAAAGGGATAATACCCTTTGCCTGCATCAACTCATTATATGAATCATATGTTAAATTACCTGGATAAAACTTAATTAAGAATAATAAATTAACAATTAAAATTAAAGAAAAATTAACAATAAAAGAAAACTTAGAAGTAGTAAATATTTCTTTGTTACTAATGTATATTTTCCTATCTTCTTTAATACTTTTTTTATACTTATCCATAAATGCAAAAATATTAGAAATAGAAAAATAAAATATAATAAAATATGATGATAAATTTAGTAATAAATACTTATCAATAACAGCCAAAAAACTACTATATTCTAAACTATCACATATAACATAAATAATTGATAAAACTATCGATGTAATAATACTTATTTTAGTATATTTTTTCTTTGTATGTTTTAATGAATAATCAATCAATATAAAACCAATAACAAAGATTAATAAAGAAAATATAGGTTCCAAACTAAACTTAATAACTAAAAAAACACTTACTATTAGAGATAGTAATAAAGAAAACACTTTTTTATTCACCGCAAACACCTCTTAAATTGATATTCTATTACAAATGATTATTGTTTTCAAGATAAAAACAAAAAAATAAAGAGTTTTCACTCTTTATTTTATTACAAAACTTACTAATTTTTTTGGAACTACTATTTCTTTAACAATTTCATGTCCTTCTAAATAATTTTTAACATTATCTATTTCTTTAGCTTTTTGCTTCATTTCTTCTTCAGTAGTACTAGAATCTACTTCTATCTTACCTCTTACTTTTCCATTAACTTGAACAACCATTTCAAATGTATCTTCAACAAGTTTTGATTCATCACATTCTGGATATGATTGATTATGAATACTATATTCATTACCTATTTGGTTCCATAATTCTTCTGAAATATGTGGCGCAAATGGTGCTAAAATTAATAATAATTGTTCAATATAATATCTTGGAATTTTATCTAATTTTGATAAAGCATTAGTATATTCCATAATTCTTGCCATACAAGTATTAAATTGGAATTTTTCTATATCTTCTCTTATAGATTTTATAGTATTATTTAATACTTTATCTACGTCTTTAAATGTATCTTTACTTTCATCTATCATAGATACTAATCTATCTATCTTTTGATAAAATTTATCTATAGATTTAATTCCTTCATCAGACCATGGTCCACCTTCAACGTAATTAAATCCAAACATTAAGTATCCTCTTAATACATCTGCACCATATTCTTCAACATATTCATCTGGTGAAACTGTATTACCTTTAGATTTACTCATTTTTTCTCCGTCTGGACCTAATATTAATCCTTGGTGAACTAAACTAGTGAATGGTTCATCAAAGTCTAAATAACCCATATCTCTTAATGCTTTAGTAAAGAATCTTGCATATAGTAAATGCATACAAGCATGTTCTATTCCACCAATATATTTATCTACTGGAAGCATTTTATTAATTAGATCTTTGTTAAATGGTTCAGATGAATTAGCATTATCTGGATATCTTAAATAGTACCAACTAGAACATACAAAAGTATCTAATGTATCAACTTCTCTTCTAGCTTCTTTTCCACATTTAGGACAAGTACATTTAACAAAACTTTCACATTTCTTTAATGGACTTTCTCCATCTGGAGTAAATTCTACATCATCTGGAAGAACTACTGGTAAATCTTTTTCTGGTACTGGAACAATTCCACAGTCATCACAGTATACAACTGGGATTGGTGCGCCCCAATATCTTTGTCTAGATACTAACCAGTCTCTCAATTTATATGTAGTAGTCTTTTCACCTATATTATTTTCTTTTAAGAATTCATACATTTTATTTAATGCATCTTCTTTATTTAATCCATCTAAGAATCCTGAATTAATATGAGTTCCATCTTCTGTATAAGCTTCTTTAGAAATATCTCCACCTTCTAATACTGGTATTATTTCTATATCAAATTTCTTAGCAAATTCATAGTCTCTTGTATCATGAGCAGGTACTGCCATAATTGCGCCAGTTCCATAACTTGCTAAAACATAATCACTTATATAAATAGGTATTTTTTTACCATTAACAGGATTAACTGCATAACTACCAACAAATACACCTGTCTTTTCTTTTGTTGTACTTGTTCTTTCAATCTCACTTTGCTTAGCAGCTTCTAATTTATATTTTTCTACTTCTTCTTTTTTATCAGGAGTTGTAATCTTATCAACTAATTCATGTTCTGGAGATAATACACAATAAGTAGCTCCAAATAAAGTATCACATCTAGTAGTAAATACAGTAAATTTATCATCAGTCCCATCTACTTTAAAATCAACAGATGCTCCTACTGATTTACCTATCCAGTTTGTTTGTAATATTTTAGTTTTTTCTGGCCAATCTAGTTTATCTAGATCTTGTAATAATTCTTCAGCATATTTAGTTATTCTAAAGAACCATTGACTCATATTCTTTCTAATAACAGTTGTTCCACATCTTTCACATTCACCTGCGATAACTTGTTCATTTGCTAAAACTGTTTTACATTTATCACACCAGTTAACAGGTGCTTCTTTCTTATATGCTAAATCATTTTCATATAACTTTAAAAACATCCATTGAGTCCATTTATAATAATCTTCTCTACATGTTACTATTTCATGACTCCAATCAAACATCGCACCCATTTTTCTTAATTGAGTTTCCATTGTATCAATATTTTTTTCAGTAGAAATTCTTGGATGAATACCAGTTTTAATTGCGTAGTTTTCTGCAGGTAAACCAAATGCATCAAATCCCATAGGTTCAAATACGTTATAACCTTGCATTTTTTTAAATCTTGCCCAAGTATCTGCTACTCCAAAATTATACCAATGTCCTAAATGTAATTTAGCTCCTGATGGATAACTAAACATTTCTAGGCAATATAATTTTTCTTTATTTTTATCTTCCTTAAAATTATAAATACCATCTTTTTCCCATTTTTCTTGCCATTTACTTTCAATTTCTTTAAAATTACTCATTTTCATACTTCCTCTCTAAATGTCTTAAATACTTTGCTACAAAATAATATGTGAACCATACAACAGGTAATATTGCTAATATTAGTATTAAGAATTTTAACCACATTTGTTTTAAAGGAAATACTAAAACAACTAATATAGATAATACAAACGGATTAACTATATTTAATATTTTTAAAGTTCTTAATAAACCTATTTTATCAATATCAATTTTATAAAAACCTTTTAACAATTGAATATCTGTTCCTGGTTTTTTATCTTTAATTTCTTTCTTAGTTTTTTTGCTACTTTTTTTATTATTTTTTTTTCTAAGTTTCTTTAATTCAGGATTAACAGAAGTTAAAAAATAAAACAAGAAAATAATTGCGTAACTTCCTAAAAAAATTAATGCGTATTTTAATATAGACATATAATCAACTCCTTTTTAACAAAAAAATTCCTATGATGTAAGGACGTTTATACGCGGTACCACCTTACTTCATAGAAACTATGCTCTTTAATCTATATCGCAGATATGCGTTTTTTGACTCCAAAACAAGTTCATAAATTTCTTATTATTAGTTTTCACCAAACACTAACTCTCTATAAATAAGTCATTTATTACTACTTTTCTTCGCTGTCAACAAATTAATTATAATATAATTTTATATTTAATTCAATATTTTTTTTAAAAATGATATAATACTTTGTAGGTGATTTTATGTTTAAATATAGCTTAGATAATAAAAGATATTATACATTAAATTATTACTATCAAAAAAAATATGGATGCAAAGTATTTAAAGTAAGTTTAAATGCGGGTTTTACATGTCCTAATATAGATGGAACTAAAGGTACTGGTGGTTGCAGTTACTGTTTAAATGGTTCTGGTGAAAAAGTTACAACTGATAATCTAGTAGATCAATTTAACCAAGTGAAAAAAATAATGTTAAAAAAATGGCCTACTTCAAAATATATAGGATACTTTCAAGCAAATACTAACACTTATGCTCCTCTTTCTGAACTAAAAGAAAAATATGAATTAATACTAAAACAAGATGGTGTTGTTGGACTTAATATTGCAACAAGACCCGATTCTATAACACCTGAAGTTTATGACTATTTAGAAGAATTAAATAAAAGAACTGATTTAGTTATTGAACTTGGTCTTCAAACTATTAATGAAAAAACTGCTAAATTAATTAATAGGTGTTCTACTTTAAATGATTTTGAAAATTGTTTAAAAGAATTAAATAAGCGAAATATAAATGTAGTTGTGCATATTATTAATGGTCTTCCATTTGAAACTAAAGAAGATATGATTAATACAGCAAAATACTTATCTAATAAAAATATACTTGGTGTTAAGATACATATGCTTCATATATTAAAAGATACTACTATGTTTAAAGATTATTTAAAAAAACCATGGCATGTTCTATCAAGAAAAGAATATGTAGATATAGTCTGTGATCAATTAGAATACTTAAGAGAAGATATAGTTATAAATAGAATTACAGGTGATCCAATAAAAGAAGAATTAGTAGAGCCAGATTGGCTTTTTAAAAAATTCGGAGTATTAAATGAGATAGATAAAGAAATGGTAAGAAGAGATTCTTATCAAGGAATAAAATATAAAAAAACATCTTAATAGATGTTTTTTTATCTTATAAAGAATGTTAATACTATAATTCCAAAGAATGGAACCATACCTAAAACTCTAATCCAAATAAGTCCTCTAGATATTTGTTTATCATCATGTAATTTATCATTTTTGGTAACTACAAGATATAGTAACGCTACTACACTAGCAACCGCAACTGAATTAAGTATTGGTAAAAAGTATCTTAAATTATGTACTTCAATAAATCCAGCAAATCTAAAATTACAAATATGATGTGTTAATTGCCCTATAAGCATATGATTCATAATTTGTGGTGTATATACATGTGGGAAAGATATAAAACAAATTATTAAACACGCATATTCATATACTATATCTAATATTAATTTTAAATTAATGTATCTTTTGTTAAATAAAATCAAGAACGAAATATATGGTACATTTAATATAAACCATTGAGGATGTTGAAGAACAGTTATTTCAAATAATGAATAAACCATAAAAGGAATAATCATTGTATACTTTTTAAAATCCTCTTTTTTAATCATATAACTAATTATACAAATAATGACAAATAACGTTATAAAAATCGAAATACCACCAAATTCACTAGGTATTTTAGCATATAATAATCTGTCAAACATTCTATCATCAAAAGCAGTCATTGATTCTTTATAATAAGGAGCATTCATAAATAATGCTTTCGATATTAAGAATGGAATTACACCTAATCCCATAGATATTCCTGCTTTAATAATATTCTTCTCTTTTAATATTACTAATGGAATAAATATAAATAACGCAAATAACTTTAACGTAATTGATATTGAGAAAAATAAAATAAACTTTTTAGTATCACCTTTTAAGTAATAATAAATACCTGCTAAAACAAAGAATATAGATAAAATATCATAACCTGCAAACTCACATATTACCATTAATAACAGTGGTGAACTTAAAAATAAAAATTTAAGTAGCTTAACATCGTTTTCATCATCAAAATATAGTTTTGCAATCTTCTTTAAATAATATAAACTACCTATTAAAAATGGTATTATTATAGCCTTGGCGTAGAAAATTCCAAAGGTTGAATCAACCCAAAACTTACCTGTTATATTTTGATATATCCATAAAGGAATATCCCATATTCCAAAGATAATAAATATCGGAAAATCATATGTAATCATTGTTCCACCATGATATGCAACTTCATATAAACTATATACTTTTCCTTTAAATAACAAATCTATAAAATGAATTCCATTTGTTGTAGTACACTCTAAATCTGAAAATTCAAATAGTAAAAAAGATATTACAAAAAATGAAATTAATAAAATCCATTCTATTCTTTTTGGCTTTTTCATATCCATAAAATACTCCTTTAAATTTATATCATGTTTTCTAAAACTAATATACTTATGTCCAAAATAACTAATTAATGTTGTTATAACTAAATTAATTAACCCTGCTATATAAGGACTAATATTAAGTTTTGATTTAAATATATAAAGTGTAAGCATTCCTATCAAATAACTAGAAAAATATACTGAAACAAATTTTGTTATTTCACCAAGTGCTTTATCTTTAGATTTAAAAGTAAAGAATCTATTCCATAAATAACTATGTGCTATACCAATTGCTGTAGATATAGTATTTGCTAATAAATAATTAACATTTAAATATATTAATAACGCATATACTCCATAGCCTACAATGGTATTTAATCCTCCTACAAATAAGAACCTAATTCCTTGATAACTAAACAATTTTTCTATTAGTTTTTTCATAACTCTACTCCTCTATTCCAATTATCATTATAACAAATAATAATATTTTTGTTAACAAAAAAAAAGAACTATTTTAGTTCTTTAAAAGCTTTATTAATAATAACATCTATATTTATTTCTTTTTTATTATCTTTTTTAAAATATCCTAAATATTCAATATTACCTGATCCTCCAGTTATTGGTGAATAAGTAAGACCATTTATATTATAACCAATATTTTCAAATGACTTAATAACACTTTCGATAACAGTTTTATGTACTTCTTTATTAAGTGGAATACCCTTATATTTATCAGATATTTCTTTTCCACATTCAAATTGTGGTTTTATAAGAAGTACTATTTCTTTAGGATTTATTTCTTCTAATTTAATAATTATTTTTGTAACAGAAATAAAACTAACATCTATTGTTACCGTATCTATTTCTTCTTTTATGTTAAAGTTTCTGATGTCGGTATTTTCATGTAATTCTATTCTAGAGTCTTTTTTTAATTCTTTATCAAATTGATCACTACCTACATCTACTGCGATTACTTTTTTTATATTATTACGAAGAGCAACATCAGAAAATCCTCCAGTACTTGATCCTATATCAAGCATTATTTTATTAGATAAATCTATATTAAATACTTCTAATGCTTTTAATAATTTTAATGCTCCTTTAGATACATAATCTAATTTATTATTAATAACTATATCTACATCTGCATTAAACTTAGTACTAGGTTTAGTTACTACTTTACCATCTACTAAAACATTACCATTTTTTATTTCATATTCTCCTCTAGTTCTAGAAGTAACTAATCCTTTTTTTACTAAAAGAGAATCTAATCTATCCATTATAAACCTCTTTTAGATAGTTAGATTCCTTAGCAAGTCCTGGCATAGTTAATACATTACCCATATATAAAACTATATATCCTGCGCCATTATATATTTTAATATCAGTTATAGTCATAGTAAAATCTTTAGGAAAACCAAGTACTTTTTCATTATCTGTTATAGACATAGGAGTCTTACAAACACATATTGGGTATCCTGGATGTAATCTATCAATTAATTCTATTTTTGATTTAACTTCATCACTATAAACTATTTCTTTAGCATAGAACATATCTTTTATTTTATTTATTTTTTCTTCTAGTGAATCATTTAAATTATATATTTCAAACTTTTTAGTATTATCTTTAATATCTTTAATAGCGTTTGCTAGTTCTATGCATCCATCTTCTCCATCAGTATACATAGTAGATATGCATAATTTAATATTTTTACTATTTAGATATTCTCTTAAACTATCTATATCTTCTTTTGTATCATCATCAAATTTATTTAAAGATACAATTAAATTATCAGTAAACTTACTCATATTCTTAATATGGTATTCCAAATTATCAAATCCACCGTTATATTTAATTGCACGCATAGTAACGTTTAATACTACTGCATCTGGATAAAGATTAGCTTTTCTGCATAATAAATCAAAGAACTTCATTCCTCCGGTATCACTACCAAAACCAGCTTCTGTAATTGTTACATCAGATATAGCCATTGCCATTTTTATTGATCTAATTGATGAACAACCATAAGATATATTTGCGAATGGTCCAGTATGAACTATAACAGGATTATTATATAAAGTAGATACTATATTTGGTTTAAAAGCATCTTCAAGTACATATAAAAGAGCATCTACTAGTTTTAAATCTTTAACATATATTTCTTTATCATCTTTAGTATAACCTACTAATATATTACCTAAATTATTTCTTAAATCAGTAATAGTTTCAGATAGGCCAACAATAGACATTAGTTCTGATGCTGGAGTTATTACAAAACTAGTTTCTTTTCCATTAATCATAACTCTTCTAAGTGATCTATCATTAACATCTAAACATCTATTAAATGTAACTCTATCTATTCCTAGTTCATTACCTTGGAAAATACTATTATCAATAACTGCGCTTATTAAATTATTTGCGTATGTTATCGCATGAAAATCACCTGTAAAGTTTAAATTAATTTTCTTTTCAGGAACTATCTTAGCTTTACCTCCTCCAATTGCACCACCTTTTCTTCCAAATACTGGTCCCATTGATGGCTCTCTAAGTGATCCAACTGCATTAACTCCAATCTTATTTAATGAATCAATTAAACCTATTGAAGTAGTAGTTTTACCTTCTCCATATGGAGTTGGATTAATACTTGTGACTAAAACTAATTTACCTAATTTTTTATTACTGTAATCAATATTAATTTTAGCCATATCATTTCCATATAGTTCATATTCATTAATATTTAATTTATTTAAAATATCTAATATTTTCATTCGCATCACCACTTTAATTATATCACAAATTAGTAATAATAATTATAAAACTATAATATATTTTTATTAGAAAGAGAGGAAATAAATATGGAAATAATCAAAGTGTCATCTAAATCAAATCCTAATTCTGTTGCTGGAGCGCTAGCAAATACATTAAGAGAAAAAGATAGTGTTGAGATGCAGGCAATTGGAGCAGGCGCACTTAATCAAGCTATTAAAGCAATTGCTATTGCTAGAGGATTTGTTGCTCCTTCTGGTAAAAATTTGGTATGCACACCTGCATTTAGTAATATATTAATTGATAATGAAGAAAAAACTGCGATTAAACTTATAGTAGAAGCTAATTAAGCTTCTTTTTTATTTCATCTATATCATCAAAATTAATCTTACTATTAGATATAGTTATGATTCTATTAATATAATTTATATATTTAATTTGACCTATAAAATTAATATATTCAAAGTTATAAAAATAAGATATTTCTACATTTTCTCCTACTCTAAATCTTTTTAAAATTTTATCAATTGGTTCTACATCTATATATTTATTTTCATGTTTTTCCTCTTCTCTTCTTATTGCTTCTTTTAGACCTCCTAAAGCATCAAATGGCATAAATATTTTAGCTCTATTCTGCATTGTGACCTCCTATATATCTATTTCTATCTTTAGCTGTACCACTTTTATCTAAACTAATACATCTAAGTATAGTATTTTTACCAAACTTATTTTTTAAATTATTAATAGTTTTTTCTAAGTTTTTTTCTTCTACAGGATCTTCTTTCTCAAATAAATTTAATTGTTCATATTTTTTATTATCTAATTCATTAAAAGAAATACCTATTCTTCTTATTTTTACATCTTCTAAAACCCTATAATCATATTCATCTAATATTAATTTTAATATTCTTTTATAACTATTTGTTTGATCACATTTAAAAGAAAAATGAATTCCACCATTATCTTCCCTAGTAAAACCTAAGAATATAGATATATTACTTGTATATAAATCTTTAGATACTAATTCTAAAACTAATACATCTATCATTTCTATTAATACTACTTTAGCTTCTTTATAGTTGTAATCTCTAAATAGAATTTGACTATGACTAATAGAACTTGATTTAGGTTTATAACTTTTTATATCGTTTAAAGTACATGTTTCCCTTCCCCAAGAATGATCTATTAATATTTCAGCATTAATACCAAATTCCTTATATAAAATATTAGGATTACATTTAGCAACATCTTCCATAGTTTTTAAATGATGTTTATGTAGTCTTGTTTCTATACCTCTACCTATTTGCCAAAAATCTGTTAAAGGAACATGATTCCATAGTTTTTCTTTATATAAATCTTCATTTAAATAACCTATATGACTCTTATTATGTTTTGATAATATATCAAGTGCTATTTTAGCTAGATACATATTATTTCCTACTCCTGCGGTAGCACATATTCCTGTTCTTTTATATACTTCTTCAATAATATCTTTAGCTAAAGCTACTTCATTTTTCTTATATGTTTTTAAATAAGAAGTAACATCTATAAATACTTCATCTATAGAATAAACGTATATATCTTCCTTAGAAAAGAAATCTAAATAAATACCATATATCATAGCAGCATATTCTATATATTTTTTCATTCTAGGTTTTGCGACTATATACTTAACACCCTTTGGTATATCATAAATTCTACATCTATTCTTAATACCTCTTTCTTTCATTTTAGGAGAAATTGCTAAGCATATCGCACCTTTGCTTCTTGCTATATCTGCGACAACTAAATCTGTTTTAAAAGGATCAAGTCCTCTTTCTACACATTCCACAGAAGCAAAAAAAGTTTTTAAATCAACACAAATATATGTAGCCATAATATCACCAACTACATGATATCATACATTTGTTTGTAATACTACGAACAAAAATAAAAAAGAGAAAATAATTTCTCTATTTTAATTTTTTTACATAAGTTTTAAAGTTTCTTCTTTTTTTATAATCAAAATCTTCTTCTGTTTTATAATCTAATGTTTCATTTAAAGCTTTTATTAACTCTTCATAATCTTCTATTGTTTTTTGTTTTATTTGAGAATACTTTTCTTGACTAATTGGATAATCATTCATTAATAAAACTTTCATCATTCTTTGATTCATCAAATATAAATAATTTGGATTACCAGATATATTTAAAACATTTTTTTCATCATATCTAGTTTTATTATCATAATATTTTTCTTCTACTTTTTCTTCAAATATTTTTGATAATCTTCTATAGTCTTTTTTCGTTAATTTATTAAATACATTTTGTATTTTAGAAAATGTTTCTGAATCAATAGCTGGAACTTTTTTTTCTTTTGAAACAATTATAGGTAAATTGTTATTTCTTGTTAACTTCAAATATTGTTTATTTAAAATATCATTTAAAATATATTCTATTTTACTTAATCCTGTTAATTTTACATCTCCAAAATCTTGTATATAATCATTAACAATTCTTCTTAAATTATCATAAACATATTTGTTATTAGAATAATCCATTATTTCTCCATCTACTCTTATTCTACTCTTATAAACTTTAAAATCTTTAATGTTTCTATCATTATCCATTATAATTTCATAAGTAAAAGCAGAAACAATATCATCCTTTTTAAATTCTAAATATTCTGATAAAGTACTATTTATTTTTTTATTATCAATCAAACAGTTATAAGTATATTTTTCCAGTGCAGAACATTCTGGAACAAGATTAGAAAAATCTGCAGTATGAAATTTTAAAGATTTAACTCCTTTTGCTTCTATAAATGAATAACAAATATATGGGTTTTCAAGAATAAATGTATGTTCATCTGTTAAATCTATTTCTGTTGGTCTTTTAGAATGATTTGGATCTAAAAATTCCAAATCTTTTATATTTGCATCAAATAAATATTTATCAATTCTTTTATGATAATTATTATCATTATTTATACTTTCTAAATATAATTCTTTTGCTTCATTAATTGCATAATTTTTTTTCTTAGAATTAATGTCAAGTTCACTAATTTTGCAAACAAAATTATCTAAAATAGAATCTAGTTCTATTTTATCTTCATCTGATAAATATAAACTATTACTAGACGCAAACAACTTATAAACTTCTTTTAAATAATCTATATTGTAATTATAAATATGATCATTTAATATCATCATATAATTATTAATATATAATTGTAATATATATGATAATATACTTCTTTTATTATTTCTTGTGTTTACAACAGCAGGATAATCACTAACAATTTTTCTTATTAATTGATAATTTTTCTTATCTCTTAATAATTCAAAAATTATTTCAAACTTATAGTCATGAACTTCCACTAATGGCATATTTCTTAAAAATACTTGTTCACTTAATTCTTTTAATTCATCTATACATAATCTTATAATTCTTTTTTCTTTTTTATCTGGTTTTTTTAATTCTAATTTACGATATTTTAATTGATCTATAATTCCATTAATTAATTCATAATTTTCAGCCATTTTATCTTCATTAATTAATCTACTTCTTATAATTGATGCATAATTAATTAAATTGATATTTATTGGGGCTGTTCTTACCATATTTTTATATGAAAGCATTACTTCTTCTATATTACCAAATTTTATATTAAACATACTTGTAATATCCAAATAATCTTTTTGTTCTTCTACTTTTTTCTTAGGAGTTATTACTAATTCTTCCTTTTTTTCAACATTTTCTTCTTGAAGCGAATTCCTAATTATAGATTTTTCTTTAGAAATTTTATTCTTTATTAATTCAATTATATTTTTAGTTACTCTTTTATTTTTAAAATCACCATAATCTAATTTATTATAGTTTTCTATTAATGATACATATACTTTTATATATAATTTTAGTTTTTTCTTTGGATTTTTTTCAATTTTAATTTTACAAAAATCATCATAGGCATGTGTTTTGAACAAATAATCTAATCTTATAATAGAATAACTAATATTATCATAAATACTTCCTTCATAATTATATTTGTCATCTAATTCTTTTTGTAAAACTCTTAATTTTTGTTTAACTTCTTTTGTATTTCTTTTTAATATTTTTTTATTAAATAATTCTTGTGCTTTAAAGTCTAATTTTAAAATTCTTATATAATCATGTTCTAATTCATCTATTCGTTTAATTAATTCTTTTTCATATTCTTCTTTTGATAACTTTTTTTCTTTAGATAATACTTCATCAATATATTTCATATTAATCCCTCTAATCCTCTAGTTTATAAACCTTTTTCTTAGGTACTCTTTTATATTCGTATGTAGTTCTACCAGGAAGTATTTTCCCATTAGTTACATACTTTATATCACCATATTCAACACTCATATCATCGTTTGGTTTTAAATAGAATAAATTACCATTACCCTTATCATCCACATATACCCTTACAACTAAATAATTATATTCTTCTTTCATTTTTTTCATTTGTTGAAATTCATTTTGAGTCATATAAAAATTATCTTTTTCTTTTTCAAAATTTTTAGAATCAGTTGCTTTTACTTCTAGTATCAATTCTTCCTCATTTTCATCAAAAGATGTTTGATCAAAACCAAAATGATCACCAATATCTCTTGCGACCCAAATAACTCTTGATGCTAGATCATCCTTACCAAGAGATCTTAATTCATCTTTAGAAAATCTATAAGAAATTAATTCTCCAAACTTACCTATTTCATTTGTGCAATTCTTAACTTTATTCTTAATTACTCTATAATTATTCTTAATTTGTTGTTCTGATGGATAAGCTTCTACATTTTTATTCATAATACTATTTAAAGTATTAAAATCAAATTTTTCTTCATTAACAAATTCACTCATTTTTAAATAAAATTCATTTTTGTTATCTAAATCACAATACATTCCTACACTCTTAATATAATCATAAAAGCTGTTGCAACCTTCTGTTAATCCAAGCAAAGTAGACCAATAAACAACCGCAATATCAAAATTACAGTTTTTTATTGATCTATATATGTTTAATCTTCTTTCTTGTTTTTTATAAGTGTCGTTCATTAAAGTTTTTTCAAGTAATAGGATATTTTTATTGGTTTCTAGTATTTTAGAGTATAAATATTTTCCAAAATCAAATAGTTCTGTTGACGAAGGATTATCTTTAATCAATTTCTTTAACTTATTCATTCCGTAAGGATTCTTTAAATTTATGTTTCCTTCAAAATAACCTATTAATTTATTTATATCTTCATTACTAGAAAATTGTTCCATAATATCCCCCATAACATAAGATTATACTAACATATAAAAGAAAAAAAGTAAATAATTACTTTTTTAAAAACTATTTGGGTTAATATCAAACTCTACTTTAATTTTATTATTATTTTCTGTTAATAATTTAACTTCATTTAATAATTTTATCATATGTTCTTTATCTCTATATTTAATTATAATTTCAAAATAATATATATTATTAATTTTAGATAGTGATGCCGCAGAAGGACCTAAAACTATTTCTTTATCTACTTTTTTTCTTATATAATTAGCAATTTTAGTTGCTTCATTTATAGAATAAGAATATTCTTTTCCACCAATTTTAATTAAAGCAATAAATGAATATGGTGGATAATATAATTTTTTTCTTATTTTAACCTCTTCTTCATAAAACTTTTCATAATTATGTGATTTAGATAATTTGATAGAATAATTATCTGGATTAAATGTCTGTATTATTACCTTTCCTGGTATATTAGATCTACCCGCTCTTCCTGATACTTGTGAAAGTAAATCATATGTTCTTTCACAAGATCTAAAATTAGGTAAATTAAGTATAGTATCAGCATTTATTACACCAACTAAAGTAACAAGTGGAAAATCTAATCCTTTCGCAATCATTTGAGTTCCTACTAATATATCTGCTTCATGATTATTAAACTTATCTATTATTTCTTTATGCGAACCTTTTTTAGATGTAGTATCTATATCCATTCTAAGAACTCTAGCATTAGGAAACAATCTTGATATTTCTTCTTCTACTTTTTCTGTTCCATAACCCATAAGTTTTAAAGAATCTTTTTTACAGTTCTTACATTTATGATCATTTTTTTTCGCATAGCCACAGTAATGACATCTATTCATATCACTTGTTTTATGATAAGTAAGCGTTATATCACAATAAGGACATTTTAATACTTCCCCGCATTCTTCACACATTAAATAAGTAGAATAACCTCTTTTATTTAGTAAAAGCATTACTTGTTCATTTTTATTTAATCTATCTTCTATATTTAATAGTAAGTCTTTAGAAAATAATCTATTTCCTTTTCTTAGTTCTTTAGACATATCAACTATATTAACAATTGGTAAAGATGCATTATTCGCTCTTTTTTCTAGTTTTACTAGTTCATAATATCCTTTTTTTGCTCTAGCAAAGCTTTCTATCGTAGGAGTTGCAGAACCTAATATAACTTTAGCATCATGAGTTTTTCCTCTTATAAAAGCTACGTCTATTGCATTATATCTAGGATTATGATCTTGTTTATAAGTATTAGAATGCTCTTCATCTATAATAATTATTCCAATATTAGTAAATGGTGCGAATACAGCGGATCTTGCTCCTACTACTATCTTTACCTCTTTTCTTAATATTTTTCTATACTCATCATACTTTTCACCATCAGATAATGCGCTATGTAAAACAGATATATCTTCATTAAAATGAGATTTGAACCTGTTAATAATCTGAGGTGTTAAACTAATTTCAGGAACAAGCATAATTGCTTCTTTACCTTTTTTTAATTCTTCATCTATTAATTTCATATATATTTCTGTTTTACCAGAACCAGTAACACCATTTAATAAAACTACATCTTTACTACTATTTTTAATACTATTATATGCTTCTTCTTGGTATTCATTTAATTCATAAACTACTCTTTCTACCACTTGATCTTTTAATCTATATTCTTCTTTATAATATTTTTCAATAATACCTTTATCTATTAAAGATTTAATAGTTTGCGGTGAAAATAGTTTTGATTCTAAATCTTCACCCATTAAACTATTCACTATTTCTACTTGCTTTTTAGCTTTACTTATTTCTATAAATTTATTTGCTTTATCAAAATCTACTATTCTTAAATAACCCACTAATTTTTCTTTAACATTACTTTTTTTAGATGCCTTATATCCTTTAGGAAGCATCGCTTGATATACTGATACTAAATTACTAATAGTCATATCACTTATTTCTTTTCCCAGTTTTAACAATTCATCATTTAATATTCTTTCTTCGTCTATAACATCTATTATTTCTTTCAAATCATTATCTATTTCATTTTTTATTTCTAATATAAACCCCTCAATAACTTGTTTACCAAAAGGTATTAATACTCTTTTACCAACATCAATTTTATTAATAAGATTATCAGGAACTAAATATGAAAACGTTTTATCTTTCTTACCAATATTTATTTCCACTAATACATTAACTACCATATTAATACCTCCTTTATTTCATTGTACCATAAAAGCAAAAAAAATAAGCTATTTCTAGCTTATTTTTGTTTGTTAGAAACATCTGGTATATAGATTTTTCTTGAATTACCTGTTGGTTCAAATCCATTTCCAGGGTTACTTCTAGCCCATTTATATTCAGTTCTATTAGTAACAGTTCTATATTTATACTTGTATTGAGTTCTTGTCTTAATATTATATGTATATTCTCCAAGTTCACTCTTACTATTAACCCATCTACCTAAATCAAGATATGTTTCTTTAGTAGTAGTCTTAGTATTACCAGTAAATGTATAACCTGTATCTGGAACTGTATTTGTTGTCCAAGTTCTATCTTTTTCATATGTTTCTATATGTTTATATTTATGTTTATATTGTTTTGCGGTTTTTATATTATATGTATAATCCCCAAGTTTACTAATGCTTTCAACCCATTCTCCTAATGGAACATATTTATTCTTAGCTACTGTATAAGTTTTACCAGAATATTCAAATCCTGCTGGAGGTGTAATACTTGTTGTTGAAGTATCTTCAACAAAGTATCTTGTTGGATTGTTATATGCATATTTATATTGTTTTACAGTTTTAACACCATATGTGTATTCACCTAATTCAGCTTGACTAGTTACCCATTTACCAAGTGGTTCATAAGTAGTTTTAGTAACTGTATAATATCTACCAGAATATTCAAATCCTGCTGGAGGTGTAATACTTGTTGTTGAAGTATCTTCAATAAAGTATCTTGTTGGGTTATTATAAGCATACTTATATTGTTTTTGTGTAATCATATTATAAGTATATTCACCTAATTCAGCTTGACTAGTTACCCATTTACCTAATGAAATGTAACTATTCTTAGTAGAAGTAGCACTTTGTCCTGAGTATACATAACCTGCTGGAGGTGTAATACTTTCAGTTTCTTGATATGATTCAATATATCTAACAGTTTTTCTAACTTTATAGTTATATTCTGTTTTAACTATAGTATATCCGTTATTAACATAACTTGTTGGATCACTTACTACTTTTTCATCTGTATAAGGTGTAACTGTAGTTTTAGGAGTACAATATTTATATTGATATTTGTATCCTGTTTTCTTTTGATATTTTCTATAAACAAATACTGTTTGTTTACCATTTGAATTACATCCACTTATACAAGATTGTTCTTCTGTTCTTAAATATTCATACCAAATATCATCTATATATGTAGGTAATGCTTTTGTTGAATAATATGGATCTTTTACTAATGTCCAACCAGAACTTGTTTGAGTATTAGTTGGTGAAGATGCATATTTTCTAGTACTTGTATCAGCAGGTTTACCGCTATACCAAGTAGTATCTAATACATAATTATCGCATGTAGTAGATGTAGTTTCAGTTGTTTTTCTAACTGTATATCTCTTATCAACTATTTTAATATCATCAGATTCATCTCTTTTTACAGTTGTCCAACCAGTTTCATTCCATTCATACTTATTATTATATTTAACATGTAAATATTTAGTAGAAGTAGTTTGAACTAATTTTTGACCTGTATAAAGCGTTCTTTCTTTCCATAATATTAAATTACTTGTTTCTTTCTTAACATCATTTGTCCAATCTTGATCATATGTCCAGTTATCTTTTGTACCATATCTTTCATGTATGTACATTTTTGTACCACTAGATATTTTCTTTTGACCTGTATAAAGTGTTCTTTCTTTCCATAATATACAAGTTGGATCTAAGTCTTTGTTACCAGTAGATGCTGTACCTACTGAAGTATATGGAGTACATGATGTATTTGTTGTCCAAGTTTCATCATATTTCCAATTATCTTTTATAGCGTATCTATTATGAACATAATAAGTAGTTTTACTAGATACTTTCTTTTCACCAGTATATAAAGTTCTTTCTTTCCATAAAGAACAATCTCCATCACACTTATTTTCATTTTTCCATTTTTCATCATAAGTGTAATCTGTTCTTTCACCATAAGCAACTTCCTCACGAAGAGTAGTTCCTTTTGTTACTTTCTTTTGACCAGTATATTGAGTTCTCTTATCAACTAACTTAACATCAGCTGTTTCTTTTTCTTTTGTAGTTGTCCAATCTCCTGTTTTCCAACTTTCTGAAGATAAGTTTTTCTTATATTCATATTCATAAATATATCTTCCACCTGTTGGTACAACAACTCTTACATTACCATCCTTATCTGTAGTAGTAGTTATTGGAGTTTTAGCAGCTTCTTCATTTTGTTTAATTTCTGCTAAAGTACAACTTCCTGTTGGGCAGAAATTATAACATCCTATCTTTTCGATAACGTAATTAGATTCTTTACCACAAGTTAAAGATACTTTTAACTCATATTCTTTATCTTTCTTAGTTACCTTAACATAAGACTTTTTAGTATTACAAGCCTTACCATCCTTATCAACGAATGGAATGATTAATTTTTGATCAATCATTTCTTGTAAAGTCATCTTAGTTGATTTACCATTTTCCTCTGGCATTCTTTCAGTTGTGTAATAATCTTCAGCCGCATCTTTCATAGTTTGAATATTGTTATTAAATATTGAACTATAGAATGGATTTAGATTTGGCATTGGGAATAAATACATTAATAAAAATATAAAAATTACTATTAATAATACTTTTACTAACAAATCCCTAATAAAACTTGAGTTTTTCATATAAAAATCCCCCTTCTTTTTAAATGAAACGTGCTTTATACTAACATAAGTTGGCCAATTTGTCAAATAATTTAATACCATTTAAAGTGTTTAAATATAAGCATTTTAACCACTTTTTGCCATATGAAGCAAAAAACTTAAAAAAATTCCCTTTTTTAGTTGCTGTTTATTATATTTAAATCATTGATTTTGTCAAATTTTTGGACAAAAAAAATTAGTCTATTTTAAGACTAATTATTGTTTGACCTATATTGATATCTAGACCATAATTTTCTACTCTTTTGTCATTTTTTAGATATTTATGAATAGAGTTTTTTAAAATCCATGATCCTTTACCATGTATTACTACTATTTTTTTATGTTTTAGCTTAATTGAATCATCTATAAATTCATTAACTTTTATTAAAGCATTAACTCTATCTTCTCCATGTAAATCTAATGAAGGAAGATTATCTACAAATATATCTCTCATATTATTTCTCCCTACTTCTTGGATGACACTTTAAATATACTTCTCTTAAATGTTCATTTGAAATATGTGTATATATTTCTGTCGAAGATAACGATTCATGTCCAAGCAATTCTTGTACAGCTATTAAATCAGATCCATTATCGAGTAAATGAGTCGCAAATGTGTGTCTAAACATATGTGGTGTTATATTCATTTTAATACTTGTTTTATTAATTAAATCACCTATTATTTGTTCAATTCTTCTAGTAGTTAACTTCTCTTCATTTTTTCCTACTATTAAATATTCACTATCTATTTTATATTGTTTTCTACCTTCGTTAATAAACTGCTTAATAGAATCTAATGCTGGTTCTCCAAATGAAACCATTCTTTCTTTAGAACCTTTACCAAAAATAAGAATAGTTTTATTATTATAATCTATATCTTTTAATTTAATATTAACTAGTTCAGACACTCTAATTCCTGAACCATATAATATTTCCAATATTACCTTTTCTCTTTGACCTTCTTTAGTCTTGATATTAGGTATATTAAATATTTCTTCTATACCTGAATAATTTATAAATTTAGGCATCTTTTTTTCTTTTTTTGGTGACGATACTAGTAAAAAAGGATTATTATCTACATAATTATTAAGAACTAAAAATTTATAAAATGTTCTAAGTGAACTAAGTCTTCTAGAAACACTAGTTTTTTTTAAGTTTTTATTATCTAAAAAAAGTAAATACTCAGTACATTTCTTATAATCCATATTTTTATAATTTAAGTTATTTTCATTTAAAAATAATTCATATTCTTCAATATCTTTTTGATAATTAAGAATAGTATACGAAGAATAATTCTTTTGTACCTCTAAGTACTTAGTAAATTTTTCTTTTAATTCATCCATCTTATCACCACCAAAAAAAGGGACTAATCCCTATTTAGAATCTTTTCATATTCTTTTTTATAAACTCACGTTTTTCATCTTCACTCATGCCTTCTTCATCAGCATATTGATCAAGATCTGTTCTATAATCTTCAACATCATCATATGATTTTGGAAAAATATAATTATCTTTTTCTTCTTCTTGTTTTTTACCGCTAGGTAATATTCCATCAATAAATGATGTTTCTCCAATTTCAATTATCTTAGATATATTATTCTTTATTCCTAAAACCAAATAATTTCTAGTCTTAATATCTTCTTCTGTCAATTTCTTTTCTACTCTAGGTATTAAGCGCAAAGATGTAAAATAAGTATATATTTCTTTAAATTCATGGTAAACTGGTTTACCTTTAAATAATAAATAATCATTAATTTTTCTTTTTAAATTGTATTTAAAATTATCCATTTCTTCGTCATATCTATCTTCATATGCTTCTTCTTCATCTAAGTATCTTATTATTTCATCCATTTTTTCAGATGTATGATCAGTAGGTTCATTATCATATCTATATAACATTTCTTGTAAAAAGAATCTAGATATTTCTTCTTTATCGCAATCAACCATATCTGAAACTAATTTATTTCTCTTTGAATTATCATCATATAAATCAATAACATATCTATTATCTCTATTAATAAATACCATATCTTTATCTTTATTTTTATCTACATTCTTTACTTCTACACGAAATATAATACTATTTAATCCTAATGACTCTAATAACTCATCTTCGTTCTTAAAATAAGAAGTAAAAGAATCCATATCAGATTCTTTTCTAAAAGATAATGCCTCAAAAATATTATTTCGTTCATCTATAATATTTAGTTTATACATAAAATCACCTTACAACATATGGATTCTTTGCAGATCCATTTCCTGATTTATATAATATATTTTTATCTAAATATATAACAGGGTATAATCTAAATCCCATATTAGCTCTTTTTAATGATAATTGACCATAATAGATTGTATAAATATTAAATGTATCATCTTTATTACCAGTTAAAGTTGCTAAAACAATATCTTTACCTGGAACTAAAGAAAATAAATAGTTATAGTTATTACATTCATTCTTACCTACTTCTGTACATCCTGTTGAAGTACTAACTCTATAATAATCTGCGATTGATATAAGACCAACCATTAAGTTTTCTTTTTCTGTACATTCACTATTATTATTAATTGCTTTATCATTTTGACTTCTTTTTCCTACACAGAAATCATGCCCAACTATATATTCTTTTTCTGTATCACTAAAGAACACTTCACCATTTTCAACGTTTGTATTAGAGTAAATAAAATCAAGATTTTGTTTAATTCTACTCTTATCAAAATCATTTATACCTACATATCTTTGTTTCTCAGTGTTAAATCTATTATCCCATACATAAGAAGATTTTGTTGAATTAGTTGAAACAACTTTTAAATTTCCATCTTCTGTTATTTCTATTATTCTATATAATCTTTGATCTAGTAATATGTAATTATTAGGATATTCACCTTTATAATAGTAAGAATAGTATTTTTCTTCTGTTTTTTCATCTTTTTCTTGAATATCTTGAGGATCCTTTTTTACCTCAACTTGAATTAATCCTTGACCACTATTAACAATTGGTTCATTAGAAATTATATAGTCAGAAATTGTTTTAGTTTCATAGTATTTACCACATTTTATATATGGTGTATATCTGTACTCTTCTTTATCTTCATATTTTTTTATGATATCTACATAACCAGTACATTTTACACTTCTATCTTCTACTGCATGAAATTCATTTATTAGTTTTTGTTCAATTAAAGTATCTATTTGAATTTTTTTAGTATTATTTGTAATTTTTGGTAATAAAGTTTTATTCTTTTGTGTTAATCTAATAGCAGCATTTTGTAATTTATTTTCCATTTCTAAATAACCAGAATCATCTACAACTGTTCTTGGTCTTTTAGTACAAGCTACTACAACTACAATTATTATTATAACTGCGATTAAACCAAACATAATTTTTACAATATTATCTCTTATAAAATTCATTATACAATCACCCTCACTTATTCTGATTATACCATATTTTATATGCAAACAACACAGGTTTACTATTTTTTTACAAAAAAAATAAGGTTTCCCTTATTTGTTTCCGTTAAGCATATTAAGTAAATCAATTTTAAACTTATCTTTTTCTGCATTTTCTTTACTTATCATAACACCCTTATATGCTCCAAGCTCTGTATTATGGCCTTCAAGCAATAACGCTTCTGGAGTTATAGTCTTAAGTAAAACTATATTTTTATTAGTATATACATCATAGTGAAGAACTATTTCACCATGCACTTTAACAAATAAATCATCTGTAGGAAGTGATAATTCATAAGAAATTGTATTTTTTTCTTTATCTTCACCTACTATATTTCCAAGAAATTTTCCTTCTTTCATTTCAGGATAAAAATCAAATATTAATTTTTTGAACGCAAACATATTGTATTTTTTTACAGATCTTTCTCTTTTTTTGAATTCTGCTTCGTTTAAGTATTCAAAAATATAAACATCTCTCATATTATCCCTCCATTTCTGACTTCAATTTTTTGATTTGGCCATGAAATCATAACACAAAATACTGCTAAAGTCAACTTTTTCCTTATATTTTATGCCTTTCCTATTATAAATATACCATAAAAAAATGGAATAATTACACAATTTTTATGTGATTTACTCCATTTTTACATTATTTAGTATCGTACCAATTGGTACCTTCTTCTATATCAACAACTAACGGAACACTTAATTTATAAACATTTTCCATCTTATCTTTAACTATACTTTTTACTTCTCTTATTTCACCTTTTACTACATTGAATATAAGTTCATCGTGTATTTGAAGAATCATTTTACTTTTAAGTTTCTTTTTATTAAATTCAGCATATATTTCTATCATTGCTTTCTTTAATATATCTGCCGCACTACCTTGTACTGGTGTATTTTGCGCAATTCTTTCGCCTTGCTGTCTTATTATATAGTTGGTATTATTTAATTCATCTATTTTTCTTTTTCTATTCATTATAGTAAGAACATATCCATTTTTATATGCATCCTCTACTACTTTTTCATTATATTCTCTAATAGTTGGAAAGGTATCCAAATATGTATCCATGAATTCTTTAGCAGTCTTAAAATCTGTTCCTATATCTTCTGCTAGTCCAAAGTTACTAATTCCATATAATATTCCAAAATTAACTGCTTTAGCTTGTCTTCTCATTAACTTAGTTACTTTATCTTCAGATACATGGAATATATCCATCGCAGTTTTAGTATGTATATCTATTCCAGTATTAAACGCATCTATCATATTTTTATCTTTTGACATATGTGCAAATAATCTAAGTTCTATTTGAGAATAATCTGATGATATAAATACTGAATCAGATTCAGGAATAAATGCTTTTCTAATTAATTTACCTTCTTCATAGCGAATAGGTATATTTTGTAAATTAGGTTCTATTGAAGATAATCTACCAGTTCTAGTTAATGTTTGAGTATATATAGTATGAAGATGAGAATCTTCTTTTACTGCTTTTTTAATACCCTCTATATAAGTACTATGTAATTTCGCAAGTGTTCTATAATCTATAATCTTTTCTACTATAGGATTTAAATCTACTATCTTATCTAATATTTCTCTAGATGTAGAATAAGATGTTTTTTTCTTTTTAGGATAAGGTATTTCTAACTTATCAAATAGTATTTCTCCTAATTGTTTAGGTGATTGAATATTAAATTCAACTCCAGATATTTCATAAATTTCCTTTTCTAATATATTTAATCTATCTAGTAACTTTTCACCCATTTTATCTAAAACAGATACATCTACTTTTATACCCTCTATTTCCATAGACGCAAGTACTTTTGTTAAAGGTACTTCTATTTTTTTAAACAAATCTATAGATTTTTCTTCTTCCATTTCTTTTATAAATTTAGATTTAGTATCATGAATAAATTTAGCTTTTGTTATTCCTTCTTTAGAAAGAAGATCATCTGTCAATTCTTTTTTCATAAGTTCTGAGAATAAAGTACAATCATACCCAAAGTTAGATGATAAATATGCCGCATCATCTTTAACATTATAGTTAAGAATATATGCCGCAATCATAGAATCATATTCATAGTTATCAAACTTAATTCCATATTTATTTAAAAGTACTATATTCTTTTTCGCATCATATGTATTAACAATATGACCTTTTAATATGTTAGAACTTATAAATAAATCTTTATTTATATAATAAGCATGTTTACCATCATAAATAGATACTCCAAGTAATTCTCCATCATGATAATTAGTATTATTACATTCTAAAAATATACTTATTTCTTCTTCAAGTTCTAATTTAGATATATCTTCTACTATAGTTACTTTTACTTCTTCTTTCTTTTCTTCTTTAACTTCTTTAACATCTTTTAAGAATGAATAAAATTCTAAATCTTCATATATACTTCTTAAATTAGATGTCTTTTCTCCTATTTTTAATTCTTCAAGTGAATAAGGAACTTCTACCTCTTTATAAATAGTGGCAATTTCTTTTGAATCAAATGCTTCTTTTTTACCATCTATTAATTTTTGTTTAGTCGCACCAGTAATTTTATCTATATTTTCATATATACCTTCAACAGATCCATATTCTTGAAGAAGTTTTAAAGCAGTTTTTTCACCTATTCCTTTAACACCTGGAATATTATCTGATGGATCACCCTGAAGACCTTTAATATCTATCATCTTAATAGGTTCAAGACCATAAGTATTTTTAAATTCTTCTTCATCCATCATAATATAATCATGACTCTTTAATAATTTTACTTTAACATTAGGACTAATTAACTGAAGTAAATCCTTATCTGAACTAACAATTAATCCTTCATATTCAGGATCTTCATCAATCATTCTAGCATAAGTTCCTATAATATCATCTGCTTCATAATTATCTATTTCAAAGCATTTAATACCAAGAGCGTTAGTTAGTTCTCTAGATGGTTTAAATTGTACTTTTAAATCATCAGGTGTTTTAATTCTACCTGCTTTATATTCTTCATATTTTTCATGTCTAAAAGTTTTTCCTTTATCAAATGCCACAATCATATATTCTGGTTTTTCATCTTTAATAATCTTATTAAGCATATTAGAAAAACCATATAATGCATTAGTTGGAAAACCTTTTGAATTCTTCATTAAATTTCCAGAATATGCTGTTGCGTAATAACTTCTAAATAATAAATTGTTGCCATCAACTAATATTACTTTTTTCATCTAATCACCTATTTTCTCTTTATATTTTAATACCTCTTCTAAAACAAATATATGTCCTTTATGCATTTTACCTTCATCAATTACTTTTCGCAAATTTTCTTTAGTTAAATAATGCATACTTTCTACTTCAGATTTATCTAAAACTAACTCATTAATATTTATATCCTTTTTTAAATAAAATATAAATCTAACAGGAAAATCAACACATATATGCCCTAAACTTACTACATTTTCATTACTTATATCAAGTCCTATTTCTTCTTTAACTTCTCTTACAATTGTATCATATGGAGTTTCACCGTGATCTATATGACCACCTGTCGCAGAATATATATTACCTTTTTCTTTTGATGTAAGTTGCATCAAAAATTCACCCTTACTATTTTCTATATAAATAATTGAAACACCAATATGTTCATCTGGACCAAAAGCATCAGCTTTAGTACCTCTTTTAACTACTTTACCAGTTATTTCACCTTTACTATTATAAACATCTAATAATTCCATGTTATCACCTACTTCAATTATAACACAAAAAAAAGGATTATTTTTTTAAATAATCCTTTTTACATGTCTCTAAGTTTTATATTTAACTTAGTTTCTACTGATTTAATAATATTATTAAATACTTCCATTACTTCTTCATCAGTTAAAGTTCTAGATGGGTCTTCAAATGTAAGATTATAAGCGATAGATTTATTTCCTTCACCAATATTTTCTCCTACATATAAATCAAATACTGATATATCTGTTAATAATCTTCCACCTGCTCTTTTAATCTCTTTAACAACATCTTCATTCTTCATACTAATAGGCATAACAAACGCTATATCTTTTTTCATATTAGGTAATTTAGATGCTGGTTTAAATTTAATAGGTTTTGTTTTAACATCTAAATCATCTATTGATAATTCAAGTACATATATTTCATCTTTAGAAACAATTGGATGTACTCTTCCAAAGAAACCTACTTTATTCTTATCTAAATATATATCTGCGCTTATTCCAGGATGTAAATTTTCTTCAGTACTTTCTATAAAACTATATCTATTCTTTAAACCTAAATAATCAAGTAAATTGGTAACGATTCCTTTAAGAACATAAAAATCATTTTTAACAACTTTACCTTGCCATAAATTAGAAATATAATTTCCAAAAAGCGCAACTGCTAAATGATTTTCTTCTTTAAAATCATCATAAAATACTTTACTAGTTTCATATATATTTATATCTTTTAATCCTCTTGATTTATTATATTTAATTACTTCAAGCATTGATGGAATCATGGTCTTTCTAAGAGCACTTCTATCTTGACTCATAGGATTTGGAACTAATACTAACTTTCTATCTTTATAGAACATATCTGCAGTCTTTTGATCTACTAATGAATAAGTTCTAGTTTCATTTAAACCAAGAGTTCTCATTCTCTTACTAACATTTTTCTTAAATCCAAAACTATGTTCAAACTTTCCTTCTCTTATTGGAAGAACAGGCATAGTATTTTTTAAATTATGATATCCATATAATCTACCTATTTCTTCAGCAATATCATTAACATTTTCTTCTATATCTAATCTTCTTCTTGGAATTGTTGCAATAAACTTACCAGATTTTATTTCATATTCAAAATCTAATTTTTTAAGTTCTGTTTCTATATCTTTATCAGTTAATTCTATTCCTAATAAAGAGTTTACTTTTTCTGTAGTAAATTCTATTTTCTTAATCTTTTTATCTTCGTTATCATATTCTGCTTTACCAGAAAGTACTTTACCAGATGCATATTTTTCTAAAAGATAACATGCTCTATCAAGTGCAGCATCTGTATATTCAAAATTAAGACCTTTTTCATAACGAAGTGATGCTTCACTTCTTAGATTTAATCTTCTAGCAGTTTTTCTTATATTAGTTGGATTAAATATAGCACTTTCTATTAATACTGTTTTAGTATTATCATCAACATCAGTATTAAGACCTCCCATAATACCAGCAATCGCAACTGATTTTGTTCCATCAGTAATAACTATATCTTCTTTAGTTAAAACTCTATCTTGTTCATCAAGAGTAGTTATTTCTTCGTTTTCTTTTGCTTGTCTTACAACTATTTCATTACCTAATTTATCTTTATCAAAGAAATGAAGTGGTTGACCATATTCAAGCATAACATAATTAGAAATATCTACTATATTATTAATTGGTCTCATGCCTGCATTTATTAATCTATTTTTAATAAATTCAGGTGATTCACCTATTACTAAATCTGTAACCATCTTAGCTTTATAATAAGTACATTTATCAGTATCAACATTTAAACTAAATGAATCATTTATATTATCTTTTATTTCAGTATAATTAGCTTCAGGTAATTTAACTTTTTTACCTAAAATAGTACCTATTTCATATGCAAAACCAATGTGATATCTACAGTCATTATTTTTATGTTTATGAACATCTAAATCATATAAAGTATCTGAAACTCCTAAGTATTCAAATGCATCCATGCCAACAGGTGCATCCTCTGGTAGCTCATGAATACCTTTTTTATAATTTTCTTCATTGTCTTCTTCTAAACCAAGTTCACATAATGCACAAATCATTCCATTAGATTCTTCTCCTCTAATAGAACCTTTTTTAATTTCCATTTCTGGAAGTTTAGCTCCTGGTAAAGCAACTATAACTTTTAAACCAGTTCTTACATTAGGAGCACCACATACTATTTGACGAATATCAGTACCAACATCTACTTGGCATACATGTAGATGATCTGAATCTTTATGATCTACACATGTTTTAACTTCACCAACTACTACATTATCGATATTAGTTTTAACTACATGTTCAACATTAATTCCGGCTTTAGTAACTTTATCTGCTAATTCTTCTAGATTTTCATCTTTAATATCTATATAATCTTTAACCCAGTTCATACTTATCATGTTACTTCACCTCTTTTCTATCAAAGTTTTCTGTCTCTCTTAAATCATTTTCGTGCATAGTTCTCATATCAGTCATATTATATTTAAGCATCGCAATTCTTTCTCCTGCCATACCAAATGCAAAACCTTGCCACTTATCTGGATCATATCCGCACATTCTAAGTACATTTGGATGAACCATTCCTCCACCAGCGATTGTAATCCATCCTTTTGGCTTACACATATTACATCCAGAACCATCACAATATATACAGCTCATATCCATTTCTACACTAGGTTCTGTAAAAGGATAATAACTAGGTCTAAATCTTGCTTCAGTTGTTTCACCAAATGTATGTTTAACAAATGCATCAAAAGTACCTTTTAAATCACTTAAAGAAATATTCTTATCAATAACTAATCCTTCTATTTGAGTAAATTCTTGTTCATGAGTTGCGTTAATATCTTCTCTTCTATAAGTTTTACCTGGACATATCATTCTTATTGGAGTTTCACCTTTACCATCAAGCATAACTCTTACTTGTACTGGTGAAGTTTGACTTCTAAGCATTAAATCTTCATCTTTTAAATAATATGTATCTTGAGCGTCTCTCGCAGGATGATCTTTTGGTAAATTAAGCATTTCAAAGTTATATTTATCTAATTCAATTTCAGGTCCTTCAAAAACATCATAACCTAAACTAATAAAGAAATCAGATGCATCATCTATTACTTTTTCAACAAATGATGGAGATCCTGTGTTAATATCCATCCCTGGCATAGAAATATCTACTTTTTCATTTTCCAATTTCTTATTTAATTCTTCTATTTCATATTTTTGTTTTAATGCTTCAACTTTAGACATAACATCATTTCTAAAATCTGTGATTAATTTACCAAACTCTTTCTTTTCTTCAATAGATAAATCTCTAAGACTATTAGTAAGTTCACTAACAGGTCCTTTTTTACTTAAATATTTAACTTTTAATTCATTAAGAGTATCAAGATTAGTTACTTTTTCTAAACTTTCTTCAATTTCTTTTTGTAATAAAGTAATTTTTTCTTTCATATTATCCTTCCTTTCAAATAAAAAAATCTATAAATGTAAGGACGATTTATCGCGGTACCACCTTACTTTATAGATTTACTATACTCTCTTATTTTTAACGCAAATTACACGCTATAACTTTCATTATAGAACTTATGGAGTGAATTCATATAATGTTACTTATTAGGATTCCACCATTCCTAACTCTCTATTAAGCACTTTTTATACTACTACTTTCCAATCACCGTTTATGCCTAGATTATATCACATTTATTTTTTAAATACAAGATTCATTGAAAAAATATATTTATTATGTTAATATGTATGTAATGAAGGAAACTTCATATAATAAAAGAGGAACATTCACTAACCTGAATGTCTACCTTAAAGTTGGTTAGACATTTAAGCTATAAGCTTAAGTGTCATTTTTTTTATTTCTACTATTATTAGTAATGGAAGGAATAAGATGATTGATATTAGTTTTAATATCTTACAAACGTAAATACTTTTTTTATCATATCACCTCCTTCCTTTTAGAATGAAGGTAGACACTTAAGTTTTGAATGTTCCAATAATAATATTATCCGTTTATATTAATAATTCCCCTAATTAAACGCAAGTTCTACATCTAAATCAGTATCTATATACGCTAAATACAAAAATATTATTCCACTTAATAATATAAATGTTGATCCTAAAAAAGATAATAATATCTTGTTTTGTTTCTCTTTTGAATATTTATTTAAATCTTTTAAACTAGAATAAGAATCATAAAAAAAATAAATGTAAACAATCAATAAAATAGAAAATATTATTATTAATATTTCTCTATATTTTTCTTTAGATTTAATATTGTTATTTATAAAATAATCTTTTTCTAAATAATTAGAATAATAACTAAGACCAATTATACCTAAATATATAAACCAAATAAAATTTTCTATTTTTATTTCTTTTAACCTATCTTCTATTTTACTATTCATATTATTATTGTATAATAACTTTGTGATGTTTATGAATGAAGAAAATTTAAAAACTTATTACAATAAATTTAACGAAGATAAAAGACTTAATACAAAACATGGTCAAATAGAATTCTTAACTTCAATTAAATATATAGAAAAGTATTTAAAAGAAGGAAATAGGATTATTGATATAGGTGCGGGTACAGGTAAATACTCAAAATATTTTTCTGATAATGGATATGATGTATTCGCAGTTGAACTATGTAAATCTAATTTAAGAGAAATAGAAAAAAAAGGAATTAAATGTATAGAAGGTAACGCAACTAACTTAAAAAAGATTAAAGACAATGAATATGATATAACTATTTTATTTGGACCTATGTATCATTTAATATCTATGGAAGAAAAAGTTAAAGCTTTAAAGGAAGCTAAAAGAATTACTAAAGAAAATGGTTATATATTTATAAGTTACTGCATGAATGAATACGCAGTTATAAAACACGCGTTTATAGATAATAATATAAAAGAATCTATTGATAATAAATTAATTGATAAAGATTATAAAATAACACCTAAGAAAGACGATTTATACTCTTTTGTAAGATTAGAAGATATAAACTATTTAAAAGATAAATGTAATTTAAAAAGAGTTAAAATACTATCTCAAGACGGACCAACTGAATATATTAAAAAAGTTATTAATAAAATGAATTATTATGAATTTAATACTTATTTTGATTATCATTTAAGTACATGTGAAAGACCTGAATTATTAGGTGCAGGAAGACATATTTTAGACATATTAAAAAAATAAAAATATCACTATTGTGATATTTTTTTAATTTCTATTCCAAGAACTCCATATTTATCTTGTTCTTCTTTTGTATAATATTCTTCCATATCTTTTGGATCAGCTACTTCATTTTCTTTATATCCCATCGATACTTTATCAAAATGTTTATATAATTCAGCAAATGAATCATAATGATGCAAGTTTATTACTTCTACAAGTAATCTCTCACCTGTTTCTCTATTAGTAAATTCAATTTTATCATTTATTTTTAATAGTTGTCTCTTTTCATCATTAAGTCTTAATTCAATTGTTTTAGTACCATTTTTAATACTTTCAAATGGACTATTATTTAATTTCATTTCATGCATAATTATACCTCCAATAATTTATAAAATAATTCTTCTTTTTCTTTATTATTACTTGAATCTATAAATGTGATTTTACCAGTATTATTACTTAATAAATTCTTTTCTTCTAATACTTCTTTAGTATGTTTCGCTACTCCTACACTTCCATCATAGAAATTAACATTACCAAGTACTTTAGTTATTTCTTCTTTAATAAGAGGATAATGAGTACAACCAAGTACTACATTTTTAATACCCTTATACTTACCTATTTTATCTTCTAAATAAGTAATAATCTTATCTTTATTACCCTCTTCTATTAAATCAGCAAGGCCTGAACAAGAAAGTAATATAGTATTATGATTATCATAAGTATTAAAAAGTGTTTTAAATTTATCACTATTAATAGTTGCGTTAGTAGCCATAACTAATGTACTCTCATTATCTACTGATTTATATGCTGGTTCTATCGCTATAATAGGAATACTATATTTATTTCTTAAATAGTCTTTTGAAATAGCAGAGGCAGTATTACACGCAATTACTATTATCTTACATCCTTGATTAATAAGATAGTTAACTACTTTATCAGATATATTTATTATTTCTTCGTTTGTTTTATCTCCATATGGATTATTAATAGTATCTGAATAATACAAATAATCTTCATTTGGCAAGATCTTAATTAATTTTCTTAGAACTGTTACTCCACCTATACCTGAATCAAATACTCCTATCATAATAATCACATCCTTTTATGGTGCTAGATGCAGGAATTGAACCCGCAACCTACTGATTACGATTCAGTTGCTCTACCAATTGAGCTAATCTAGCATGGCTGCCCCTGTAGGATTCGAACCTACGCATGCTGGAGTCAGAGTCCAGAGCCTTACCGCTTGGCCAAGGGGCAATCTTATAAATATTTTATCACAAATTATTCTATAAATATTAAAAATATGATATAATTTTTTTGTAATTGCTCTAGTGGCGAAATTGGTAGACGCGCCAGACTCAAAATCTGGTTCCCCTTAAAGGAGTGTCGGTTCGAGTCCGACCTGGAGCACCAATATATAAAGAAAAAGAACTATTAAGTTCTTTTTTTATTCTACTATATAAACTGGTGTTCCTTCTTCTACCATCCAATATAACGCTTCTATTTGATCATAAGGCATATTAACACAACCATGTGATGGATCATAAGTATAAATATCTCCACCAAAATATCTTCTCCAAGTTGCATCATGAAAACCATGTGAATTACCAATAAATGCCATCCAATAATTAACTCTAGTATCATATGATTCATCTGCCGCTACTAATCTTGCATTTGTTGTCTTATGAAGTATTGAATAAGTCCCATATGGAGTATCTCCACCATAACCTGTTACTACAGGTGAGCTTAATGCAAGTTTACCATGTTGGTAATACTCAAGTTGTTGGTTCGAAATTGATACTCTTATATATGTATTTTTAAACTTTTCTTGAACTACTACTGTTACTTCTTTTTTAGTTTCATTTTTACTAGAATCAGATATAGTATAAGTTTGTTTATATTCACCTATTTTACTAACATCTACACTTCCATCAACTTTTACTTTACTAGTTAGATCTCCGTCATAATTATCTACTGCCTTATATCCTGGTGAAACATAAACATCATTTTCATCAATATATACTGTTTCATCTGAATCAATAGTTAATTCAGGTGGAACACTATCTACCACTTTCACTTTTCTTACTAACAATTTTTCAATGTTTAAATAATCAATTTTAAGTTTATATGTTATTTCATAAGTACCTATTTTTTTATAATTTATTTTACCTTTTACTTTTACTTGGTCAGATACATCTTTTTTATATAATTTAGCAACAAAGCCTTCATCCTTATATTTATCTCCATAATTAACTATAATAGTAGAATCTCCTTTAAGATAAAAATCTGTAAAGACTACATTTTTCTTAAAATAGAAAAGACCTACTATAACTAAAAGCAACGCTAAAATGATTAATTTAATAATTAATCTTAGTCTTCTATTTTGTTCAATAATTTTTTCAAAAGGTATTTCACTATAATCTTTACTCATAAAACTACCCCAAATCTATTTTTCCCCTTTTTGCTAATCGTATTATAGCACTAAAAATAAAAATGAGGAATACTTATTCCTCATTTTTTATTTTTTTAAATTATCTAGTTTTTCCTTCATCATTTTATAAGCCATTCCAGGGTTTGCTTTACCTCTAGTTTTCTTCATAACTTGACCTATAAAATAATCTAATGCTTTAGGATTTTCAGGATCATAAGTTTCAATTGCTTTTGGATTTTCAGCAAGAACTTCATCAACAATTCCTTCAATTGATCCTTCATCAGTTATTTGCATCATACCTTCGTCTTTTACAACTTCTAAAGGTTCTTTCTTTTCTTCTAGAACTTTATTAAATACATCTTTTGCTTGTTTACTAGATATAGTTTTATCATCAATTAGTTTAATTAAATCACGAAGCATATCTGGTGTCATATATATTTCATCTATTGTTATCATATGATAATTTAAATAAGATAAAATCATACCATTTACCCAGTTACATGCTTCTTTAGGATCAGTTCCTAGTTTAACTGTATCTTCAAAGAAGTCACTTATTTTCTTTTCTTTAACTAAGATATTTGAATCATACTCTGATAATCCATAATCATTCATATATCTTTTCTTACGATCATAAGCAAGTTCTGGAATAGATGCACGTATTTCATCTAACCATTCTTTTGTTAATTTATATTTAGGAATATTTGGCTCTACAAAATATTTATAATCTATTGCATCTACTTTTGATCTCATACCAATAGTAGTTCCAGTTTCTTCGTCCCATCTTCTAGTTTGTTGAATTACTTCAGTATCATAGTTTCCTTCTTCTTTAGCTTTAATTTGTCTTTTTATTTCATATTTAATACAGTCTCTAACTCCACCAAATGAGTTAACATTTTTCATTTCTACTTTTGTTCCCCAGTTAGATGGATCTTCTGGATCTAAACTTTCATCCATAATAGAAACATTAACGTCACATCTCATATGACCTTTTTTAGTATCACATTCAGAAACACCT